>Ga0058701_10004911_pt1 | contig 10961 bp, 5 predicted proteins | sample AgamicOrMae_FD_97039 | JGI IMG/M metagenome (GOLD analysis project Ga0058701, IMG submission 97039) | Agave microbial communities from Guanajuato, Mexico - Or.Ma.e | ecosystem: Host-associated > Plants > Phyllosphere > Phylloplane/Leaf | place: Guanajuato, Mexico | collected 2012-06-04 | reverse complement strand
TTTGAGATACAGGGGTCCGAAAAACCGCAAAAAACACCCCCACCCCTAATTTTGGAGGCACATTGCCCCGACTGTCCAGTGCAGCACTTTGTCTCGATTCCCAGTTAAGAAAAATATTTTAAACGTACTTTGACCCAAGTCAAGACGTTTTTGCGACCCCTATCTATGCTACAATGGATAAACATCAAAGTGATCGCGGAAAAGGAAAACGGTGTGCGTGTACACAGACTGACAAGCTCGCATTTCGATGCGCTACGTGGAAAAAATGTTTAGCGTGCTTCGCACACGTAACGTGGATATAAGTATTCCGTATTTGATATTGATGTTAGAGAGTACGTCAATATTAAAGTGAGCGTAAGTTTTCAATACTTTAACAGAGTTTTGAGAGGGCAGTATTTCGTTAAGAGATGTCAGTGCGTCGTTTAACGGGATGCGGTAAAACTAAACATTGCATTGAACCGTGGTCGGAGTTTCTTTTTCAACGACTTCGCTGTTTACAATCAACCAGTATGTAGCCATCAAAATATCTTGGAATATATCTGTGCAAAAACCCCAGTAATTAATATTGAAATACTGTATCAATATTGAGATGTCGATATATCAATTATTTCAGTGTTGCGTGAAAATATTGTTTTTTGAAACACAATGTGAGATATCAATGCCTCAACAAATTGAAACAATACCAAATATTGCGTCAAGTACAGTATTTCATTCATGAATATTCATTCAATATCAAATACTGATTAGTCAGGCTAACCTGTATACAGGTACTTATTTTAATTCAGTATTGATATTGAGCTTGCATTGGCTGCCCAGGCCTACACCTAGAAGTACGCAGAATCAAGCTGAACGACAAGCCATCAGAGTTATTGGTATTCGAGGCTTAAGGCACCTGACTTAGGCAAGCGAAATGAGGCTAATGGTCACGCAAGGTCAGGTTGAGTTAGGTTGGACGCCCTGCAAAGCCTCGCTAACCTTGGCTTGCCGACGAAAGGTAGAACATAAAGAGTACAAAATGCAACCCTCAACATTGACAGAGCTCCTTCCCACAATTCTGTACTTCAATTGGACACTTCAATTGTGTACCGGTACTTCATGCAAGATTCTTAAACGAGTTTTCCGAAAAATGTTCTCTGCAAACTTCGAATATACTCGGTTTTAAAACTCAGTGGGCCAGAATCTCACTCTATGACGCAGGATTTAAAACTGTTTATGCGTCTTGATGTCTGTGGCGAACAGCTATTTATCGAACGTCATTTCGAGATAAAATCGGCGTTATATCTCGATCAAAGCAGATCGAGCTGAGCGACTCATGCCAAAGCGTGTCTCAACGTCAGAGTACGAAGAAACGGATTAGCGCTAACAGTTAAGACGCCTCATCAAAACAACGAAATTTAAAACGTGGAATTTATATTATTCCTCGCAAGAACACACGCAGAACGTGGCAGTACTTTGTTTGTAAATAAGCTCACTAAACTTACAAGGGAGCATCCACAAGAGTCATCCTCCGTAAGTGGGACAGTGTAGTAAAAAGAGTTAACTTTTGAGGAAGTGTGCCTGAAGGAGTGATGACGTTGTGAATCCGGGGGTACCAACTTAATAATAATACAAGTTAATGGCAAAAGCCTCGTAAAGTACCGGTAGTGCCCACCAATAGACGAGGTTTGGAGCGTCTAAATCACCCAAAACGTTAGCAGTTTTGATCGAATGTTCGGTAAAATCGGCTACCTGGCTCTAATTCTTGCCGTTATTTGCTAATTGAACCCCGAAAGTTTTTGCCTTGTACTTGTTCTTCTTTACATACTGTTTCTCTTGTTTAGGACAAATCTAGTACAGAGTGAAACAAACACAAGTCAGAAAAAAATACATCGAAATGAAGCCATTAAGCGTTCTCCCGTTAGAGCTTATGAATTCCAGACACTCTCCAGTCATATTCTGCAAGTGTTATCGTTGATTCTGACATTTTAATGTGGTATCAATACAAATGGGCCAGGCCAATGCTTTTGTGCCAACTTTGTGGACTTTTTTTTCACACAATCCACCCCGCTTCTTACTATCTTAAGAAAACGCCGAGTAACAAGGAAGTATATTTATAAGAAAAAAAGTATTTGCTCAAGTTGATATGTTAAGCATTCAAAATTGAACTTAAAAAAATAAAATTTCTCTTTGGAGATAGGCCTTAAACACGGGCACTCCTATAGTAAAATTGAAAAGTAAAAATTGAAATTATATTTAAAAGGATTTTACGATACATCTGAACAATTTTTAGTTGACGACCATTTCGTCGATTTTATCTCGCACGTGGTTGGAGTTTAGGAAGGATAATTTTTGACTGGTTTTACTTTTTTGACGTGCGGTTCGGAAAACTTGTTTTCCTCATTGTTTAGGTGTTTATCTACACGTTGACAACGTGTAAACACCTAAACACTGCAGAAACAACTCTTTCTTAGCCGCGCGGCAACAGAATAAAAACCGTTAAAATTACCCTTATTAACTTACAACAAGCAAAATGAAATTAAATAAATAACCACCTCTAAAATGGTTAGACATACCGGTACCACAAATCCGTTAAAAATTGCCACTAATGAATTTTACTCTAAAAATTTCTATTCCGAATGCCTTTTTTTCAGGAATAATCTAAAAAAAGGTATTTGCGTTCAATATTTGAAAATTTATTTTTAACTTAGTGAGTACACCTTCTTGGGGCCGCTATTTTTCAGCTTCAAAATCGTTCTTTGGCGTCTAATGAAACCCCCCAAAATTTCAACTCTTGATCGGAATACTTGTGAATGTTCCCTTGTTAGAGTAATGATCAACCCTATGTACAGCAGCGTTGCGAGAAAAGCTGAGTATCAACCCGACAAGTTTTTAGTATTTACTAAAACGTTCACAACCAATGAGTTTCCGATCTAAAGGCAGCGTTACTAACAGTTCGATGCTGTGCGCGAAAGAGAGTTTACGCCGCGCAACTTTTTCTTTTCCCTGAATTTTTTTTTCTCCTCTGGCTTAACCATGATTCGTGGCAGTCCCCGTTGGCCAACACACAAGAAGACTTATTCTAGCTTACTCGCTGGGTAAGGAGGCCCGTGCGTCGCTTTGCTATCGCTCCGCTGATATCGAGCCTGATTCCGCTCACTTCTCCGCGATAGTAACTGCCATTATGAAGTAAGCGACATCAGACTTGGCGACGAGCGGTCAAACTCAAAAAACGGTTGAAAATGCAACCTTAAAATTTGAGGGAGTACAAACAAAGGGATTGGATGGTTCGTAAGTCTTGATTTAACGTATTAGCACTCCAATTCCAAAATCAAGCTTACATTTCGCGCTTGAATTAAATGCCGTTTAAGACTCGTTGCGCGTGCTCCAACAAAACGACTGGCAATCACGTTTAAAAATTACAAACACACAGGAAGGTTTAATGATTTGACATAGATGAGCGCTCTTGAAAAACACATTTCGAGCTAACAAAAATTGCGGGAAGGTTTCGAATTCATGAAGCAGCTAATTTGTCATTTTTATTTCAGGAAGGTACAAAGGACTAAATAACGTCTTCCTGTCTGAGTTTTTTAGTACGTCTTCCTTACAAAGGACTAAATAACGTCTTCCTGTCTGAGTTTTTTAGTACGTCTTCCTTACTATGTAGATTTCGAGGTGTGATCTTCGCCCTCTTCTTCCGAATGAAGTTCTGCATAGTCACGAATAAACTCTGATAGATGCAGACACGTTTTAAGTTTTGTTTACCTCGTGATGATTCATGCGGGCAAACTGTGGTAAGCTTCAAAATTTATCAATTCGATCTGGACGATAGGAGGCTCGGCGTCCTCGTGCGACTCCGTCCATTACTTTAACAAAAGCACTAAGTTCTAAAACAATTAAGCGCGTGTTGACTCTGGACATTCCAATTGATGTCCCAGCACAAATAATTAAAAAGTGAAGACCTGATGATGGCGAATCCATGCTTTAACCGAACTCAAGCGATATTTAAACATTAGAAATTTAGCAAGGTGTTCGTCAATGGTCACTTTTGAGATGCCTAAAATACTCACTCAACAACAGAAAAATTCTCAAAATATCAGTATTTTCGAAAAGCAGAGACGCTATTCGAAGGGGACAAGTTTTAAAAGTTTTCAAAAGTTTTTTAATATTCTTAAAATTTGCTTAAAAATTTTAAATGGTATATTTTAAAGCGATTTGTGGGCCCCCGAGTTACGATATCGAAATGCCACGAGCAGAAGATATTCTTACCGTAGTTAACAGTAAGCTGTATCCAATTTTTGGGCGCAAGCCCAGTAAATTGGTCCGGATTCACTTCGGTTTGAGAACCATCCTTCCACGCCACGGGATACTGTTACTAGAGTAAGGGCTCTAACTGTTACCTCCCACAAAACTCATGCCGCACCAGTGTCACCACTGGCTGGAGCAGCGGCCGACACAGAAAAGCACAAGCATGCAGATAAGTCCCCCCCCCCTTTTACTAGCCTGCAGCGCTACACTGTTCTCAATACCCCAACGTTATAAGCGACATGTGACTTCAAAATTCCCAAACGCTGCAATGTGTGTAGTACCGGTAACTTGACTTCGGTCATACATCTGCGAGAAAATAAAAAGCATATATACACTGCGAATTTGAGAGGGTGAATTTTCACACTGTGGTGTTCACACTATCGTCGCAAAGGCATGAGGTGCGAGCAACAAAGCACTTAACCTTACCTTGGCTAACCCAACCTTGCTGTCGGCAAGTCTGATGCTGTTTGCTTCTAAGCGGTAGGATGCTGCCGCCAAGCGGTAGGCCGCACAAGGCTATGATTAACCTAACGTCCCACAAAGAAATTTTTGTCGAGAAATACCATATTTTACTTAAGACACTTATAAGATTTCTTTAAGACATTAAAATATACATGACTGGAAAGTAAAATGTAGGTATTTCATAAATATATATTTTCATTTATGATATATCTGTCAAGAAAAAAAAGTGTCTGATAAATATCAAATATTAGTTGATATATCAGTCGGAGCTATTTGAACGGCTTGATAGAGGTATCATCTTGACATCAAGAGACATCTCTCAGGCACCACTTTAGATAGACTAGGACGTCTTGGTTAAGCGATAACGACGAAGGCCGAAAGTTGGAGGGGTGACCATCACGAGCTTAATTTTTCTGACCCTATATTAGAGATTTTAATTTCAGATATCTGATTAATGTCTCGGCATTTAATAATATCTTCTGCATGTCTTTTTAGTTATCATTTAGGCATGGTGATATCGAAGGTTTGGTATACATACAGGGAGTGTTTATTGACCAGACTGCCCATCATTTAAAATGTAATAGGTTCGGTTCCGTGCGTTCCAAGACACCTCCCGTATAAATTGGATCAGGTTGGTTACGTGCGTTTAGGTCATCCTATACTAATGCATGGGTCAATAGCAACACCCATAGGTATACATGTATTGATGACCTCCTATAGTGCGCTATTTTTTCTACCATATCTCTTCTTAGAAATAAATTATTTCAAATGTCAAGTTTTCTGCGAGCGCGAACTTTGAGAAATACTACTAAAGCAACAAGTATCGAAATAACGTAGCTCCCTCCGTTAAAATTGTTCCATAGGTCGAAAATGTGAAGTCAAGGTTTAGACAGAAAAAAATTCTCGAATATCGACCGCAAAAAATTCGTTCTGGTGCGCAAAGGTTGAAATCTTCTATAACGCGCGTTTTTTGAATACTTTTTACCAAGCAATAAATAACCAAAGTCTAAGAGCCGGTATCTGAGAAATTGCCCCTTTAAATGGTTGAAACGACGTACCGGTACTGACTGCAGTACTTCGAGAAGATACGATTTTTTTAAAAGCTGTTTCATTCATACCATTCAAGCTAAAAACGTCATGTTCTCAAGAATTGGGTGCTCCTTTTTTAAAGAACGCGAGGAATTTTTGTGCGGCATGACGTCGTCACCCACAGACAGTGTTGGGCCTCATCTAAATATTTAATCCTGATTATTTTTTTCTCATCTCGTAATAAGATAAAAATATTCTGCGGTATCTTAAATATCTATTTTAATGAAGTCTTTATCTTTTGTCCTGCCTTGTCGCTTTCTTTAATTTTTTTATTGGACAAGATTATGAAAAGGCCTACGAATTTGACCGGAGCCCAAGTCAGACGGCGTGGGCTTAGGGGCGCGCATTTATGTTTACCAAAGTGTCGATTAACAATCACAGGAAAATAAAAGGATTTCATTAACTTTAGTGTTAGTGTCGTCATAAGTATTAAGCTCGACAGGTCATGCGTTCAGTATCACTAGTAAAAATCAGCACTATATTATAGGCGGGCGATATTTTGTTTCATAAAAATATTTTTTCAGCACTGACATTTTTTTTCAGTAAAGACAGTTAAAGCTGAATGAATGGTTCGATGTCTGGGTATGTAATGTCACGGACAGTTTGAATGATTTCACCATGGTAAAAAGCCCATGGTCTTTATCTTGATCAAAAACTCCTGTTATATCTTAACTTACATAAATAAATAAATGAAATAAGGGAAAAGATCTAAACCTTGCTCACAGATTGGCCGCATCGTGAAGTACAGGTACACGTTGCCACAAAATTCCCATTTTCAAATTCCTGAAATTTTTCTGACCATTTTCTTCAGTTCTCCCTGCTAATCCCAGAAAAATAGTTTTTACGGTTTCCTATCGCAGAGAAGCTTCACATTCTATCATTTGCGCATCGCCACGAACATTATCTGACAGTTTTATTTCGGAAGATTTTTTTTTCCGAATTCTCTCTGACAGCTTTTATTTTACCTGATATCTGCGCGTTTTCCCTGATTTTTGGGTTTGTGGCAATCACCCTGAAATATCACAACCGTGCTTTAAAAAAAATGTTCTGTAAAAAAGGTTTTGCAGATTGTCCTCCGGAGAAATTTCGGGAGACATAGTGTTCTTTCGGTAGGTAGTTTTCCAGCAAAATACACGCTGTCTTTGCACAATGTACCTTCGTTATCTACGTGGACAGTTCTCATAGACCAAGCCTTCTGTTCCAGCCTTTCGCTGGCTCCATGTAACCGTGATGATAAAAATGATGGCATAAAAAAAAAAAAAACACTTCCAAAAAAAAAGGGGGGGGTTCAGGGAACTATGGACGTCTTGTAGCAAAACTGAGTTGTCTTGAGTTGAGGAATAACCGGTCAACTCGGCACGCAATATTTAGGGCTATGATCAGCACCAATGCTGATATGGACGAGAATCGGCACGGGACAACGACGCGAGAAGAGCTACCGATCAAGACGCATAAACTTTTCCGAGAGTTTTCACGAGCTGATCCAGCGAAAGTATTCGATTGCCTCATTCAACGCTACTACTCCCTTCCTCACCCTTTCCACTGCGCCATAGTGTACCGATATCACTTGCGCGAGCCGGTTTTGTTTTTAGTTTTTTCCCCCTAATGGGACACTCCCTAGATTCGGGGTGGGGTCTTGGCCAGGGCCCGAGTTGCTTGCGGATGCACTAGTTTACAACCATTTTCGTAAGTTGGGGCAAGGACAAATCTCGCTGCGGTCGAAAACGGTTGCCACAACCAAGCCATGCCGGTTCCACGCAGCTCAACTGTTTTGTCGTGGGTTTTCCAAAGTCAACTGGGACGATTGCTCGCGCCCATTTCATCGGATACTTCAAGACGTAATCGACCATTTTAGAAACGCTATCAATCCTGCTTGAGCAGTATCTGTGCTCCTAAAGCAGTCAATTGTCCCATTAATCAGCTAGCCAGTGATTCTAGATCGGACACGAGGCGTCGCTAGAATCACCCAAACTTCAAGGAAACGGCCGATGTCAACTGATTGGGGATCACTAGAACTATACATTTAAAGAGGAAAACCGGAGCTATGTTAGAATATTGAATGTTGGGCTAACGCTCTCGAAAGCGCATAGTCACGGGTAGAAAAGCCCCATCGCTGGACGTAAGTATAAACTGTCGAAGATATCCCGCGAATGTACTAATGTAGGAACCACTCGAGGCCGAACACAGATTTTTCAATGAAAACTATCTGGGCGATTCGCAATCGGCCTAGAGTGATTTTTGGTCACTTAAAACCCGGCGAAAAAATTATTGAATTACTGAAAATCGATTTTGAAAATTGACGAAACATGGGAAAATTTTGTGTTGTTGCTCTAATTCTTGTTCAAACTTATTTATGTTGCTTGAATCATCAAGAAAACAAAAACCGGAGACGAGTTTGCGATATATTACGCCGTTTCCAATTTTTCTTTTTTTTTTCTTTTTTTTAGTCAATGGTATTGAAATATCGAGCAAAAATACCTAGATCAGTGATAAAGAAAAATAATCATAAAATTAACGAGTATTGTCAAGGGCTTGTCAAAAGAAAAGAAAATCCGACCCGGAGTCTCCAAAAGTGATATACCAAAACTCTCTCGTGACTAGGCTACCCGATCAACTCCGTGGGTTGAATTACTGTACCACGCGCCAATGTTTTTGTGATATTTAAGGCTCATACAAAATTACAAATACGCTCACAAAAATAAAAATACACATTTTACTGTATTTGTGACGTGTAAAGGTTGTCATCGAAAATGTAGTCAGTAAGATTCTTGCTGGCTTTGTAAATAGCTGTTTTTCATTTTATTTTTTAATTCTATTTTATCCTGTGCATCTAAATATTGATGAGCTTGAATAATTGGAACGATGGCTTATTGTGCTTTTGTTCCAACCCACCCGGCGGCACACCGCAAAGGGCGCGCGCTTCTTTGGCGATAGCCGCCGCGCCGCTTCATAGGCGCGGGTTGCCTACTCTCACGAAAGGTTTCGCATCCCTTTTTGAGACTCCATGACAGACTTTTTTTTTCTTTGGCCAGTTCTTGATAACACTTGTTAATTTTTTGATTATTTTCTTACGCGTCCACATATTTATTGGCTCGATATTTTTAATAACATTTTGTGCAGAAAAAAAAAAATGGCGTGAGATATCGCAAAATCCGTCTACGGCTTTTGTTTCCTTAAAGATTCCAACTATATAGGTAAGTCTGAACGACAATTACAGCAACAGTACAAAATTTCCTTATGTTTTGTCAATTTTCAAAATCGTTTTAGAATAACCCCCCCTTTTTTTGCCGGATTTGAAGTGACCAAAAAGTATTACAGGTCAAGCACTAATATCCCAGCTGATTTTCATTGAAAAATCTGTGATCAGCCTCCAGTGGTTCCCTTGAAAGCACGATAAATGTCGTTCACTCTTTCCCGGTTAATGGGCGAGAGAAAATTGATCATGGCTTTAATAATGCTTCATAGATGATATTGCACTAAAGCCAATGATTCGCCTTCTAAGAGTCTCATTTCTTAGAAATCATGCTGAGAAAAAAAGGTGAACCTACCACAGGCTATTCGTCTGCGGTCTACGCTACCGGGACACTTTCCCCGAGGGCTCTGCGTAACACACACGTTTGCTCTTCGACTTCGACCTCTGCTCTCCAATTCGCTGCAACGCTGGGACATCGTTTCCGCACCGCTATAAAAGAGCCAGTATTTCAGCACAACATCTACACAGTAGATACAATTACCATCCACTGTAAACGTGGAATCGAAATCTCCGTAAGCCGACCTCCGATTAAGATCGCATCTCATTCGGCTTTCTCGAGAGCCCATTGTCAACTTCAGAGCTTGGCTTTCCCATCTCGCGAGTCAGACTTTTCGCTGTCAAGCCTGGGGGAGAAAGCAACAAGGCACTCAACCTATATCAATCTGACCAAGCGGTCACCAAGCTTGATGTAGCTTACTTCTCAGCGGTAGCAAGTAAATAAGGTTACGTCCGATTAGGTTGGACGCCCTGTGTCTAGCTCTGCTTGGTTTACTTAGTGGTCTGGATATACTAGTATATCCAGGCCTCTACGTTTAGAGACCAAAGGTGGAACACCAGAGTTTGGAAAGTGCCTCTTATAAAGCGTTCGACATGGGAAAGTAGACCCGGAATTTCAATTGTCACTCCCTTTTTCCACGGCGGTCAGTTCGTAACTGATAACCCATAAAACGACGACAATATTACGGCAATCCATGATATATCTTATGGTCTGAATAGAAATAATGCGTACGAGAAAAAACAACACGCGTTCATTCACGATGTATATAAAATGTATATATAACATTCAGAAAACTCCTCCAATAACGTCTCAAAAAGATAACAATATACCTCAAAAAGAAGACCTTACAAAGATGGTCGGTGGATAAAAGTATCCTCATTTAACTATAGCTATTCCTAAAAATATACCTACAAAGCGATTCATATATGGCATAGAAGAAGGACTGACACAGTGAGATGGACCCTGTAAGTTACAAATGACCGCATGTGCTTGAAAGCCTTAACAATTCGACTCGTTCTCTCTTCGCGAGTCCACATCTTTCAGCGTATAATGACTAGGCGAAGTATTTGAACTGCTCGGCTCATCAAGAAAACTATCTAAGGCACCTGTATCATCATCTAGAGTTATTTCTTCCAGTGTTGGACCCTTGGAGTGAGAAGGGGACGGATTCCGTTTCAAGTCTCCTGAAAAGATAAATTCAAGATAAAAAAAGGGGGGGCATCAATTAAAACACAGAAGAACGCAGTTCTTTGGACTCCCACGGTCATAAATCGTCTAGATTATTCAAGATGTCGAAAAAAATACTTGGCTCAACAAAAACGTTTTCCCAATCGAATGAGCGAAATATGCATGAAACGACTTCTCTGGGGGCCGATCGGGGGGAACTGTCAACCAAACTCGACCAGCCAATTTTGCATGGATTGCGATGCGAATTTCACTAAAATATTCGGTGATACTCACTTTTTACGAAAATTGCCGAAATATTGTCATGTATCATGTATTTACTTTAATAATACGACTTAAATATGAAGGCAACGTCTGGTTAATTTCCAACATATAAGGGTTTCAAAACGACCACGGTACCCGTTTCGGTAT
>Ga0058701_10004910_pt1 | contig 10962 bp, 4 predicted proteins | sample AgamicOrMae_FD_97039 | JGI IMG/M metagenome (GOLD analysis project Ga0058701, IMG submission 97039) | Agave microbial communities from Guanajuato, Mexico - Or.Ma.e | ecosystem: Host-associated > Plants > Phyllosphere > Phylloplane/Leaf | place: Guanajuato, Mexico | collected 2012-06-04 | reverse complement strand
TTACAGTAAAACATGCTTACAATGTATTGGATGATGTCTTTTAAAAGAACAGTCTAATCAAAAAGTACGTACAGTAAAACAGGCTTACAATATATTATATAATGTCTTTTACGGTACAGTATTACCAAAAAGTACAGTGAAACAGGCTAAAATTGTAAAAATATAGGCTAACGACATTTTCGCATGATGTTGTGATGTGAAGACTTACCTTTTCGTCAGAGCCATTCTTTTAACAGATTCATGTTAACGAGGAACGCCTTCTTGGCACGCCCCTAAGAGTTTTTACTTTTTAGTTTTTAGCATTTGGCCACAGATTTTTTTAAAAATTTAAATAGGATATTTTTTAATTTTTTTTTCTTTCACGTACGAAGATATCTTCATCATTTTTTTTCTTGTTATTAAAAGCAAAAACAAAAAAAAATGAAAAAGAAAAAAACGAAAACCTCCAGTTATTTTTAGAGGTTTTGCATTCCAAATTGCAACAAATTGCATCGTTTTTTTTTTGGGGGGGGGGGGGAGAGTTAATAGCTCCGACGGAGTCGCCTAAAAATTGCAACACAGGTTTTGAATGGGCACACCTGACTCCGCAAATTACCTGAACGGGTTGCATTGTCAAGATGTTAAAAAATTGATGACTGGTCCGGGAAACACGTCAAGATAGAACAGGGAGAGGAAGCGGCGAATAAAAGTGCAATGAGCGGAAATGCTGCGAGGGCTGCCATTTTTTAAACCTATTCTCAACCCATCCTTAGCAAGGCTGCGACGCTCACCAAATTTACGTGCCTTGTGCCTCGCTCCGCTGTTGTTTTAGTTTTGTGGTGGAACGCAAATGGCGGAAATTCAAACCTTTCAAAAGACGTAAAAGCGATGCCTGGCTGTGGGACACCGACAGTCTCAAACCGAAACGTGAACGCCTAAAAATATCTTTATATCCATAATCCTGAGATTTCCCGTGCCATAGATGCGTCTTGAGAGCGTCGGCAATGTGCTGCGCTGGAAGGCAACTGGCTTATTCACATCAGCATCCTAAAATACGGATGACAGAATATCCTGCATCCGGATGAGTGATATTGCAGTTACGCAAGCGACTGCGCAGTGTGCCAACTCTTCTTTGTAAACGCCTATATGAAATGAGATGAAAAAAAATTCTTCAGTTCTAATTGCTTGGTAAAAACTAACAAGTAGAGTACCTCAACTTATTGCCGCCTCCGATTTTCTTGAGAACCTTAAGATGGTGATGTGGAAAGATAACCCTAGCCGAAAACTTTCTGCCAAAATTAACTTTTACTGCCTTCAAAATAGCGTTAAAAACTGATTAAAAATACGAAAAAATGCGATATCTTGAAAACGGTTGGAAATATCGCGAACTCCCCAAAATTTAAGGTTTTAGGCGTTATGTTCTGGTGGTTTACAAGGAATGATTACAAGCGTTAGATTATTTCGAAAAAATATTTTTTGTTCATTTTGAACGCAATTTTTCAGGTAGTATGAATTACGGCAGCAAGTTTTGGGCTTGGGTATCTTTCCGCACCGCTATCTTGAAGTCCTGAAAGTTTCTGGAAAATTCGGAGGCGGACAGATGTGATTCTCTCCTTGTATTTTTTTTCAATAATTTTTATTTTTTATTTTTAGGTAGTCCCATACTTGTCTTTGCGATGAAGGTATTGGGAAGAGCGTTATACGGTTATTTATGAAGATGCTCCTTAGGCAAGACCTTTTCATAATTTTCGATAAGTTTATCTTCGTAAATAACCAAATTAGGCTCTTCCTTTGATTTTCCTTCATAACAAAAACAAGTATGGGGCGACCTTTTTCGGAGGACTGTGACCAGAAAATATATTTTCTTTTAAATAAAATTTAATGACTTTAGGGTAGTTTTAGGGTAATGTTGATGTATATTAGGGTAGTTTCAGGGTAGTGTTAAGGTATATTAGGGTAGTTTTAGGGTAGTGTTAAGGTATATTAGGGTAGTGTTAAGGTATGTTGGGGTTGTGTTAAGGAATATTAGGGTAGTTTTAGGGTAGTGTTAAGGTATATTAGGGTAATTTTAGGGTAATGTTAAGGTATATTAGGGTAGTGTTAAGGTATATAAGGGTAGTTTTAGGGTAGATTTTAAGATAAGTTTTTAGGGAAGTTTTTAGGGTAGTTTTTAACTTCGGTTTTTAGGGTAGTAATCCGCCTTACTGAATATTTTTCGATTGGTTCAACCTTTGACTTATTCTCTTGAGGGATGAGTCCAGCCTCGTTTTTCTACGAGTTGAAGTGACTGGTAATACGAGAAAGGTGTTGGGGCTCCGAAGCGCGGAGGAAGTGCGTTCGGCCTCAATACTTTTGTTATTCTATGATGGCTCGATTCCGAAGGAGCGACTCGGATTCAATGTGGGCAGAGAGCTGGCTAGAAACACAACTATCGCAAGGCCGCGCTCCAATCCCTCGTTGAAGCACTGCAAAACTTCTCCGAGAACTTTCTCAATTCCGTTTCCGGGGACATAACTTGTCCGCCAAATTTTTTGCTGTAACCTAATCCGATCCAACCAACCAAACCTAACCTATACATTCTGGATAAGTTAGTCTGTGTGGGTAAAAATTCACTGACTGAGTCTTAAGCCCATTCTACATTGGTTGTAAGGAGGCAGTTGTAAGGTTGTAAGGGGGTGGTGTTTCCGGTTGTAAGGCCAGGTTGCAAGGTTTGCTCAAAAGCAAAATTCTTGCGACTTGCAACTTAAACTGCTGACGACAGCCAATCAGAAAGAAACAGCTGGTCACGGCTGATATGATACACTAAACGATTTGCTTTCTGATTGGCTGTTCCCTACAACCAATGTAGACTTCTCCGATAAAACCTCCGCCAACGACTTGCGACTTACAACCACCTCTTTTGCAACCAATGTAGAATGGGCTTTAACCCTCTACTGCCCAGCGATGCCATTCGGAAACAGAAACATTTATTTTAGAGGATCTTTTCAGTTCAGTACTGTCACAATTAAAAAAATATAACCCTTCTGGAAATCTGAAATTCAATTATTTAGGCATTTTCCTGAGCTTAAAATTGCGTATTTTAATGGAAAAAATCCTTTGAATTCATCCAAAGCTAAATTTCACTCCAAATACTTTGAGCTGTTACGGGTTAATCATGCAGATTTACCTGAATCTAACCTAAACGGATCCAACCTAATCCATCTTTAGCTAACCTAACCCTATATAACCTAATTTGATCCCACACTTTAACATGACCCAACCTCACGTAACCCACTTTAACCGAACACTATCTAAATTAATTTTGATGTTACGAATTAGCTCACCTTATTCAATCGGACCTACCTAACATTGTCAGCCTTACCTAACCTTGTAAATCTGACGTTCGAGTTGGCTACCTAACCTAAAACCTGACCAACTTTTGACTTTTTCCAAGCTGCTGAAATGACGTAAATCGTAAGCTAACTCATAGCTGCACATGATTTGCCTCGGATAAAAAAGCGGTTGCCGGTCTGGAGTCGTTAACCTGGGAAACAATGAAATCTGATTCAGGACCCAGGAAAATTCCTGTAGTCTCCTAAATACCAAACAACGTTCACCCCATGGCGTGCCTTTCCACTTCCCACGTGTAGGCCTAGCATATAAATCCAAGTATTTGCATAAAACAATATGCACTCTCATGAGAAATAGGTAAGAGGTTTCCCGTCGTAAAACAGAAAATTTGAGAAAAATAGCAAAGGCGGGAATATTTTTTAGCTTCGTGTCATGCCCGATGTATTAACAATTGAGCGTTTGCATCTAATTTCTCGATAATGGTCTGCATTTTTCGTCAGCTTAAAGTTTCCACACTGACTACTTTCCTGCTTTGTTATTGGCGCATTCTTACAGCGAACGGTAGACCCTCTGAATTATGAGGGCACACACACTTCCATTCAGCAAGGACAGGTGACATGGTGTAAGAGTAAATTTCATACTAACGGAATTATAGTTTCTTGAAGCGAACATACATAAAGATAGGTAAAGTATTACTCGCGGGTAGCTGTCATAAGCGCCAAAAACTACGCATGCGCCAACGCTGCAAGTGCCAATCCGTAACCGCCAACGCCGCAAGTGCCAATCCGTAACCGCCAAACGAGAAAAGTCGCAAACGCCAAAGGTCTTAACCGCAATACTAACCTTACCTAACCTAGCCTAACTTAGCCTAACCTAACTTAACCTAACTTGACCTAACCTATACGAACTTTGGTGTTTGCGACTTTTCTCGTTTGGCGGTTACGGACTGGCGCTTGCGGCGTTGGCGCTTATGGTTTTTGGCGCTATCGAATGCCCCCCCTTACTCGCCATATTATAAATATAACGAGTGATACTGTAAAGCCCTTCTCCGAAAGGAGGCGGACTTAAAAACTACTCAACCAGTAGCCTATATTTTCAAATAGTTGCTCGTTTGGATTAAAAAAAATTATTTTCAAGTGTTATTTCAATTACAAAAATCATATTTTTAGAGATTAGCTTTGTAATTTTATTATGTAATAATCGCGTGAATCCTGATTTTAGGGGTTTGGAATGATGCCAAACGCTGCTGGGGACTTGAGTTAAAAATGTAATGATTTACGTGAACGTTTTTGGGAGATGAGTGTTAAGACCGAAGCCACGCGGATATCTTGAATCCCGTCTCGCGCGACAAGGACACGTGTCCTTAGGGGGGCGCCTCCGGACAGCAGCCTTCAAAACACGCCGCCAATTGATCAAAAGGAAAGATTCATTAAGCTTTGAAATACGACGGAAACAGCAGTCAGCAGCTGTCAGCCGTTAAAAGTAGTTTTTCACGCTCGTAGTCTATTTATTTTAAAGAGTTATTGCTCGATCAACGCACTGATTTTTATAATGAAAAAAAAGAAAAGATTTTTCTTGACTTGTTTTTCTTCTTCCCCCCCTTTTTTTTCAAGCATTGGTCAAATATGGGAAGGAAAAGGTTAGCTGTTAAGAATGTTCTTTTTCTACGTTTACAGTTTTGTACGTTTAGATTTAACGTCAGTTCTAGACTTTTTTCTCTTGCATTCTACCTTGGTTTAATGTTTTATTACATCACGAGGATACATCAGGCAACCTTAGCAACCAGACCCTGTAAAAACTGACTCCGATTTAGGCTATGGGCCAGTTTTAGGAGGCAAAACAGGGGAAGAGCATAATTTGGTTACTTTTGAAGATATCAATGTCAACAATCATATCAATGGATAGCTCTCGACGACACCTTTTCATTGATATGTTTGTTGATAGGTTTATCTTCGCCTGTTAATAGCCAATTGCTCTTCCCCTGTTTCATCTTCATACCCAAAACGGGTATGAAACCACCTGAAATCAGCTGAGTTATACTCACCTGCTGAAATAGCGTTAGTTTTTACTGTGAAGATGGAACACAAGGGAACACGCAACCTCTCGAATTTATATCCTAGTTGTCAACTGAACAAATAATTCTAGCTGACTCTATAGCAGTCATTGCTAACGTTAGATATAGCTGCTAAAAGGTTAGCATTTGCTGCTAAACAGCAAAATTATCTCAATTTGTATTACTTTACTGATTAGTAGCCACAGCTAACTTTAGCGACGGCTGCTAAAAGGTTAGCAACGGCTGCTAAAAAGTTAGCAACGGCTGCTAAAAAGTTAGCAACGGCTGCTAAAAAGTTAGCAACGGTTGCTGAAATGAATAGCACCTGCTATATCCATAACACGTTAGCTACCACTGCTATTTATTTCCGTGTAGGCCGAGAAATATTTCGTATCAGACTCGTTCCCTTCCTCGAGAACGGAGCTGCAAAGCTTGATATCCCATGCAAGCGAGCCGAAGTAGACCCGCGATAACTCACCCGCCTTTGATAGCGTTTGATCGGGCGTGGCTCGGCGCGGCTCGTTCCGTTCCAGTGTTGTCAGATTTCACAATTGTCTCAATTTTAACCACGATAACTCGAGAACCATCAGAGTTAACCCACCATGTCTGACATGTTTTGGAACGCTCTCGAGTCTCGAGTTAAGCGGTTTAATGGTGAGGTCGATCGTAAGTTCATCTAAACCGGTTAAAAAGTAAACCGCGACAAAGCCGCGAAGTCTGGCAACACTGGTCTCACCTTCTGTTCGGGTTTTGTGCCACGCCTCTATCCTCTGCTCCGAAAAGAAGCTAACTATACTAATCTCCTATATTGGCCCGCCGCACCTAATGAGCGTTACCGAACCTGGCCGGAGTTAACCGAACGGGGATGCAGCGGGTCGAACGAAGCCTAGTAAATTGCTTTAGTAATCATGTTTGGGGGGCTGATTAGGGTGCGGGTTTGGGAACCTTCAGGCTAAGGACTAAGGACCCTCAGGGGGGACCCGCGGAAGGGCTTCGAATTCATTAGCAGTGAGCGCCAGGTGTATTAAAAACATACTCTGTTTAAAGAGTGTTTCTTTAACCCATAACAGCCCAAAGTATTTGGTGTGAAATTCAGGTAAAGAGGAATTCGAAGGATTCTCCCATTAAAATACGCAATTTTAAGCTTTGGGATATGCCTAAATAATTAAATTTCAGGTTTCCAGAGGGGTGATATTTTTTAAATTGTGACAATACTGAACTGAAAAGATCCTCTAAAATGTTTTTTTCTGTTGCCGAGCGGCATCGCAGGGCGGTAGAGGATTAAGCGACCGCCATGACGAATAATTGTCACCCCCTGCATTGTACACATCTATGGAGTCGGACTTTAAATCACCTAGCCTATCTCAGCCCATAACTCACGTTTAAAATATTAAGTTAACCTTTAAAACAATATCTAAGTCAGCGCATTCATTAGCTAATATCCGTCGTATAACATCTGTTTTTGCGACATTTTCAAAAGCACAGAAAAGTCCCTAATATGCAAATCGCCCCTCGAAACTTTGCCGATGCAATTCTCACTGTCAGGAGTATAGCTAATTCGCCTACCTGTGCCTTAATATCGGTTTCTAGGCATGGGAAGAGTTACAAAAAAAAAATTATCCATAGGCATTTTCTATATCATTGAAGGTTGATTTCAGCTGCTCAATTTTAAGAAAGGATAAGAAAAGATGGGGGTTCCCTACCTAAAAATTTGCTAGTTTTCTTTGTTAGCACTGATGGATTAACTTTAAATCGCGTTTTTAGTTAACCTCGTCGCTGCTCAATCGTGAAATCCGCGTTTTTGTTTAACTCCGCTCAAACTAAATCTTCTCTTCAACATCTCAACAACTGCTTCTATCCGCTGAATAGTTTTTTGTCCTAAAGTACGCTTCCGTTAGAGCTGAAAGTACGCTTAAGTTTTCCTGTTTACTGTAACCTTGTAAATTAACCCACTACCGCCCAGCGTTGCCTTTCGGAAACAGAAAAAAATATTTTAGAGGATCTTTCTAGTTCAGTATTGTCACAATTTTTAAAAAATCACCCCTCTGGAAACCCGAAATTCAATAATATAGGCATTTTCCAAAGCTTAAAATCGCTTAGATGGGAAAAATCCTTTGAATTGCTTTTAAGCTAAATTTCACTTCAAATACTTTGGGCTGTTATGGATTGAAGAAAATCTCAAACGAGGCTTCTAGAAATTGAATTCTTCGACGTTAAATGAGTCATTCCATAAAAATTATGTTGGTATCCCTCTCGCCGCGTAAATTTTCATATTGCCAACATGACGTTTTTAAAATAATGCGTTCACTTCTGTACTGGAAGTGTGGCTGCGCTGTAAATGCATCTAACTGCGCCCGTGAGGTAAAAGGAGTGGGGCGTGATATTACCCCTAAGATGGTTGCATCGCGAACCAATCCGTCACCGGGAAGGCGATAAGCGTTTAATCTGTTAATCTAGTCGAAAATCAGCCGCCGGGCGATAAAATGTTTTCCGCTAATAAAATATTAGTCATGATAATTAAGAGGGAGCAGTGCTTTAACGGACGACCGCGCCAGTTGATTAATAAATTATTTTTAAACGCTGTTAGCGTAATTTCTGTTGGCAAAACCTTCATATCATTCGACTTGCATTTGAATCCCCGCGCGCAAATGCATCATACTAACATCTGACGTTTAATTATGTGAAAATATCATATGATGACTGTAATGAAGCTTGCATTCTATTGAACAACTACCGCCCAGCGATGCCGTTCAGAAACAGAAAAAAATATTTTTGAGGATCTTTTCAGTTCAGTCTTGTCACAATGAAAAAAATATCAACCTCTTGGAAAACGGAAATTTAATTATTTAGGCATTTTCTAAAGTTTAAAATTGCGTATTTCGATGGAAAAAAATCCTTTCAATTTCTCTTAAGCTAAATTTCATTCCAAATACTCTGGGCTGTTATAGGTTAACGAATCAGCGAAGAATCCTTTATCTGATTCCCCGAATTAAAAATGCTGTTTTTTAAAAAAGGTTCAAAATGCCACCTTAAAACTTAAAAGTTTACATGGGCAACTTAAGCTACTGCATATGTTTGTTTGGAGTCTCTATTAGGTGAGAAAGTTTCTTGGTTCGTGGTCCGTTGTTGGTGAACCTACATTGACCGCTCTTTATGAGTGTTTTGTTAATGTGGCCCAGAGTCGTTAAATGGCCGTGCAGTAGTCCTTAGAACAGCGAGCTGTTCGTCTTCCATCCTTTTCGCTCGCTTTCGCCCCTAATGTCTTGAATGTCTGACTTGAAGCCAAAACGGCCGACGAGCACAGCTGATAACTTAACCCATAAAAGCCCAAAGTATTTGTAGTGAAATCATGAGAGAAGGGCGGCCCTTCTCTCATGGTGAAATTCAGCTTAAGAGAAATTGGAAGGATTTTTTCCATTAAAGTACGCAATTTTGAGATTTGGGAAATGCCTAAATAATTAAATTTCTGGTTTCCAGAGGGGTGATATTTTTTAAACTGCGACAATACTGAACTGAAAAGATCCTCTTAATAAATTTTCCTGTTTCCGAACGGCATTGCTGGGCGGTAGGGTTAATATCCGCCCAAAACTCCAAATATCTTATTCTCCCAAAACTGATGGTCCATTTGAGGTTTCTCTTTTATGGTTTTAGGTTATCGGTGGGAATAAGACTTAATCCACGCTCCCTCCTTTTTTTAGGAGTGAGGAGGTATTCATATCAAACTAAATTAGAGGTTTTCATTGTATATATATCTCTTGTGTTGTATCTTTCTACGCCAAGCGGAACGAGACTAAAAAGCTAACCTAACTTAACCTAACCAATCGTCGCCAAACGTAATATTCTTTTTTCCGTAAATCCCATTTCATGAAGGGATAAATAAAGAGCAGCTAATTCACGTAGCAGAAAATGCATTCTTTAAAATATCTAAAACTATATACATAGTGGAAGTCGTTTAAATGTTTGTCCTTCGTGTGCAAAGCAACGAGTTCCGTTTCCTTGGCCCACCGAAATACCGGCTACTTATTCCGAGTATCAAAGCTTTTCGGCAGCCAACTTCCGCAGAGGAGCAGCGGCCAAGTGGCTCGAAAACCACCGCCTGTCTCTAATTGTAAGTTCCGATGATAAATAGTCCGACACCCGCTCTCATTGGTTGTCCACTCCATTTCTCACTGGCTGTTAAAGTAAACTGATGAGCAGCTACCTTAGCCTTTTTTGTTTTTATTTTTTTTGTTTTGTTTTGCACCCCTGCAGGGAGTTTTTCGCCTTCCTTCGGGATTTCCTATCGTTGCCAATTTTCATGTCATTTCCCAGGTTTTCCCTCTCTTTTTTTCGCGTTCTCTCTTTTTACCGCGGGCGGTTTCCGTACACATTATATCGCAGTAAATGTCGTCTCGAAGCATCTTCACATTTTCATCGAATTCGCAAATATTTTTGCTGAAAAACTAAGCTGTAAATAAACACGGGAAATAGGTCAAAAACGTTAAATAAATCGTAAAACGTCGATAAAAACGAAGCCTAAAAATTCGTTTTTTATTTCTTTGAAAAATTGGAAAAATGCGCAAAAAAACGTGGAAAAAAAGTAAAAAATATTACAACAAAAAAACATAATTTTATTATACGTAAAAAATATACCAAAGGAAAAAAACGTGAAAAATTACAACAATAAAACATAACTTTATTATACGTAAAAAAATACCAAAGGAAAAAAACGAGAAAAATTAAAACAATCAAACATAACTTTATTATGCGTTTAAAAAAATGCAAAAGGAAAAAACCTGAAAAATTACAATAAAACATGACTTACGTCAAAAAATACAGAAGGAAAAATAATTTCCTAATCGGGAAAGTAAAAACGAACGAAAAAAAACATGCTTTCAAGCGTAAAAAAAACGTCTAAGACGTTCAATAAGAAATTATGGAAAACGAGCTTGGGTACACCTCTTCCTCGTAAGTTTGCTCTAGGAGTTGAGTGTAATCGGCGAACACGCTCATTGACAGAGGAACAGCTGTTGGCTTCGTCCCACGCACTACGCGGTCGGCGGCCAGTAGGCGGGGGGGGAGAGGGGGGGGCACGCGCAGTCTGTTTACATTTTGTGGTGGATCAGTGCTCAAATTAGTTCCAAACGAACGTTGGCATGCGCGACCATAACGCTCACTCGCAAAATTTGCGTTAACCTTTGATTGAGGTCGAACGAGTGGGGGGGGGGATATCGACCGTCTCTCTCCCCCTTTCTGTATCAATGGGATATTTCGCTAAGAGACGAGGGTGCGCTTTCAACGATGTGTAGACGATGGGCTTTAAGGCCTTGGGATTTTATCATGTCCCCACAATCTCTTCCGTTTCCGGAAGAGTAAAGGATGTGGGAGGTTCAACCAAAATGAAACCTAACGTCACCCAACCTAAACTTATCTAAATCTAACCTAACCAAAGCTAACGGAACTCAACCTGACCTACCCCAACCAACTTCATTTAATTTGTCCTTATCGAACCAAACCTAAATCTAACCCAAGCTAACCTAATTCAACCCAACTTACCTTAACCAACCTTACCTAACGAAGCCTAATACAACCTGACGAAATATTACCAATCTAAGCTTACC
>Ga0058701_10004909_pt1 | contig 10963 bp, 7 predicted proteins | sample AgamicOrMae_FD_97039 | JGI IMG/M metagenome (GOLD analysis project Ga0058701, IMG submission 97039) | Agave microbial communities from Guanajuato, Mexico - Or.Ma.e | ecosystem: Host-associated > Plants > Phyllosphere > Phylloplane/Leaf | place: Guanajuato, Mexico | collected 2012-06-04 | reverse complement strand
TTCCATCAACACAAACTATACAGAATGAAGGTTGCATTAAAAACTGATAAACGATGTGGTTAAGAAGGTGTGATAATGACTACCGTATGTTCCCTGCACCTTTGTGTTAGCATGCATAACAGTCAAATGGGAGACATTTCGGCCGTACCTGTAGAGTACGTTGAGCATCTTCTTGTCGCTGAGATCGCGTCCCAGCTCCGATATCTTCGTCAGCAGCCCCAGGAGGACCGCCGAAAACTCGCAGTCAAACTTCTTGACGGACGATTCGAAGGAGTGAACACCACGCGCTCGGTCCGAGTTGCCCTCCGCAGCAGCGCCCTCTGCAGGGGCGGCTTCAGCGGCAGTCGACAAAGTTGTGACTGTTTCCGGAGCCTAATCAAACAAAAAAAAAACACCATCAAAACATTGCAACGAAAAGCGAGCCGATCTCCACAGTAGCATGACCACCAGGTAAATAGCCAGACAGCTACTCACCCGCCAGTGCTCCAAGAACCCTGACGTGCGAATGAGAATAGGCCGGCTATTCACCCGCAGGTCACAGGTGATGATAGGGAGTGTTATCTACCCCTACGTTGCCAATTTTTCATCTGTTGGAGAATCAAACTCCGAGACAAAAAGTCAGCAAAGTTAGCCGCTGCTTTTGTTTGAAAAGTTACATATGTTATCTTTGAAATATTTATAACCTTATATCTGATGCTCTGAACGACTGAAGAGTCGAAAGGACACAAATCTAGTAGGCATTCGTACATAGTTAACGACAATAATTTAAAATACGATAGAAAATAAAAGGAATATTGAAAATTTAAAAATAGGAGTCAGATCACTCCTTTGACTGATCCTAGTGGAGTAAATAGACACGAAGTTCCGAGCCCTTCACCATGAGGAAGCAACAATAAACTGGAATCCAAGCATTGCGTTCACCGAATTCTACGAATCACAGGTTGACGTAAGCACTGATCCAGAATCCATACACTGCCCATATTGTGCGTTTGGATATCCATAACAGGCTTGCACGCATCCATAACCGCACAATGATGAAGATACTTGTGAGAATCTTTATGGATAGCTCGATCAAGCTGGCATGGATACCTACAATTCGGATTCATACCAGACGTAATGTCTGCACATAGGGCAGTGTTGTTTTTGGACTAGAACAGCATCGTCTAGAGACTTACAAACATGACGTGAGTTGTAGTGTAGACCACACTAACGTTACACAAAAGGAGTAAAAAAAATCACAAAAAAACACTTTAGCTACACATGAGAAAACAAAAAATCTTGCAAAAAATACTGTATTTACAAATAAACACCGCAAAACTAGGGTAAAAAATAATGGAAACAAGAATAAAAAAAGTCCTTTGCAGGGTAAACAAGAGCAACTACATGTAGAGAGGAAAAATATACTTACAATAAGAAATTTTACAAGACACGATTTTCTACACAACTGGCGAGGAATAACGTTTTTGTATTACTACTAGAGGTAAAATTAGGTCTATTAAAAAATATTTTTTTTACATCTACTGTATGTGTCCGTTATAACGAACCGCATCATTTGAGAAAATAGCAGTAAATACATAAGCTTAAACCAAATCTACTGAAAACGAAAATATTGCAACCTCCTAATGCCAAAGTTGAGTATTTCTACGTTCAAAATACAGTACGATAAATGCGAAGTGAAAACAGCTAAGGCTTATAATAGCACATTTCATCAAAGCGGTGCAACTCCTGTATTTGCTTTTTCAAGCAAATGTCTTTAGCTGGTAGCAAACAACGTCTAATAATTACATTAGCAAGCGCTAAAGTACTGGGAGTGAGAGCTTAATTGCACTGACCTGGATGGTATTAATTTAGACTTCTTTAAAGAAACAAACTTTTGACTTTTTAACATGAAGCTTTCAGCCGCGTCCTCCCCACAAACTTCGATTTGGTTCCCAAAAAAAGTATTTAAGAGGAGCTCTAATTAAAATCAAGTTATTAAGGAAATACTGATTAAAGCTGCGCAACAAGATTTGTGCTAAGCTCTCACTCTTTTCGAAGTGGACAGACAGTGAAGGAAAAAAGAAAGAGAACTATTGTATTGCGCGATAAGTTTGGGAAACTTCGACGCAAGGAAAAAACTCCCAGTCGACGAAAAGTGACGAAAATCAATAGCGAGTAAATGAAACGTAGGCAACCGTGAGTACACCGGAGTGTACACGTTGCCTATCCTCGCAACGTCGTTCGGCATGCGAGGAAGAATAGGTTACAGTCTGTCCGCTTCGACAGAGGGGAAAAAAAAACGATCCGCGAAATATAGTAGACAGAAAACTTATACTCAAGGGCACGTTTTTTCGAAAAATTATTGCCAGCGCATGAGAGAAGTGCGTACTTCTCTCATGGCCAACGTAACAACAACTTTCAAAGGGAAAAAACTTGTTTCACAAGTCAATTTTACAGTTTGAAGACAAAAGTTCAAAGGATTCTGAATCTCGAACAAAATTTAAACCACAGACAAAAGTGAGTTTAGCAAAATTTTGCGGCTTGCAACTGAAAATTAAATTTGAATCGTATTTAAGAAAAGTTACGTGAAAGTTAAATAACTAACAATATTTCGACGTCCAAAAATCAACTCGGAAAAAAATGACGCCAAAACTCTGAAGCATTTGGCCTACTTTTATGAGCAGATTTTACCAAGCTTCGGGCAATTTTCTGAGACATATTTCGTGTATCGTGTAAATTAAGCTCAGGTTCTAAATCTACACGCAAAAAAAATAAAAAAAAATAATGAACAGCCACTACAACACAAGGCAAGATCCCCTATCACCGAAGTATGCCTATAAGCACCACTCGATGGCGCCACTAGGTGGCCCCACGAGCTGGCGCTGCGAGTCACGAATACCGGTACCTCAGATTCAACATCGCTTTCGGCATCGGAGGTCCCGAGCATGGAGTTGAGTTCAGCATCCACAAAGTACTTCTGCGCTTTCTGCGTTCGGATTAGGGAGGAAATTAAACCGGGTACCAGGTACCACAAAAAGTTCTCAGAATAGATTTTAACAACCGTCCCATGCACCAACTTCAGGGACCTATCAAAAGTAAGACTTGGGCTAGGGCACAGGGCATACTTTCTGAAACGGAAGTTTTGCTTTTCATTCACGGTCCGATGGTTGCCTCATCAAAAGCAAAGCACTGCGTCAAAAGACGGAGTGATTTCTTTGCGCTAAGAATTCTGCGAGAATTTCGGTTTAAGAATTTCCAATTATAAGTCTGAATGCGTTCCTAGGTTTTTAAATAGACTGTAAAACTTTGTTTTAACAAGAAACAGAAATATGTTAGTGGCATATTTATCTGAAAAGGAAGTCGAATGTTCTCCGATAGGGTAGCAGCCTAAATCGAAAGTTCTGTGTTGAACTTGGTTTAAGTGTTTTATTAGGACAGGTTGAGTATGGAAACGAAAGGTTAAACTGATTGAGTTAGGTTACATTCTAGTTGGAAAACGTTCGGAATCTCGCAGAGAATAACGACTGATATTTAAAGTCTCTCAATAAAAAGTTCCACTTTCGTGTTTAAGTTCGCAGTTCTAGATATACGAGCTTGAACACACAGTCTGTAGAGCAAGCTGCCATTGAGCCAGGAAACTGTTTTCAAGCTTGAACACTGCTGCAGCCGCTATCGAGTCGAGTGCAAAACAAAACTTGAGGCTAAAGAATATCAAGAATCAATACTCTTGTTTCTCCATCTTCCGAAATAATGAGGACTTATACACAAAAAGTGACGCGAGAAAAAATTCCTGACCATTATTCGATAGAGAAGCCTGGAATCTGAGAGACACAACCATGGAGTAGAACTCCACGATACAACAAATATGGAGTTGAAGGAGCATACCTTGTACGGAATTTCTGCTAAAAAAAAAAAACAAGAAAAAAAACTGTGCTACGAACTCTTCAACCTTCAGAGTGAAACCACGATAATAATGCTTAAAAATATATATAAATATAGTTAGAAAAAAATAATAAACAATAGGATTCAAAAAATTAAAAAAACAACTTTTTTTGGCTTATCTAAATATGAACGGTTTTCGGAGCTTAGAAAGATGGCGAGATTTTCGGTTTTTATTTCGCAAAGCAAAGGCACAAGAGGAGCCTGTGACTGAATTCATACTATTGTAGTATTAGAAAGGAAATACCACACTGTTATTCTACTCAGCATACAATCATGAGAGAAGGGCCTTCTCTCATGATACAATGTTAGGGCCATAAACACACACATTGTGGCATGAAGCTTTGTTCCCGATCCTTGATATACTTAAGCCTAGGCAATGAGTTTCTCTGCCTGAAAAACTAAACGTAGCGGCACACATTTCAAAGAGATGAGCGTGAAAACCGAAGTCGTACACTGCAACGCCCGGCGAGGGCGCCAGTAGACAAGCGCAAGTGAACAATTAAAAAGAAAAAGTTAGCAGAAAAAAATAAAGACAAGTGAAGAAAGTGATTGTGCGCTCAAGTGATCAACACAAAGACGATTTGAAACTAAAGCGAACTTAAATCACGCGTGGTTAAAACACCTCGTTTTAAGCAGCGATCCCCGACTTGTTTGATTTCAATAAAACAAAATTTGACGTTTCCCTAATTATAATTTAGATTGTATAGAGCGAGTCTGAAAATAAGAGAGCACATGAAAGGTCGCACCTCCCCCGAATGAGACCACCAAATCTACAGTCTTACAAGAAAGTTCTCGGAATTCAACCCCTGTTCCCGAAATCCCACGATAACCCACACACCGCAAGTAAATATGAGATTATATCCTGTTAGTTATCCAAACTACAAAAATACGTGAAATCGATCCGGCCCAAAACTTACCAAGAAAAATTCACAAAACTTGACGCAAACGGCAAGAAGCTCGTTCACGACTTTCAGCAAAGTCGGATTGGTCAGCATGCAGTCCTTCATACAGGCGCTCAGGTAGTCCTCGTGGCATACAAGGACTTGGTCAACGTTTTTCACCTGAAACAACAAACAATTTGCTGTCATCTCAATTTCTTTCCTTTTGGGGGGGAGGTTTAAGGGTCCGTCAATATACAGGGAGACTGCATCAATAGTGGGCTGGCCGCATGGAAATGTATACAGCCGCTGAAAATCGATGAAGCTGAAGGGTCTGGGCTGCCTAAGGGGTCAAAGGGCGGAGAGGACCGGGTCGGAGTCCGATTGGGTCGGGGTCGGACAGGGTTAACGGAGCCCGGCGCCCTGCTGCCCCTGCCTTCGCTTAAGCGACGCGGTTAAGGGATTTCAGTTTCCGCTGAACAGAGAAGATAGTCGATTCATCACAATGCGGGACTTCATATGTCCTAACGATTGGTTACTGTAATTCCTACTATCAAATAGCACACTTCTCGAGGGCACTTCCGGGAAATCTAGAGAAAATCCCTGAACGACAAAGATTGCGTGATGAAAAATTCCGTTGGTTGACGAGCGCGTGTTTGCTCTGTGGTTGAGTGGTATAGCCTCGGCGGTGGTGCCCATATCAGAGCGCAGCCCCACATGGTGCGAATAATTTATGAGCAACCCGCGGACTGCCTGCGTGTTATTTCTCAATAGAGACGGTTATCGGACCATAATTACAGCACTCCGGTGCGCGACACTCGAAACTCGCGTATTTCCCGAAATATCCTCATTTTCTTATCTGTGAATCAAGGGCCGTTCCTAGGCGGGGTAGTAAAAGAACCTTTAGCGGTGCCTAAAATGTGAGCACTGGGTCAGCTCCACCAGGGACCTCCTTATTGCGTTGGAGGTAGCGGAACGGAACTACTCTCAATAATACGACGGAATATGAAGCTTACCGCTACGGAGCTTGGCTGGCAGAACAGGTGAGGGGTTTCAGCAAGAGAGACTTGTTTCAGAGAATCGCGGTGGGCGAATCGATCGCCGATTAACGGTCAAAGTGTCCCAAATGATGGATTTGAAATTGGAAATGCCATGTTGTTGCATCAAAGAGTCCAAAGGGTTATTTTTCAGTGTGTGTGCTTCTGCTTTCAGTGTGATTGTGGATCGGCCATCAGCCGGCATGCGGTGGGAAAACCGCCACATGGTAGGCACGCGCAGTCGATAAACTCCCGGCTTGGAGGGGTCATTAGTGTCCGATTAAAAGTGACCTGAGGTGGCAAACTCCATCGCCCTTTTCCAAACTTCACTGATTGTGAGCCAGCGATTGTTTTCGGGACACCAATGGCTGATATCCATTCGTTTCTAAGTAAAAGATCTGAGTGGCTGTATAAAGTCCTCACCTACAACAGTGAATTTTATTTCAGTTAATTTTATTAATTAGTCCTGAACGCTCTGATGGCAAGCGATGAGTCAAGCCATTTTTAATCCCCCTCAAAAAAAAGAAGAAGAAGAAAAAAAACAACATTTTTTACAGCTTTCAATCCCTCTCTACCATTTTTACATTGTAGATATTTTTTCCACCAATTAAAAAAAATCTAAAAAAAAGAAAAAAACGTACATTATGTGCAATTATACGATCCCTTGCCTATAAATACAGAATCAACCTATTGACACCGCGTTGAATAATTAAGATGAAACACTCCGTGAGGCGTTCCTCCCACGGGGGAAAATGTAAACAAAATGCATGGAAGAGAGCGATTACCGGCGAACGGTCAGTAAGTAATATTTAAGGGCCGTATTTCCGTGTATCATTCGAGGATAAGCATTTTTCCATCGCTAATTAGCTGTGCACACATCCATAAACGAAAACAAAGGCTCACAGTCGATTTATCACGATCGATCGCGACCCCCCCCCCTCTCCTACTCTTAAAAATTGAATGAGGGCCCTAATCGACACTGTATTTGACACGTAACTTTAGTCGAGGGCCTAATAACTTCAATGAATTTATAGTCGCCGGATGAAAGTTTGCTGCGGGCGAGTGATATCCGAATTAGATGGGCTCAATTGTTTCTATGGGTTTGGTCAATGGGCAATCTCAGTGACTCGTAATTTAAATACGGCAAAGTGCGACAGCATCTTTTTGATTCCACTCAAGATGGCCGGTTGGAAAATGGGATATTTTTGGCGGGAAGAGAATTGCTCACTTTATCGTCTATTTTTCTAAAATGGGGTGGGGAGTAAATATTGAATTAATTGTTTGAAATTGATTCCGTATTGAAAATTACTAAGGGCTGTTAAGAACCCATCCGGAGATTTACTTCCCGCTTTTTAGATCCAAATTCTGGATTTCTGAAAAGAACACTGCTCAACAATGAGACAAGTTCGCTGCACTGGGTTGCAGCATCTCGTCATCCCCGAATATTCGTCTATTCACTCAACATCGGGAGGGAAAAGAAAAAGAGGAGGCACAAAATATGGCCGATGAAGAAAGAAGCAGCAGCAGAGGACTTCCTCCGTGGAGAGAGACGAACAAATCAGAGAAAACGTCGAAGCAAGTTCAAGCTGAAAAGTTGACCGGCATGCAAGCCATATTTTCTTTCCGGTACCTACATGAGCCGCGAGACCACGAGCGGGCGGAAGAAACAAGGACCAATAAAAACAGCGATCCCGCCGAATAACAGCGGAAGTAAGCTGAGATTAGCAGCCACAACGAGCAATTTCGACAAACATTGCTTGCACGAAAGTAAGAATTCAATTTTCTCTTCGTCTCAGATATGGAACCTTTCGGGATGCTGCGAGATTTCGTGCCGGAAACCATGCGCCGGAAACTAACATCAGCGGAATCCAGTAAACTGGACAAATTTTGTGCTGTGTCATCTTGACAACTCAATCGATGGAATCCTCGCACTGAAAATTGCAAAAGTTGCATTTTCTGTTTTCCAGTTTTGGTCGCGAAGCGGAGCGCGCCACAGGCCAACTCAGCAGCAGTTGCCGGAGCTGAGAAGTATGCAACATCAGGATAACAGCCTGCAGGGGAGCGACAGCGAAAAAGGCACACGGCACATGCGTTAACCTATACTACGCCGTTGTATGTCGAAATGTAAAGAAACAAGAAACCCTTTTAGGAGGTTGAACCGCCGCCCATCAAAGCTGATAATGATTGACACAACCTTCGCGTCATTTCGGCTTTGTAAGGAATTTGAATCACACGGTTTCTTAAGAAACACAAAATGGATAAGCTAAAAAGGCCAGCGTACAATTCTCTGATCAAAACACAAGGTACTCAACTTCAAGAAAACTTAACCCAATTCCTAAGAGCAACTTCGTGACGGAGAAAGGCATCTGCAGCAAAAGTGACCAACAAAAAAAATAACAGGAGAGAGTAATTTTCATTTGCTTTACAACAATTATCTTTTTCAAGAAGCAAAGACACTGAAGAAGCGATTCCACCTGATGCTGCAGGCAGAGCAATCCCTCCCCCCCCTCTCCCGGCGTCCACCAATCAGCGGCGTCTGAGCGGAGGCGCGCCCCTCCCACTCCCCCCTCCAGCCGCCCAGGGGGGCCGCGGGGGGCAAGGGGGCCCTCCGCGGCGTCCAGTCAGTTGAGCGCGGACCAGCTTACGGGTCAAGTGACAGGGTGTCCATGGAGTGTGCACCCCATGGGTGTGAACAAGTGATAGTGAATTTGTGTGCAACACCTGAGTGCCTCAAGGGATCATCGTTACGGTCCTTATAAAGGACGTAAGTGTCGAGAAATATCGATGTTAACGTGTCCTTCGATGATAATGAAAAATTTACGGATACCAAGAAGTTTACTGGCTTGACGCAAACAACGTTTCCAATCTACAGTTATTCGATAGCTTACTATGATTGGCATATTACAACGATTGAGTTTTAGCTAACATTTCAAAAACGCGAAAATATTTTGGTCGTTAAGCGTGCCATGAAAGTCCTTGGAAAACGTATCGCGGTAGGACCAGCTACAAGTAAACCACCATTTTGTTTTTACGCGCGTCTCAACCACTTGTTAGAAAAAATTTCGTTTACAACTGCAAAAGTGTTAAAACAAATCAACCGAACTATGTTACGTCACTGAAACGACATCTGTAGAAAAAAATTGACTGAAATATCATCACCTGAGTCGTGGGTGAGATATTAAAAAATATTGTTCAAAAAGCACAAAACGGAAAATTAAGACTAAATTGACAGGTAAATTCTTAAAATTGTGTTTCAACTTAAAATAAAAATAGCGTGAAAAGAGTGAATAAGAGAATCTACTACTTTTCGCAGAACTGCTTAAAAAAAAGAAAAGAAAAAATATAACCTAAAAGAGCGAGGCTATTTAAACACATGGAACAGGTTTACTGTCTCGTGAGACAATTAAAACGTGTTTTGTCATAATTACTCGATATCGGCTGGAATTGCGATCATGGCAAATGAAAAATATCATGATTTTATGAGGAAATAATGTAAAATGCAGAAAGCCTATGGAGCTACCGATCCCAAAATCGTCAGGGAGCTAATCAAAATCTTTCGGTTCGCAGCAAAAAGTTGAAAACTTGTAAGACCAATTACTTATGAGATTTAAGATTGCATTTAATAAAAAAGAGCGATTTTTCTTTTTCTCTTTTAGTTTTAAAAAAGTTTAACTATGATATTGCGCCTAACAGTCCCCTCACCCCAGAAAAAAGGCACTCTAAAGCAAAATTTAACAAAAAATTGTGGAAACAGTTTCGATTCAAGACTTTGAGGTAAATATCACTCCGTTCGAATTTTTCAGCGAATGTATAGGTTGGTCGAACAGCATTGTAACCGCTTTTCAAGAGAGTCTCAAAATTAAAACTTCGCTAATTCCAGAAAGACAGAATTTTAAGCACTTTAAATGAAGACAATAACTCTTTTGCCACCGCATTTCGAGATGCCGTAATTTTAGCAACAGACATTGAACTAATATCACAAACTAAAATATTTTATTCGGTCGTTCATACGGAAAGCGCAAAAAGAAACACGAGGGGAAAACACGCACAATATAAAATCACACTGAAAATTACTCTTGAACTGTTTCCGACTGATCATTAGACCAAAAACTAAACTCATCTAACTAAATAAAACAAAAAGTGAAGCCGGAAACCCGAAAAATTTGGTTAACCGACCACCCAGTGTGAGAAAGTTGAGAGCAAGTGGAAATGGCTAATATTGTGAAGTGAATTTGTTGGGAAGCTTCACCCAATGTCGGATATCAAGATGCGAGCATAAGTGATATCTTCGTGGGGAATTGAGATATCAGGTGACGTCGGCCGAGCCGAGGCTTCGACTGCAGTAGGAAAACACAAAACCTGCCTGCAACGTAAGCCAATACCAAAGTGCCACTCGCCGAGACAACTCGAGGAAAAATTAAGGTGCTTCGCTTTGCAAAACGACGATTAGCGACCATAGTTTCGCAAAATCCAGGGGTGAATCAGATTTAAAAGTTAAACCTGTGCTTCCCGGCTTCCCAGACGAATGATGAAAATTTTAATTTTTAAGGTCGTTGTTACACCGCTAAAAATGCCTATTTTCCAAACAAAAACAAAAAAATACCAACAAGCATTTTCACAACGAGAAAATAAAGCCAATTTTAAATTAATTTTTTCATACGAGGGTAGCCGTTTTGATAAATTACATTCGCTACCAAAGCAGTTTAAAAATAGGCCAAAATTCTCGTTTTTATTATTTCACACTAAAAATTTACCTATCCATTTATTTTATTAAATTTTTGGCGCCTTAATAGAAATCCTAGACTTATTATTGTAGCATTGAGCTAGTTTTAAGGAGTTCTATCATTTGGCTGGCGAAAAACTTTCGATTCTTTTCGAAAGACCGTTTTAAAATTAGATGGATAGGTTAAAATTTAGATCAGTCACCTCTCTCAAACGAATCGAAAAGTCACTAAATATGTAAAAACATTATTTGAGAGCTTTGAATCTTATAGATGGTCGCAAGAATTCGCTAAAAGAATTTTTGGTTTTGGTAGCCAAGTTGATTTCAAAAATCTTTCCTGGCTCCAATTACCATTAATTTCATTTCAATACTGCAAACTTCGCCTAAAATCGTAAGATAAAAAC
>Ga0058701_10004908_pt1 | contig 10965 bp, 8 predicted proteins | sample AgamicOrMae_FD_97039 | JGI IMG/M metagenome (GOLD analysis project Ga0058701, IMG submission 97039) | Agave microbial communities from Guanajuato, Mexico - Or.Ma.e | ecosystem: Host-associated > Plants > Phyllosphere > Phylloplane/Leaf | place: Guanajuato, Mexico | collected 2012-06-04 | reverse complement strand
TAACCGCAATACTAACCTTACCTAACTTAACCTAACCTAACCTAACTTGACCTAACCTAACCTATACGAACTTTGGCGTTTGCGACTTTTCTCGTTTGGCGGTTACGGACTGGCGCTTGCGGCATTTGCGCTTGTGGTTTTTGGCGCTATCGAATGCCCCTCTTTCAAAACTACCCGCAATAATTATATCTATGAATGAACCCTTAGTAGGCAACACCCACCAGCCCTCGTGTCGAGCGGGTTGCATCCTCATTTCAGAAAATCTTTGGGTCTCCGTAAATCGCACGGAAGGAAAGCTACCCATCGACGCACCGGCTCAAACATACCATGGGTAGCCTCTTACGATGTAACTCGTATTGTTTCAGGCGGTCTTTGGGTAAGTTAGACAACAAAGAATCATCGAAGTCCCCCGCCCACTCTCTGGACCGGCTGGCGCTGAGAGGCTGCGATCGGGAGCGTCCTCGGAGACCCAGCCGCCTCGATTTCCTCAACAGCAACGACATCTTTGTGGCCGTGAGTAAAACGAAGAAGATTGTCAGCCGCTCCAACTCCCAGGAGAAGCGACGAAGCAGCCAGGACTGTCTGTGCGTTTTAAATAACGCGCCTCGGAAGTACGAGGAGATAGGTAACCCGACTCTCACGTGGGCCTTTAAAGACAAATGCGAAGCGTTTCACGGCCGACTGGATCCCGACAACTCGGATCGCCTGGAAAAGCCCAGTCCCATCCACAGTGATGATGGAAATTCTCCCACTGCGCTCAATACCTGCCGGTTTCTCACGGATAAACCTCCTCTAGTCAAGGTAAAGAGCAGATACGGCTCGAAAATAGCTCTTGTAAAGTTAAGGGATGCGTTTTCTTTCTCTTGTGGTCCACCTTTTGTCACCAACCGGAGCGGAGCGGTAATTGAGCGAGGCACAAGGCCTTGAACCTAACTTAACCTAACCCACGCGGATGTATCATGAAGCTTCTGCTTAAGGTTGAAGCAAGGTGGAACACAAGATGTGAAAAACGCAACCTTTACTATTTCTAGTGCATTATGTGATTCGTCTAATGCTTTGATCTCTGTTCTCAGACGTTACATCTGGATTACATTGATCCCGGCCGTAATCCTCTCAAAAGACAAAGGTAAGGAGGTTTTTCTGTCTGTGCAATTTTTCATGTTGAGCATCTCCCAATCGTACAATCTTTCCTGAAGGTATCGATAGCAAAGAGACTTTTCCTTGTTGAGGACTACATGATAAACAGATACAATGCAACAAAATACAGTGCAAATAATTTCAAACGCCTTCGGACATTACGAGCTATGCGCACGAGCACCCAGTGAAATCATCGAAATTTTATTCGAGCTGGCACATAACAATCGGATATAACGAGCGTAAAACGAACATTAATGGTATTTTCTTTTGTGCTCGATTTTTGACCTATTTCGTCTGAAATTTTAAGATTATTTCGAGCAATTCACGATAACTTTTTGTGTGTGTGTATATACAGAGATAGTTGCGAGAAAGTGGTCCTACATCGCGACCCCCAGTCGTCACTCCCGCCGATTCCCGCCAATGCGAACGACAACCCTCGCCCGTTGCCTTCGGGGAAGTTCGGTCAGCAGGACGACATTGCCGAGCCCCCGCCGGAGTTAGCCGATCTGAAGAACGCGCCGTGGTTCCAGGCGGGCCTACCCCGGTGAGTCAACCAGTCCTTTATGGCAAACCGAATGTTACTCGGGAAGCCTAACAGTGAATGTTCGGGCTTGTATTTTATCCCTCTGAGCAATAAATTCGTTCAAAAAAAAACATCAAGGAATAAATTTGAGCTAATTGTCAAGAGAAAATGTCTAATTTTTTCCCTAAAAGTCAATCAGGTCAAGTTCACGGCATACTCTTCTTTGATGAGTTCCTTTCTCTCTGGAATTGTCCGCTTTTCTTGGTAAAGGTAGTAAACATTGAAAGCTGTGAGTCTATTCACGTGTTTACCCCATCACAAGTAGGTTACTGGTTTGAAACTTGACTGTCAATCTAAACTCGATTTCGCGAATGCGGCGTGTGCACTGTAAGCTTTAAAAGATTTTACAGCTTTTGAAACTTTCAAAGATTACATTTTTTACCTCTGTATTCCACTCAACCTTTTATTGCTTTGTAAGGATTAACGACAGACAGTCCTTAACCCACTACCGCCCAGCGATGATGTTCGGAAACAGAAAATTTTATTTTTGAGGATCTTTTCAGAACAGTATTGTCGCAGTTCAAAAAATATCATCCCTCTGGAAACCTGAAATTTAATTATTCAGGCATTTTCCAAAGCTTAGAATTGCATATTTTAATGGAAAAAATCTTTTCAATTTCTCTTAAGCTAAATTTTACTCCTAATACCAATACCTTGGGCTTAAGTTTAACCGAAATAGTTGATCAAAGTTAGGTTAGGTTTGTTATTCCTTTTCTTTACATTGATGTAATCCTTAGAGAGAGATAGGTGAGATATTCCTCGTTTCGCTATCGGTCCGCTCGGCTTCGTCGGATCGAAAATTGTCGGTGTGGAGGTAGGCAGCACGCAACGCACTTATATGATGGTGTTGCCTAATCACCGGTCTGCAGGCGTCGGGGCTGTTGTGAGATGAACAATGGAGGATTAGAATGATGGCAATGGTTTTGTTTTCCAGGGAAGCTGCTCTGCTCCGGTTAAGTCGTCAACCGGAAGGCTCGTTCCTGGTGCGATGCAGCACAAGTCAGCCGGGTTGCCTAGCCCTCTCCTTGCGGGTGCCCCGAGAAATCCGCCCGTGCGGCTTGGCGCACTATTTAATCGTGAGATCACCTCGGGGATATAGAATCAAGGTAAGGATCACAATAATGGTGCCGGGAGATGTAATTATGTGTCTGATACTTTTTTTAACCCTTGACAGCCTGAAGTATTTGGAGTGAAATTTTGCTTAAGATAATCCGGAAGGATTTTTCCCATTAAATGACGCAGTTTTGAGCTTTCGAAAATGGCTAAATTACGAAATTGGAGGTTTCCAGAGGGGTGATATTTTTTACATTTTTAAAATACGGAACTAAAATGATCCTCTAATTTTTTTTTCCGAGCGGCAAAGCTGGGCGGTAGTGGGTTAAGGCCAACTTCAGTTCTTAAAAGCGTAAAACCTACAGCGATGTAACTGAGCGTATCGACAACTGAGTCTTATACCGCTTATATTAACTGAAGAAAAAAATCGTAAAATCCCGAGAAAGTATCGGATAATCAGACCGCTGAAACTTCCAAAAATTCAGGGTACTGACCTGGCAGGGCGTGAGAGGAATCAACTCTACCAAATGTAAACCCAATCAGAACGGAGGGATACATTCCGATGGAGTATGTGCATAGAATAGCTGCTTTTAGATACCTAATTTACATTTATGCTAATTTCGGAAAAGGATTTTCGTGTTTGAGAGGGAGCTTTTAGAGGCGTTCTCCGGGCATAAAGAAAGGGTTTCATTGTAATTCTCAAAATTTATTAACACACTACCGGCCAGCGATGCCGTTCGGAAACAAACAAAAATATTTTCGAGGATCCTTCCAGTTTAGTATTGTCACACTTTAAAAAATATCACGTTTCTGGAAACCTGAAATTTAATAATTTAAGCATTTTCTAAAGCTTAAAATTGCGTATTTTAATGGAAAAAATCCTTCCAATATCTCTTGAGCTAAATTTTACTCAAAATACTTCGGGCTGTTCTGGGTTTATATGAAGAAAAAATAGACGATGACCTATTTCGGGTCGTTGATCCCGGGTTCGAAACTCACCCACCCCGTCTGGAAACCATCGCGAAAACAGATTGGACTCGGCCAGTACAATAATTAGTCCACTGCTCATTGGCCGAGCAAACAAACGTGAATAGAGCAGGCTTTGCCGGATATGTGGCTAGGTAGCTCAGCACTTATTAATGGCGGATGCCCCCTCTCTTTCCTTTTCTTTTCCTCTCGACGAAGTGAGGCGACAGACAGCCCTTGGTGAATTATAAAAATAAGATTGCCTAATAGGGTGTCTAAGGGACGACCTTCTGGGCGCCCGTTAAAGATCAAGGTCCTCTTTTTGATAACGAGTGCGTCTACGGGAAACCTGCTTCCTTCTCATTTAGCTAATTCCACGATATTTTCGTCTGTGAATGTATTTTCTAATTTTTGCGAACCTTTCACCTCAACTTGATTAATATCACTGCTCCTACACCTGCTCTTTCCTAACTTAACCTTGCCTAATCTTGTGTAACTTAACGTGTTGCTATCCAAAACTCGTGTCGATTAACTAATCCATCTCCTAACTCGTGACTCGCCTTAGTCGGCCCGCGCCTAGCGGTGTAAGAAAAAATTCTCGTTGCTACATTTTCTCGAGTTTGCGGTGAAATTGGACTCTGTCTCAGGAAGCAATCTGACGTTATTCTCGCGAAAAGATGCGACTTGCGCAGTTTAAAGAGCGTTAGATGGCGGTGATTATTTTTATGACTCGGTATCATCTGTTTCAGGGTTTCGCGAAGGAATTTGGGTCAGTGAGATCTCTTGTGACCCATCACTCCGTCATGCCCGAACTTCTTCCAGTGCCCTTGTCATTAGCACGACCCCAGCAGCTGCGGGACCCCAGCGGCAACTTTGCGGACATCAACGATCCCGAGTACACCAGCATCGCCGATTTCCGCCAACTCATGTCGGACCTGCACGTGTGACGTCACGTGCCAACGTGGCGTCACGTGACCAGCCGTCAGTGACGCTATTCACTCTGCTCATACGAACTTCTTCGGAAATCATTCCAAGAAATTGCGATCTGAACCGCTCCCGAGAGAAATTCGTGTCCACCTCTCGGTAAACTTTTAAAAGTTGCCTTTCTACCTGTCGTGTTCCACCTTTCGTCGTGAAGAAATAGCAGAGCGAGGCACAGGGCAACCTCATTTATTGCCAACACAATCCTATTGCGGCTTACTTTCCGGCGGCAATAGCCTGCCACCGAAAACTAGTGTGCGGCGTTGAACTTAGAAATAACCGAGGGGAGAGAAAGCGAGGCGCGGAACAAGGCACGTAACCTAACGTAGCTTAGCCTAAGTTCGCATAACCTAAGTTAACAAACATAGGTTAAACTAACCTAGGTTAACCTAACTTAAGTTTACCTAACCTAGGCTACCCTAACCAAGGCGAAGCTTTCGTTGGTTAGCCTAACCTAGGTCAAACCATCCAAGGTTAATCTATTCTAGTTAAGCTAACTTTAGGTTAAGCTAAAGTACTATAGGTAAACCTAACCTAAGGTACGCGGTTGCAAGCTAATACTCGTAATTTAATCAAACAAAGGTGGAGTAAATAGTATAAAACGCAACTTTTTAAACTGAGGCGTGGACTGCCACCTAGCAACAGCCGCCGGAACCAAATCTGGTTGGGAATGTGCACATGTAAATCTGTTTGAAAAAAAAATGTTAAAAATACACAAGTACTGATTACATTGATTGCGTTTTTAAACCCCAGAGATCCAAAAAAGGATTCGGAAATCTGTCCAGATATTGCCTTCTTGCGCCTATCCTTGAGTACGGACGGAGTCATGTTTGATCGTATTTCGGCGAATCGTGGAATCTCATGTAACGTAGAACATACCGGTACCATGTATATAACATGTGTACCATAATCAGTACGTGTACCTTGCATGTATAAATATGTGTAACATGGGGCGCAAGGATGGTCACTCTAAACGTTAAGTACAAAGTGCTGAAATTTTCGTGATGTTTGATTTTACAAAATGTCGTCCGACTGTCATGTTTGATCTCTCTTTTTTTTCTCAGTGTTTTGGTTTATCTTAATCTGTATTTCCTGATTTTATGATCTTACAATATATTTTGTCGGTATGAAGAAAGAATGCTCGAAGCGTAAATAGCGGCAAATTAGCGTGCTTGTTATTTCTGAGAAATCGTGGAAGCAAATTCGATATTACAGTTCTCTTTCCTTGACGGACTGTAAAAATCGTTGGCCTCGCGTGCAGGTAAGACGGATCTCCCTTCGCTTATCGCGTGGACTTCAAACGGAGGTGAGCTATTTCTAGTTCGTTGTTTTGAGACAATCGCAACTTTCTTCCAGTCCTCGTTCCACTTTGTCCCATGGGTCCCCCACCGCCTCATCGCCAAGAAGAAAAGCAGTGACCCACTGAGTCACTTAAATCCTCCCCATTCACTAAAATAGCTTCATTTTTTTACACGATCCAGTACCATAAGTTATTGCCGACTCATTGTCAGTGGGGTTTCTTGAAGTCTTCTGTTGCGCCCTGAATTTCAAAGGTTGCATTCTTTCTTGTGATCCTTCTATCGTTGCCGAGCCGAGCGGGGCGAGGAACAACGCCTCTAAGCTAACAAATCCTAACCTAAATTAGGTTAGGTACAACCTAATCTGAGGTTAACCTAACGTAATCTAACTTAAGGTTAACCCTACCTATGCGGTTGTGTATCGTTAATCCTTTTAATTAAGCCTGGTTGGATCACAAGAGGTAAAAAGATGAAAGGCGTAAAACCGAGAGTGCATAAAGGCCAGTCTTTGTTTTTACCTCTCGGATGAGTCTATGACTAGTGTGGCCGTTGGCCCGCCTTCCTGGTCTTGATTCTCCAGCGGAAGCTCGTATCATGTTTGTTTTGTTCGCTTGCAGTTTTAAGATAGGCAGGAAGGGATCCGCCTGCTTTGCTGAAAGGAATGTTTTTGTTTGCTTTCTTTAGGAACGGATGCGATCCCCGGCTGATAGGGTAGCAACCATTTCGACAACTATTCACTCCGCCTCGCGTGAAGCAACGTACGGGTAAGTTGGTACGCCGGGGCTTTACCTTTCCCTCTTCAATATTCTGTCGTTTGCTCGCTCTTCTCTCTGTCTCTCTCTTCGATTGTTTCACGGGTAGGCTTGATCGTGCGGAAGATGCTACCTCATTCCTACAGTCGACATGTGCACTCCCGCCAATATGACGTTTCTACAAGTACCGGTATTTGCTAAATGCAGCAAATCGACTGTTGCATATTGGACCTCTGTAAAGGTTGCATGTCTATAGGTACACTACATTTAAGCGTCGATACCAAATTACGACGTCTTGTTTATCCAATTGTCTAGCTATTTTGATGGAGCTCCTCAATGAGCCTATCATAAAAAAAATAAGGCCCTTTTTAACCGCCTAAAATACTTAAGAAAAGCGCAAAAACCAGTATCGTATTACTTTTTGTTTAGTTGCGACTGGTTTTGTCAGAAAACTTTTTTTCGTAATTTTTTGCTCAGTTAATCCACTACAAAAAGGCCAATTTTTATTCGAAAATTATTTCTGTACCAAGACGCTTTCTATTTCCCCTTTTTTTCCCCTCTTGATGTTCACGTCTCATTGATACATTTAATAGAGGTTGATGACTCCAAGAAGCGCATCTCCCCTTACCCTTTCATGGCCAGAATCTTGGACTAATTCTAAGCTGATTGCCATTGTCAGAGTCCTCTCCCTCTCCGCCTTAATTAAGACTTTGATCTCGTCAGTCGTCAAAGATCGGCTCAAATTATAGATTTTAGTAAAGTTTTACTTTAAAAGTTAACCTCGTTCGTCAAGAATTGGACTGTGATGCGTAGACGTCTAGATAAAGCTGACAGATATCACTAATACGCTAATTTATTATTTTGAAGTTAACTTGATAGAACGAGGGAGTTTTGATGAAAGTTCCAAGTACGCGAATGTCGAAATAATGTATTCTATTTTCTGTCAATTAAAGACCTCTATCGGACGTCTTTTCTGGTCATCTATCCGATGTCTGACAGACGTCAGTGTATAAGTGAAAAAATACCAAATTTTCTCTGTCGTTTGTCATCGTTTTTGAACCGACTTTAACACAGAAAATACAGAGAAAATATCACCAACCTGAATCATTTAGGCAATGCTTCCTAGTCATTACTACAGTGTCCATCTTCCATCCGCTCGTTGCTTTATCGGCGTACCGGTAAGTTTGTAGAAACTCACACGTCGACACTGAAGGAGCTCAGCCCTCTAGTCGACACGGAAGGTCTTGACTGTTTTCTGCCTGCATTGGGCAAATTCGACTTCTTCCCATACCCGCTACTTATCTGTGGGTGAATATGGATGTCTGCATGGATAGCCTAACCCTGTTTTTCCCCACGGATATCCATAAGGATTTTCCTTCGAGCACGGATAATCCGACAAGGATATCATATTAGTTTCTTCCATAGATACCCTTGAGACGTGTAGTATTCGACTCATGCTCGAGGATATCTTTAAGGATATCCGTACGGACGAAGCACGCACCCGTGTCATCGTGTTCTGGCCTCTTGAATCGCGTTACTGGACCGCGGGCAAAACTTCAAAATCCAGTCGATCAAACAAAATATTCCCCAGAGACGTTTACTAGTGTGATGGTGATAACGGATCCATTTTTATTAAATCCTGAAACTGCCCTAAAAATGTTTTTAAGAAATAAGTATTAAAACGAAAGTGCTCCTTCGAGTTATTTTGAACGGCTGTTGATTTGCTGCATGATTTTCTCCTTTTTTTCTGTTGGTAGCCCTTTTTGCAGCGCCTTGTCGTCCCTCATTTCGCGGCAGTCTTTTCAAAAAATAACCGAACCGTTGATCTCTTTCGTGTTCGCGCCGCGCGCTCCGCAGTGATATTAATTTCTGTGAGTTAGCGTTACTAATTTATTCCTATGCCTTACCTCACCTGACATATCTTTTTCGTATTATTCAGCCTCTTATCGTTATCGCTCGTCAACCTTATAAGAACCTATGTTGCCCTTCTTGTCGGTGATCACTTTTCACATTGTCAAGGAATTGCTTGTTTTTATCTCATTTTCGTCATCTTTACGCATTGAACTGAACCAGTTTTTCTCACAAGTCAGCCGTTTATAGTTTTTCTTCACCCTTCTTTGATACTTTCGATCAGGTTCTTCTCATTGTCTCGACATCTCGTGTCTATCTGGGTCCCATAACCTCTACGGTGCCATGTTTTTATTTTCCTTCGTATCTTCTCTCTTGTCCAGACTCTTCATTGTATCTTAGTTTATGTAAAATGAAGAATCATCGTTAGCTCAATTTTTTTTTTTTTTATTTTCTTTTAGGTTAGCCATGAATTCGCCTAAGAAAAATGCAGACAAAACGTTGGACCGGTTCATTTTGCTCTCGACACGGGTTCGTCGGGCCCAATCTAGTCTCAAATGGGGTGGCATTAGTTTTGTGATTCTATCAATCCTGATGTATCGACTGTAAGTACAATTTTGTCCTTGTAGCATTGTAAGAGAAGATGTTGTGCGCCTTGGTTTGAGTATGTTACATATGTTTCAGGTTTTACAATACCAGTCGACATGGCTCAAAATGGCATTACCTTGAATGCCTAACGACAGGTCTCTTGTGCCTTAATACTCTTTATCATGTGTCCTATTACCTGTGGGTTGTGCTAGATATTGAACCTATCTCACTAAATCCCAAACAGAAGAAATTGTTGGGTGTCAAGGACTCAGGTAATTTGCCAATAACATTACTGTGAATCAATTTTATGCAGTTTGGGTAATCTAAGCATCATTTTTTTAAAGTATGTATTTTCCCAACAGATTTCTATGTCAAAGATGCTACATCAGCTGCGCCATCACCAGACAAATCAATGATTCAAGATGGTGATAAGACTCCTCTTAATCTCACTGCCCTAAGTTGGCGATCTCTCTCAATGATGTCCCCTGCACCTGTAAATCCAAGCAATGAATGTAAGAATTCTCTTATTGGTTATTTTGCTGTAATCTGAACATTATTTCAATTGGCTCTATCTTAATTTTCAGCCAGTATGACAAGTCCAAATTACTCCATGTCATCTCCATCATGGGTGTACCAGCCAGGTTCTCCAGATTCCAGTTTACGAAGTCGGCTGGGCAAAGGATCTCCCAATAAATCACTGTCAACGCACATTCCGGCTACACCGCCTTCTGAGTTCATTCATGATGAAGATTCCTTAAGTGAATATTTGCAGCATTATGAAGCTCATGAAAAAAGCGCAGTTCAGGGTATGTCAGAGGCTCAGGCTGAATAATTCAGTAATTATGATGTTTTATTAAGCAGTATGGAAACATAACTAAATCACTCAAGGTTTCTTGTATGTGGAAGTGACACTTAAAGACAGCTTAGCATAAGACTGAAGACTTCCAGTGATTTTTTTATTTGATTTTTTTAATTTGCATTTTATAAGATCTTAAAGTTAGTGTTTTAAGTATTTCACAGTCAATGGCTTTCTTAGGTACCTAGTATTAATTTTTGACGAGCAGTATTGAATAATTCTCCTTTCAGTTAAGAATTTTTCCCTACCGGATTGAGTAGTTTTTTGCAAATGAACTAATTTTAAGTTATGCCGATGAACTGCCGATTTAGTTATATATACATATATACTGTATGATCACTGACTTCGTGTAGGAAAGAGATTTTTTTTTATTTATCTTTATTTTTATTTTTTTATAAACAACTTACTTTGTGGTCCTTTTTATATCGTTTTCGTGATTCGTCAGGACTACTAATGAGTCTTTTTTATCACTTTTTTGTCACTTAAAACGATTTCTCTCACTATTTTCCACTATTTCATAATTTATTTTTTTTTACTACTTTGAAGATCCCTTATTGTTAGTCTGATTTGTTGGAATATTGTCTTCCCGCGAGTCGCTGACCCTCAAATATCATAGCTAATTCATGACATGCCCCCGCGGAGAAGAGCATTGAAAGTCACGCCTTCTCCTCCAACCTCCCGGCTGCAACTGCCGCCTCTCCTGGTTAGTTTAAAATCGACAAATTTAGTTAGACATCGGGTGTAACCTTTTTTTAGTATCCTTCAATCAGGTCCAGTCGGCAGAACATAAAGATCCCACAAAAAAAAAAAAAAAAAAAAAAAAATTGGTACAAAAAAATTAAAAAAAATTTTAATTTTATTACTTTTTTTTTTTTAATTTTTAAATTTAAAATTTTTTTTTTA
>Ga0058701_10004907_pt1 | contig 10965 bp, 5 predicted proteins | sample AgamicOrMae_FD_97039 | JGI IMG/M metagenome (GOLD analysis project Ga0058701, IMG submission 97039) | Agave microbial communities from Guanajuato, Mexico - Or.Ma.e | ecosystem: Host-associated > Plants > Phyllosphere > Phylloplane/Leaf | place: Guanajuato, Mexico | collected 2012-06-04 | reverse complement strand
ATGAAATATATTTAATATATTATTCTATATTTCATATTAAATTCATGCTTTATATTTTAAGCTATTGAGAGGCTTTCCATCTTAAGAAAGGTCTTTAAAGGGAAATAAGCTCTGTGACCTAAATGCTTAGGTTACTGGAGAAAAAAAAAGGAAATGCATCTCAAAATAGTTGAAAATTTTGTGTTGTCTGATTGATAGAAATTTGGTGGTAGATACTCAGTTTTAAGCTATTCTTAATCAGTTCTTATTTTGAATTCAGCATTGGACATCAGACACTGCCGATACGCCGAGAGCGGACTTCATTCAAGAAATATTCAAGATCTCCAACAAAATCCAAGAGGTTTTCACGAGTCAAGATATTGATGCGAAACTTATCACGTTCAGACCGATGGACGTCGACAACGTAAAGGAATGCGCGCGGAGAGAGCTTGAAAATTTAAAACTCTTGGCCGACGAATCGCAACTGGATCGAATTGTGCAGCAGCTGACGAGTACCCCTACGCTTCGCCAAAAGGGATGCAAACATGTCAAAAAGTATTTCTTGCACGCAAGTAATCTTAGCGATTTGCCCAAAGATAAATAATTTGTTAGCTAGCGTGCTGGCCAATTTACCTTACTATGTTAAGAGCTTTTCATTGTGATTTTAATTTTAAACTGAACAAACGCATCCCGTTACACTTGATTTTTGTTGTCTTTAAAGAGTTGAGTACGGATTGTGAAGTGAAATTCTTTCAAAGAATATATTTTAATTTTTGTAAATGCAATGATTTTTTTCTCGCTTCCTTTCTTTGAAGAACTCAGCAAAACAGAAATATTACTAGCTGCGGACGTAAGCCGAGAGGTTGGTAAGAATTCTATCTAACGCATCCTTCACAGTATTGGCAATCCAGCATGCACGCAAGCATTGCGGGTTGCCTATGCTGAACAATGAAGCATTTCGTTTGGCGATGGAATCACCGTCCTTAAGAAAACCGAACGGTCCCAGAAAAACAACAACTTTTTTCTAGTTTTCACTGGGAATTAATGTAAACCCGAGTCTCATTCAAATTTCAAATAGTAATCCGACTTTCGCATACAAGATTCCATAGGAAGGCCATTGCAAAGGATTTGAGGTGGGCTAACTTCAAATGTGGAACTAACTTGTAAGTGGGAAGATAGAAGGGCACCGGAAGGGCTAATGATCCGAAAACGTATCTCTAGAGTGAGACTCATTCAACGCGCGTGTCGATCACTAAACTCTAATCGTATAGTGGAATCTCGGTTATACGTCCAAGTCGGGACTCAAAAGTTTGGACGTAGAACTGAGAGGGACGTACAAGTGAAAATAATCTTCCGTATAAGGCCATGTAAAGTATTCTGGATGAGCCTATAACAATTGGACGTACAAACGAGTGGGACTTACAACTGAGAGACGTATAACTGAGACTCGACTGTATAACTGTCGGCTTTAGTCCGGCTCCATATCCGATTACACTTATAAGACAAAAAATATCGATAGATACCGTAAGCCCGTGCTAAATTTATGCAAGACGCGATATCTTCGTACATGAACGCTACTCCAAATTATCTAGAGGAAAGGGTTATAGGCCTACGGTATCGCGCCAACGAGAGTAGCCAAAGCGAATAGCGGATGTCTGTGGATGTTCATATACCTCCTGACTAGTGAGGTAACTATTTCTAATTGAGATGTAACCGATCGAATCGAAGGTCTGATAACGAGCTGAAGACTGATCTCGTTGTGCAATGTTATGCAAGTGGCCCGTCACCATGTATACTTTTTTGTGCGACAGCGTGTCGTCTTGAAATTCTTCTATTGCTCTCGGCAGACAGCTGCTATCCAAAATTAAATGATAACCTTCAGACTAAACGCCTCCATAGTCCGTCGCTGTGCTAAATAGAGTAATCAAATATTCCCTTCAAAATGATGCAATCGGGTCAGATTGGAACCTATTGGGCCCACGTTACGGAGGATGCAGCGCTCTTTTTCAATAGGTCAAAGTACCGGTACCGAAGATGATAGGACCTTTTAATTTAAATAAATCGACCGGTTGACAAAACTGAATTTCCCGTCAAATCTGTTTTATTATTATCATTATTTAATAACCCTCATGTAAAAGTGGATCTCCATTTTTCAAGGAAGATCTTTTCAGAAAAAAAGGGGGGGGGCAAAGAAAATGTACCGGTAATGTACTAAGTTGCCCCTAAGTAAATGTTGCTATGTGGTTTTAGTGAGATCTTTTCGAGTGTCTGTTAAACTTTCTTGTTTCGATTGCGCGAGAAGAAAGTTCATTATTCTCAAGTCCAAAAATCCTCGCTGAGTTAAGGGGTCAAAGTCGCGTCCCCTACGCGTAGGGGATCCTCTATCGATAGGGGATCCTGTCACGGACTTATTAGTCCATGATGCCTCTGTGGTCGGGGGACCCCCTTATCATAGAGGACGCGAAAATAGACCCCTGAGCACAGAGGATCCTTTAAGAGTTTCGGGAATCCCGTTTGCGCTCTCGGGATTTCCTAAGATCTTGTTGGTGTAAGAGTATCCCGTATAAGCCAGTAAGTTATCCCCTGAGCGCGCTGGCCATTCTGCATATAGGGGATCCCCTCGTGGAGCTCCCTGAGATTTTCCGGGATACTCTAATATTTTACAGAATCCCCTAAAATATCACGGGGTTTCCTAAAATTTTAGTTTATCTCCGAAGATTTAAGGCGATCTCCTAAAGAGGATTTTTGGATATGGGTTAATTGTAGGCTCGACTAGAAATACTTCAGTTTCACTATCAGGAAAAATGTCGTAGATCTATAGAAGCCGGGCCCTTTCATTCACACGTGTCCCTCTCTGACAGCGGCTGATCGCCTCACAAAAAAAAAAAGTAGATTTGAATGTTGCCCATAGAGGTCGCCTCAAAGAGATCTCGCAGTCTATAGTACGTACTGTACAGTAGTATAAACTTTTTTCTTTCTTTTTTTCCTTCATTTTTCCAGTACCGTGATTAGGGTTAGGGTTAGACCGACGTGAGAGCGATCTCAGACCAGACACGGTTTTCGATTTTGAGAAGATACACAACAACACTATGTCACAATACGAGGGACAAGTAAGTGCATATATAAGATTCTAGCTTGTTATTACTTAAACGAACAGCTGATCGAAAAGACCGGTACCGTACTTTTGAGATCAACCGTATGGTTTCGTGACACTTGTTGCTAAGAGCTCTCTTGATACATACTGTACCACTTTAAACCCAATTTAAAGTTATGAGCCGTAAAAATGTCAGAGTTCGTCAATATCAGAGGTAGTAACATTAGGTTTTACCTTGCATACCTAACCTCTTTAAAACAGGAAATTTTTTTATGTCACTACTTTTCTGAGTCAATTTTGAGGTATTTACAAGTTCTGCTGCTAACTTATTATCAATTACATTTTTTTTTTGTCTTTTTTTTTATATTGAATAAGCTGTATTTTAAAAGTAGGTTCAGGTTATTTATGAAGCATAGAAGAAGCAGGGCGTCTGGTCATTCAGTAATGCTCCTAAAACTAATCATTCTTTCTTTTATAGGTTATTAAATGTCGGGCTGCTGTTGCCTGGGCTGAGAAGCAGCCCCTGTCGATTGAAACTGTGGAGGTTGCTCCACCTAAGGCAGGCGAGGTGACTACATAGGTTTTTGAATTTCACTCTGACACATGCTTTCAGACAACTTAAACCCATTAAAATATTTTCTCTCAGGTTCGTATTAAGCTGACTCACACAGCAATTTGCCACACTGATGCTTACACTTTGAGTGGGCAGGATCCTGAGGGACTGTTTCCATGCATTTTAGGCCATGAGGGAAGTGGCATAGTTGAAAGTGTTGGAGATGGTGTGACATCTGTTAAGCCAGGTAAGTTAAATTCTATTTAACTGCCATCAACATTAGGAAAACTATCCCTTCCACTATTTTTTTTCCATCCAAAATCTTTCCTAGCGTCTCAACTGAAATTGATTTCTAAAATCTATTCCTTTCATTTTTTTTTTTTCCAGGTGACCATGTTGTACCACTTTACATCCCACAATGCCGAGAGTGCAAGTTCTGCAATTCCAAGAAAACTAATCTTTGCAGCAAAATCCGGCTGACACAGGTACAACTCCAGTCTTACATTTCCGATTTCTTGTAAATCAGAGTAATAACACCTTTTTTTAAAAAAAAATAAAACAGGGCAAGGGTGTTATGCCTGATGGCACATCAAGGTTTAATTGCAAAGGGAAAACGCTTTACCACTTCATGGGCTGCTCAACTTTCAGCGAATACACTGTTGTTGCTGAAATCTCTGTCACCAAGGTAATATTGTTGCTCAAAAATTTAAAGTGGAATGTATTGCGCAACTTTTAAAAGTTCTTTAATCTCTCAATTTAGTTGTTACGCTTGGTTTGATTTCTTTTTTTTTTCCTCAGGTGAATGATAAAGCTCCTCTGGACAAAATTTGCTTGCTTGGCTGTGGAATTTCTACTGGCTATGGAGCTGCCTTGAACACTGCCAAGGTGGAGCCAGGTTCAACCTGCGCAGTGTGGGGACTCGGCGCTGTCGGTTTGGCTACTATTATGGGTTGCAAGCAAGCTGGAGCTAAGAACATCATTGCTATCGATATCAACGAGGAAAAGTTTGAATCAGGTTAGCCCGCTATTGACTCGCGTCTGAAAATGTACACTGAGTTAATCATTTACTGCTTAAAAAAAAAAAAGCTTGATTTTGACACGACAGAAATCTGCCTGTTGGCGAATCCACCCTCTCAAAAACTGTAATAAGTCCGCGTACATTCGGAATTTTCAATGCGCAATTTTTTGCTTCCTTTTTTTTAATTGGAAAAAAAAAATATTAAAAAAGAAAAAAGAAACACGCAGCTCGAAAAAAAAAAGATTGAAAAATTAATGCGAATTTGGTACTTGACGGCCCTCTATTGAGCGTTGCTCTCTCGGTGCTCTAGTTATGAAAGGCTTTGTATCTTATCCATTGTTGGAATTTTAGAATGTTTTAAAATGCAACTTTTTTATTTTGACAGCAAAACAGTTCGGCGCCACGGTGTGCATCAACCCCAAGCAGATCAACAAGCCCATTGCAGAGTATTTAGTGGAAAACTTCGACGGAGGCTGCGATTTCACCTTCGAATGTGTTGGCAATGTTAAAACCATGGTAAGTCTTCAAAGCTCCATATTGAAATAAAAGTGCATGTAATAAGCAAGCACCTGGTTCAAGTGTTTAAACCGTTAAATCTAGTTTTGACTTTTTTCTTCTTTCTAGACTTTAGACTGTGCATTAACTTAAGTGTTAAAAGTAAAGAGTTCATTTTTTTGGGGGGGGGTTTGAGCACATTTCTTTTTTGACGATGGTACCGGCGAATTGAGAGTCTTAATCTTCCTGCTCTATCTCCAGCGCGACGCCCTTGAATCATGCCACAAGGGATGGGGAACTTCAGTCATTGTTGGTGTTGCGGCGGCAGGCCAGGAAATTTCTACAAGACCCTTCCAGCTCGTTACCGGACGTGTTTGGAAGGGGACTGCCTTCGGAGGTAAGCTATCATACTAACGAAGGGACGTACACCTTCGACCACCACCTTACGGGTGCGGTCACCTGAGACGTAGGGCTACTCACTCGCGGGACATTGACAATGTCATTATCTACTGATTTGTAAATGTGTGCTCTGGAACCGGGACGACCTATGTTGCAACTAATGCGTAAAATTAGAGTACTTTGGACTTTTTTTTTTTGTAGGATGGAAGAGTCGCGATAGCGTACCGAAGCTTGTGGATGAGTACATGGACAAGAAATTGAAGCTTGACGAGTTTGTTACTCATACTTTGCCTTTCGACAAAATCAACGAAGGTTTCGATATTCTTCACGCTGGAAAATGGTAATTTTTTATTTTTTTTTTATTTTTTTTATTTGGTAATCATGATAACACCCTTTTATTTAAATTTTCAGTTTGCTGAAATTTTCTGGTTTCTTGTTTCAGCCTCCGATGCGTCTTGTCGTTCTAAATCCGAGCTTCCACAGTTTTTGATGCTTCAAATATTTTTGATATAATGTGCTTTTTGCTGAGCGGCGTTTTTCGACCGAATTTTTTGTGCTTGTTGAAACTGCATTTAATAAATCTGTATCCGAACTTTGTTGTATATTTGTATATTTTAACCAGAAAGTTTTGTGCGGTATACTCTGATCACACAATTTGCTGATTAACTCATTTTACTATAATGCAATTAAAGTAGGTGACCATCATGCTGCAAGAAATCGAATTTGAAATTGGAACCAATGAACCTATCTAGAACCTTTCATTAGAAGCGAAGTATTTTTTTAGCGAAACGTTTGTGTCTTTTTTTCTGTCCGTTTGTCACTCTTGTAGTTAACGATAACTCGTGTTGAAGCTATCCGATCGCTTTCAAACTTTTTTCCGTTTTTTCGGACCCATGGTTTGTTGAGTAGGGAGCTGATAATGGCACCTCTTCCCTCTAAGGGAAGGCTTCCGCTTGTATCATTTAAATATCGTGAACAGCTGAAGAGAGTTACCAATAAAAGGAGGCAGGCTCTTTGGGAGGCAATGTCAAGAGGTCAGTTCTATTCGCACGCCTATGTTAATACAAAGGAGACTTGAACGCATGGAAACCAACCTAATGCATTTTCACGGAAACCAACTTAATACATTTTAAAGGTGGCAACGTGTGAATAGTCACTTCGTAAAAAAATGCTGTTACCACTAAAGAAAAAAAAGAGGAAGCTTTCATCTTTTTACCGTTTGGAGGCGCGCCTATCAGCGGGGGAAACTGCCCGGTAGTAGTACAAGGGCCCTAGTAGGCCCTATCCTGACGCGTGCAGGCGACAAACATAATCTCTCATTGTTTCGGTGTTTATTTGTCGGCGTTGCCAGAGTCACCTTTACTTCGATCTTTCAAAGAGCTAAGACAAGTTTACGACTCGTAAAGTTTTGCGATGGACGCTCGTAGTTGCACAAGAACGGTTCAGGGGCCAGAGCGGCAACTAGAGGCGGCGCAGGGAGACCTGGTTGCAGGGAGCCCGGCGGCGACGTCTGCCGTACGGTATTGCAAGACTGCGCCACGAGAATAAATTAAATTCTATATGTTACCTTGGCCGTGTGGGCAAAGTCGTAAATTCAGACATTTTAGAATAATACATAGCCACCCAGGTCTGGGTCGTAACCAATGGGAAACACTTTTAGTACAGCCGCGCCGAAACGCGGCAAGTGCCGACTTGATGAAAAAGGGCTCTACGACTTGTGCTTTTATCCGGCCAACAAAAGAAACGAAAAACGAGGGGAATCAAGTTGATAAGGCGCGATATTACTCTGATCCGTACAAGTACCGACTTTATTCCCACGTTTATTGTTATTTGTAAAATAAAAAAATATGAATAAAGGTTTGTACAAATGAAATCAACGGATTAGAGGATCAGCTAAGCGTTGGCAACACACATATCACGTGTGTTGTGTTGGTTGCCTGCGCTGGAAACAATCGCTCTGTCTTTCTCATGTAAGTGCTTGAAGGGGTTCAACAATGTCCTCTGAAGAATGTTTCACAATTCTGCATGGCAAACCATCCGGACCTTCAGAATACTTATTTGGTAGCGTTCCCTACTTACATGTCTTTCTTGAATTCCTCTCAACAGAATACAACATCGCTCAGAATTGTCACGGATGCATATGGTTGGATTTCTTTACTTTAAATGTGTAGTAATCATGTATTCGTAATGATGATGAGTGAGAGGATTTTGCAGAGAACTCATTGTCGGTAAAAACTATTAGTCTCATGGTAAAACCTTTCAAAAGATTGTGTGAGTGTGGGGGGAGGCTGTAACGGTATTGGTTCTTATGCATTGTTTATCTTACTTCTCTGATCACATGCTAGCCCCCCGTCGGACGCTCAGGGGTCGTATAGTAACGCTATGTTTCGGAATGTTTGTCCCAAAAGCCAGCTTGATTGCAAACCTTCATACACAAGTTACGCGAGACCTACCATACTCCTTTCGATCCAAAACTCCCAAAAACACTTCCATAACCTGGTACTACCTCTACCTCATATGTGACACTTTGTTTTTTGTAAGATGCCGTCATAAAAGAGAACTAAAATAGTACGCTTTAGCAGCGTGACATTCGTGACAGCGCTGAGCGAAATATTGAAAACTTAAAAGGACTTACTATGATCGAATGTTTCAATGTTGCTGTTTCAATGGTCTTGTCAACACAAACATCACTTCACTCATCACTTCAAACACTGTGGCTATATTCTCTACAAACACCACTCGGATTCATTTGAAAAAATACTAACTGAATCGTTGTTTGAAGCGCACGGGAGCACATCTCGACACATGCCATGACGGCAGCAAACTTTCATCCACGGCAGCACGCACACTTGGTCGTGTTGTTTAGCATCTGCCAGGTCTCTGATTTCGGTTTAGGTTGTAATCGTCTTTGGTTGTAGCTTTCGGTAAGCTCAGCTTCGATGCGCGTGGTGCCATCATGAGAGTTACTCTCATGGTGCCATATACGTAGAGACAGTTCGAGGAATTAATTATCCGGTAGCTCAAGATTGGCCTCTGTCCTTATTTTAAGCGGTTATTCAAAATGCATCATACGTAGAGTCGCGTTAGGGAGAGTCGCGATCTCGTCTTACGTACGCCCGTTCCGTCCCGTGTCCTAACCTGTATCCAACCGACAATCAGGAGTGACCTTTTAAATAGACCCTGTGCGAAGTGCATCAGTCACGCGTGGTTCGGGTACACCTCACGTGACTGCTAGGCTGTGTTCCGTCCTCTATTAGTTCCGCTATTCCGTAGAAACGGGAGTGACGAGAATTGAGGAAGGAATGGCGGCGGACGGTATTACGATGATTTATGAATAGAATATTACTATTACAAACGCGTAGAGAAACTCGCACAATCGGCTGTAAGATAATGGACGTTGAACGCACAAGTTTATTAGACAGGAGGCATATTGTTTGGGTGCAGAACAGCTTAGGCGTGATGCGTTGGGCTGGGAAAGGGATGTTGAGTTGCGTTCAAATTGTGCGCATGTTACATGCTAGAAACAAGACACTGATCCTTATATCGTTACCAAATTTCAAATAAGAGACAAGTCAAATGCAGAATATAGTATAGGAAAATTATTGCCGTTTCGAAAGAGATGGTGGTATCATTACAAGGTACGTAAGAGTCGTGTTTTACTTCCACCGGTACATGAACGTTATTTTAGAGACTTAGATGCCTGGTAAGTATTTGTCGTGAGAATTATTCCATCGTATTTTGAGATGTCTCCCAATTACACGCGCTATTGTTAAAAAACAAAACAACTTTTATTTCGATAATGTACATATATAATGTTTTGTTCACAGGTAATATTACGAGCAGTAACGAAGAAATACGGTGGAAAAAATGCGTATTATTCATGACAAATAATGGTACAAAACAGCTGATTTATTCCGTAAGCGGCCACTATAATCCGCAAATTATCACAATTTCAGCCACTAGACACCGAAATAACATCTATTATACATGACACAATTTTTCAAACATGTTATTATATCACAAATAAACAGGTGAAGTTAACAGAACCCAACTCGAAGACCTACAGCATACATTTTATAAGAAAGAAAACGCACATTATTGTACAAAGATTCCTTTTTATAAAACAAGTGGATAAACGCTGGACCGCTGTTGAACTTTATACCAGATTAAATTATTTGAAGGGCAAAACGATAACGACAAAGTATTTGTAACAGATTCTCAGCTAACAATCAACTAGAAATGAGTAGGCCTACCTCCGCTAACACTAGATACGGTAGGGTACCGGTACTCGCGTAAATAACAAGCAACAGAATTGAACAGTGATAGGTATCATGGCAAGTGCGCTAAAAGACAACAGTAAATAGTTCCATTGAAAGCTCTCGCGTACAGCGAATCTATGACTGACAAGCGGAAAGAAGAGAACTCATCGGCGCTGCGTTTGGAGGGAGCAAGAGACAACTCACAAACAGGATGACACTTCACAACGAGACGGTACCGGTGGCGCCCCCATACGAATGCTCTCGTCACTTCTTCGCGACCAAATGGAAGCTCCAGGGGGACATCAAAAAACACGTCAGGGGATTCGATGGCACTGCTCGATTATCTTGGGCGACGTTGGGAAGGAAGATGTGGACTCCCCGCGACGGATTTTAAGAATGCCCCCCTGATTTTTAGCCAGCTAACTCCAAAAAAGTAAAATAAAACACCGGTAGCTCAAAAGTTTTGGGCTGAAAACGTTCCTCTAGCGACAGAGAAGTATATTCAAGCTCAGTGAAATGTTTCAACGGAGGTGCCCTAACTTCAAAGTTCATGACACGACGAAGTTTACTTTATGAAATCAACAATAGATTGAATAGATTAGGACATTGCCGTTGTTGTTATGTTTTCTCATAGATGCGAGCGTTTGGGAAAGTGACCAACTTATCTGGATTGAAGACTAATTTACGTTTTACAAGAAAACTTGGCAACGTTGGAAGGCTAACTTAAGTAACAAGTTATTACAATTAAAAATGGGTAAACAAGTAAGATTGTGAATTTCAATGATGCCTTCAATCAAATAAGTAACATTTCGTTTCAGCATAAAAACGTATAAAACGCATGCTATCAACATTCGCAAATTTCCAACTCAACCAACAAAGTTTCAAAAATAAAATAGTTATTAAAAAAATGGTTGGAAAAAAGTGGAGAACACACACACACGGGATAGACTGTTAACTTACAGATCGTAAAGGACATTTTGGCACCATTTTCTGAGCAGGTAAAGCCTTCCTTTCACTATAAGGACAATGTTTTAGTTTCATTTTTTCGTTGAAAAAAATATTTTTCATCATAGGAGACGAAGAGGGCCGCTCTAACGGGCTCTGTTGCGTAATGTGATTTATTGCACTTTTCGAATTTTTATAACCAAGGGGAAAAATCATTATTTTT
>Ga0058701_10004906_pt1 | contig 10966 bp, 9 predicted proteins | sample AgamicOrMae_FD_97039 | JGI IMG/M metagenome (GOLD analysis project Ga0058701, IMG submission 97039) | Agave microbial communities from Guanajuato, Mexico - Or.Ma.e | ecosystem: Host-associated > Plants > Phyllosphere > Phylloplane/Leaf | place: Guanajuato, Mexico | collected 2012-06-04 | reverse complement strand
TTATCAATCTGACTCCGCCCCCCCCCCAAAAAAAAAGGCTAAACTACCCATGTATAGTAAGCTCCCTTGTGAATTTACCCTTTTCACCAAAACAGCAGAAACTGCCCTTGGATAGTACGCACCCGAATATAGTACGCATCCGGGTTTTTAGGACCAAAATTGAGACAAAAAAGTGCGTACTATAGACGGGAGAATACGGTAAGCCCTACAGCCGCGCTGATCACGTAAAATAAAGCTAGTGCTGAAAATTGTTCAAGAACCCCTCAAGGCTACGTTAGGTCCAGTGCCTTGTGCGTCGCTTCGCTGCCGCTCCGCTCAGCTGTTGCCGAGCGTGATGCCGCTTACTCCTGGGCGGCAGTTACTTCAGCCAAGAGGGCGGTGACCGTTGCCTTACGTTAACCTAGATATGTCATGCCCTTCGCTCCGCTCATACCAGCAGCAAAAGATAGCCCACAACAGATAGAAAGTCCAAACCCTTAAAATTTACAGTGAACTTACCTACTGATGACTTCAAGTGACTCCGATACTGGGACCCCACCGATCGCAAGACAACACCGAATTTCGGGTTCTCCACATCTTTGTAAACTCGCGCTGTAGTGAGAGATGATATCATGGGTTTGTTTGGCTAACTCACGGGATGGGCAAATAATCAATCCTAAAACACAATCAAACAGAAACCACTCCTTGTAAAAATAGCTATGAGACATAAATGCAACATTCTAAGCGGTACTTTTCTTACCGTAAGGCCCTTCATGTTTCATAAATGGTATTGCTAGCTCCTGCTCAACGCAAAACATAAGTAGAGGAAGCACGAAAACCAAGGTTTTTCCGCTGCCTGTAAAAGCTATGCCAATCATGTCCCTTCCAGACAATCTGTAAAAAAAGCCACAAAAAATATGGTAATCATTAGACATGCTGTAATTATAGTGAAAGATATTAGTTCGAGTGCCCCTCTATTTCGAGTGCCTTTACATTTAAAGATCGGAGAATACTACTCCACTTATGCCGCTTTGGTAAACCAATGTACGGCCAGAGAGTTCATTCAAAATTTTGTATCTAGAATACAACACCGGGCACTCTCGTCTATAAGTTTCTGTGTTCTCTACCAACGAAACTGATTTTTTTTTCTTCCGATGTTTGACTGACATAATATTCTTACGTTTGGAACGCAGACTAAAGAGGTTTCATCCCGAGTACCATTACAAGTTTTACCTTCCTTCTTGGGTAAAAAGAAATCCGCGAAAGCCCAATCGCACAAAGTGCAGTAAATTTTATCTTAGCCGATGGAAAAATGTTTACTATTGCCGTTCAGAAACGATGACTCTTGCGCCTGATTCATATCATATAATTCGCATATATAGATAATGTAAAATTCGAGACGTTGAAAGTCGATCGACTGTTTTTTCGACGATTGGTAGTGCGGTGTGGCCGGCGATTTTTTTCATATGATTTTTCGGAGGATTAATGGGCACACAAGGGTCAACCAAACCGGCTATGGAATTCACAACTTTACAATCGGTCCCTGAATCCAGGACATTTTAAAAGAACAGTCCCTACACAAGCGGAGATATTGTCATACGGACAGGATATCGAATGTAAACTCAAGTCTTACATTGTGGGAATTCCCTGTACTTGTATAGGAGTTGGTTTCACAATGCCTTTAGCTGATAAACCTTGAATGATGCCTCTGGGAAGTTTCATGTGTTTAAACTTTTTTAGAGGAGGAGGCACATTGTCGCCTTCCACCAGTATATGCAGCTTTTTGCGGACTCTGTCGTGCCTCGAAGCAGATTTTCGCAAGAATACTTTGGGAGCTTTCCAGCTGAAAAGATCAAAAGAATCGATTAGAAAGCTTGAACAGCCATGATATACTTAAGACTATGCAAAAAAAATAATTAAAAATGAATATTTAGATATAAAGGTAGCCATATCTGAATATCAGTGAGTAAAAACTGAACATAGCAATTACTGTACAAATGCCCAACATCATCTGAAAATCAAACACACTGAAAATTCACCTCAATTTAGAGGAATTGAGAGGAGAGGGCGTTAGTTATCAAGACAGAATGTGCTTGGAGAGCATGTTTTTTTAAGTGTTGGGACATGTATATATAACAGTGAATAATATAAAAATGTTAAAGATCTAATTGTTAAAAGCAGATGATTGTTATTGTATAAGTAGTTTAAGTTAATTATATTAATGTTGAATTTAAGTCTGTTTTGTTCATTAGGAACCTAGCTTCTTCATTGTTAGATTTTTATACATGCATGCTAGCTGGAGGCTACAAGTCAATTAATACTAAAATACACCAGGTCAACCATTGTGAAAGAACTCTTAAAATGATCAACAAAATGGCTACTATTCTTCTGTATGTAATGATAGATAGGGAAGGGTGCATAACTGAATGCGACAGAGTTGACTCTCTCAGTGCACTTATAGGAAAAGTCAGCTCCGATGGTAAACTAAGATAATACCTTGTTTTAATGGGATCTTCATACTGGATTCCTTTTGCTAACTCTGCGACTCCCATGAGAGCTTTGCTTTCAGCCACACTTTCCAAAATACGTTCTTCTTCCTTCAGCTGCCTTTCCATTGCACTTTCCTTTTTGGCTACAAGAGAAACCACATGCTGATTCTAATACAGCCCATATGTCAATGACAATAATCAAATATAATCAATGGTTTAACAAATATTACCTTCAGCCATCTTTTTAAGTTCAGTGTGCTGATCTAGAAGACTTATATTGGACTTCCTGCCCCAAACTTGACCATCTTCATCATCATTTTCATTTTCATTTTCACTCGAGGATTTCGCTTTGTCAGTTTCTTCTTTTAACTGGATATAAAAACAAAACAACAACAAATGACATTATAGCTGAGAGCTTGATTAAAATGTTACGAGTATATTAAAAAAAAAAAAATCTTACCTGTCCCAATCTGCCGAGTTTGGCAAGTGTCATCTGTTTGCGCTCTTTAACTGGGATGTATGGGACATAATTGTCATCTGAATCCGAACTCTCATCTTCATCCTCTCTGCGATACCTCTGTAAAAAGAAAAACCCTGTTAGACAAAATAGCTGCAGGCTTGTAGTAAATTAAAAGCCAATGGTTAAGGGGTAGAGTTGCAATGAACTAAGGAAGAAAGCTGTGAATGGCCACACAAATCTGTACCTCAAGGAAAACATGAAACACATCCTAGTTATTACTGCAATGAAAAGAAACAAGGAGTATGTTACAGTAAATAGTATCGACAGTGTTGCGAATCTAACCTTGCGTGGAGGCTCATTGTTTGGTTCTCTCGAGGTCATTATTTAATTTTCTCTGAGCAAATACGACACGAACAATTTTGCAGAATTCAATCGTATTACGAAAGCTCAAAGCCACCGATCAAGAAATAACTAGAATATAAAAGTAGGTAACCATAATTTGTTTTTGTTTTGTTTTTGTTTTGATCGCTACACGGTGCAGAGAGCATATCGCTAGCTCGATCTTGAGCGGTCCCATGGATGTATAGACATCCATGAGCGGTCCTTTCGTCAGCGTCTGGTCTGATCATGAAAAATTTGTACGGCACAGTGACTGCGTTAGCGTTTAATGTGTATAAATACCCTTTAATTTGACTCGAACTTCTCCTTTGATATCGAAATAAAACTACTTGTAGGATACTTTGTTGCAGAAGCGAGAGATTTTTCAAATTCAAGCAAGATTTACAGAAATAGACCGAAAAATGAAATAGTAATTTGTCATTACTAGTTTCTTCTTTTCCGTCTTTTTCTACCGGCGCCTTGCAAACTGTTTTTTTCCTGTTCAGTTATGTGCTGGTTATGTGCAGTTTGCAGTGTATGTGATGAAGTGAAATTTGTGTGAAGAGACATGTCGGATGAGAAGTAAGTATTTTACTCACTTATGTCTGGTTTATTTGTTTATTACGGTGTTTCATTGTGTTCGTGACGTTCCACTTCTATTCGCCTCGATTTCCTCGCAAAGATACTTCCTCCTTGGTTCTTAGGACGGTCTCACTAAAACCCAACATTGGCTCTTGGTTCCCTTTCTGCTCCTACCTTCGTTAACATTTTCAGCTCTGTATTTCCAGGCCGAGTTTTAAGCAGTTCGTGAGAAATACACGCCCGTTGCTTTCAAAGATGCCTCTACGACTGAATCGGCTTGTCGAGATCCATGAGTTAAGACCATAACCTTCACTCTTACTTGATCTTTAATTAATTTGCCTGCTTTTCCTTGTTTTTTTTGACTGAAACTTACTGTGGAATTTAAGCTCACCTTGCCTTTTATTAGCTAGTGAATCCTACAATTTATTTTTGAAGGTTTTCCTCTCCAGGAGCCGGGTCAACAGAGGCTGTTGTGCAGGCCTGCAAGCCATCACTTTCCTACTTGCTATAGTCTCTTATAAGATTCATGGAAATATTCAGTGACCTCTCACCTTTTCTATGTGTTTTTCAATGAAGAGGGGGCACCCTGCCTTTATTATCCTAAGTGCATCCTTTTCGGGTTACCGATGTGACTATTTGCACAAAACGGTCCATTTATAATGCATTAGGTTGGTTACCTGCGTTCAAGTCTCCCAATACAAATTCATTCTTGTCAACTTGTGCGAATATCATCAGCTTTTTGTTACTTGTCTCCACTGTTATCTCCCTATGCTCAACACCAGTATAGTGATTGAAATTTTTGGCAATATTAATCATTGTGCCTGTTTGTGTTCCAGTGAGGATATATTGTTGGGGGAGGATGACCTAGGAGATGATGATTACCAGTTGGGAGCAGATGATGAAGAAGCCCTTCTAGCAGACGATGACGAACTATCCCAGGTACTACTTTAGATCCTCTGAAGAATTATTCCAGAGCTTTGCAATCTATTAGATGCCACTATCTGACCAACCCAACTATTCATGTCATCCACATTAGAGTGTGATTTTCTCCCAACCTTTGACCCCCAACATTCTCAACAATCACATAGTTAATGGATAGCCTGTAGCAGTGTGTCATACAAATTCTTAAGCTGTGTGTTACTCAAGAAATGCCTTCAATAAAATTATGAAATCAGTAAGAGTTAGGCTTTAACTTTCATATAGCAAAATTCCTTCTGTAGCTATTGTTGAAGTTGATCAACAATCACTAATAACATAAAAATTCATGTTTTTGATAATATATTTGGAGAGGAGAGAGAACAGCTTGTTGAGATGAGTTAAATATCAATCTACCAAAGTTCAGAGAGAACAGCTTGTTGAGATGAATTGAATATCAGTCCACCAAAGTTCTTCAAAGTCAATTTTGGTAGTCATCGGTTTGTTTTCCTAATGCTTTCAGAAGAACACCTCCGGAAGAGCAGATTTCAACTACCATGGTGGCCAAGAAGATGATAACTACTTGTAAGTTATGTATTATTTTTCCAGAAGTATAATAGAATTTACGGTCGAGGTTTAGAAACGCAAACCGCTTTCTTTCTTCTTTTCTTTTTTTTTCTTTCCATTTACTTGTGTTGCCAATGGGAAAATTTCACCCATGTCAATGATATTGCCAACCCAAATCAAGAGAAGTTCGAAGCTGTATGTCGATTTATGATCTCTACTGCTCCGTACATCTATTTTCCTCATTCATTTCGTGTGATCTCTACTGCTCCGTAGATGTCTTTTAGACGTTCCGAGTAATATTTACATTTGCTCAAATAAGCGGTATCGTCACCCACCGTTCGTTTTATATCGTCTAGTTTTTGTGTGCTTGTGCTAACATGATTGCAAAGCCCTCAAGAACGCGCTGGAAGTCGTTTAAGCGCGTATTCTCCGATTGTCAATGTTTTAAACTGCCTTCCCTACATAATATTCCTTTCTGGGACGTTCGAGGTTTCTGGGGTGGCATCCAAAGTAAAGATGCTCTCTACTGGGAAGAATTTCGCATTTCCGACGTTTGAAGGCGTTACTAAATGTATTCCATTTCCTGTTCCATAATAATTTCTTCACAAAGGTTTTTTTTTTATTCTTCTGTTCAGAGAAGCGGAAGAAACCGATGATGTGATAGATTTGGACGAAGTTGATGACTTGGAGGCAGAGATCCAAGATGGAAGTTATGATCAGAGTGGTGGGCCGCAGTACCAGAGTGACGACCGAAGAGCACGGTAAATATTCATAATTTTGTAGAAATGGGTAGGGGGGTGATAATCTACGTTTATTAATCGATCTTTAATATTTTCATTAGGGTTGCCAGAAGCAATATTGTGCGCGAGTCTCCTTCAGTCCACGAAGATTATAACGAGCAGCTCTCCTCTCAGGAACAGGAGTTTCCAACAGATCGACTTGGTAAGCACCTCAAATTTTCATCCCGCCTACGTCGACGTAGACTTGTGTCCTGAACCCAACCGCTCAGTAATGTACCTTGAATGCGATCCAGGATTTAGTTTTATCGAGTTTCGAGACAAAGAAAAGGTTAAATCGTGTAGCGGAGCAGCGGTTGTGACGTATCTTGGAACGATTTTTTTTTCTTTTAAGCTTCATCGCAAGAGTCGGTATATGACGCCGAGCATGGTAAAGAAGAGAACCTTTTGGAGGAAGAAGATGAGGAAGAACAACAGTCTGAACAGAGAGAGAGATTTCGAGCAGAAAGGACGAACACTGTTTCCCTTAAAGCGGGGTCGTCAGGCCAGAGGTACGGCCACATTCCAGAAACGCTCGGTAAGTTTCATCTTGAAGATTTCTTTCTTACTGACACAGTTTACCCACCGTGGATGTTAAACTTCGGCCGTAGAAAATGCCTCCACCCAACATCCAGAATGTAATTATGTGTTACAATTCGTCTTACTGGCGGGGAAACAACTTCCCACGTAGCGGTGCGCCCCCTTTTAATCTTAATATGTTTTGCTTACAGATCAAGTAGTCACCCCCCAAGAAAATCTGCGTAACAACAAATTTCAAAATCAGAGGGCTCAAAGAGGACATCGGGGGAGAAAGGATGGGCGTGGAGGAGGTTCGGTGAGGGGCCGGCTCGGCCCACCGAACTTCCCCATGGGCGATGGGCCCCACAGAGGAGGCATGATGAGCCATGGTCCCATGAGAGGGAGAATGCGAGGAGGACCAATGCATTTTCGTCCCGGGGGCCCGGGGATCATGGGTCCTCCTCCCATGGAGCCTGGTCCAATGGGGCCCGGTGCGAATATGGGAATGCGGCCTATGGGACCTAGAGGGCCCATGGGACATGGACCTGGCCCAATGAGAGGTCAAGGTCCTGGTCCAAACGTCAGACCTATGATGGGAATGGGGCCACGCATGGGACACGGAAATCAAAACATGGGCCCAGGTCCGAATATGGGACCTGGCCCAAATATGGGGCCTGGCCCAAACATGGGACCTGGCCCAAATATGGGACCTGGCCCAAACATGGGACCTGGCCCAAATATGGGACCTGGTCCAAACATGGGACCTGGTCCGAATATGGGACCAGGTCAAAATCACATGCACAGACCGAGGGGTCCTGGGATGAACGTGGGACGTGGTCAAGGCATGGGACCGAACAGGCAAATGCAAGGAAGAGGACCTGGACCTAACGGACCACCACCTATGGAGGGATTCAATAATCGGGCAAGAGGGAATCCGTACGACAGACCACCTCAGATGCAGGTAAAGCAGTTCACTTTGTCTGATTTTCAAGCTTCGGTAGACTTCGGAGGAGAACCGAGAAATTTAATCAAGTTCATTGCTACTACTGTGTGAAAACAAGCGCATTTTGATGTTGTGTTCCAGCAGGTGCAACAGCAGAACCCACCCCGGCATGGGCCTCCATCATCCCATCAACAGGGACCTCCGATCCGTCATCAACCACCTCCGATGTCCCAGCCTCCTCCCCACCAGCCGCCGCCCCGCCAGCAACTGCCGCCCCACCAGCAACTGCCGCCCCACCAACCTCCGCCTAACCAGCCGCAACCTCACCAGCCGCAACCTCACCAGCAACCGCCTCCTCACCATCCACCGCCTCCTCACCATCCACCAATGCATCAACCGCCTTCTCACCAAATGCCTCCCCCGCAGATGCCCCCTCAGCAGCCCCCCCAACACCAGATGCCTCCTCAACATCAGATGCCTCCTCAACACCAGATGCCTCAACACCAGATGCCTCCTCAACACCAGATGCCTCCTCAGCCCGTCTCTTACCAGCCGGTGACCCCCCCTCATCATAGTGCGCCTCCCCTTCAAACACCGCACCATCAAACGCCCCCCTCTCACGTGAATCCAATGGCGCCTCGAACCGTCATCAACACGCCGGGAGGACATCAAATTATACGCGTTGTCCCGGATGAACAGCTACTTAGGCCCTCTCATTCAAATAAAATTCACATTAATCCGCATTTCCGTGGACACATGCAGCCTAACCAGGATGGTAAGTGCGTCAAACTCATTTTAATCTAAAAGACACCTAACCTTCTTAAGTTTGCATTTTCTACTACTATTTATGTTAATCCTTCGTCGACAAGCTAAGCATAGCAAGGAACAGGGTACCTAGCCTAACCTAATCTACTCTCTATGTGTCGTCTCTCCCCTTGATATAACAACAAATTGAACCAGGGTAGTACACAAGAAGGAGGGGATTTGCACTTCAGTGTACATCATCACGCGAAGAAAATACAATAAAGTAATTTTCAACGTTACAAATCTCTGTTTTCGATTAACTTGCCGAAGCTGACGTCGTTTTCATCGGGACGATACTTATTCAAGGCTCGACCCAGCCCAAAATTCCGATAGGATTTCCGATCGGAAATTTCGACCGAAACCGATAGGATCCGCTCGGAAAGTGGACCAAAAACCGACGGGAAACCCGATCGGAAATAAAATCCGATCAGAAAGTTGATCGGAAACAATATCCGATCGGATTATCGGAAATGCGATAGACAATTCCTTTTTCCGATCGGAAATTTCTATCGTATCATATCGGAATTTTGGGCTGGGGATTCACTGATAAAACAGCGTTTGCGACTTTCTCTGCTCGCATCATAACCTGAAAAAGGCGGGAATCGCGCTATACGAACCTCTCCTATTCTCTTTTTCGAACCCTTTCAGCGATGTTTGTGTTGATATTCTGCATAATGTAATAATGGTGCGTTTGATTTCAGGCCGACCCTTGTGGGACGCTAGCAATGAAACTCATCCACAACATCAGTTCAAAGACCAATCTCCTCCCATTGGTCCTTTCACCGTCTATCAAGACACCAATTTCCCGCCCCCGCGCTCGGTAAGTTACAATGACTATCCTAGATGTGAGTAAAAACAGCAAACGGAGGACAAGAACCGCGTTTTATAAGAGAGATGTTTTTTAGCTACTTGAAATTTCGGTAGCGAACTCAAGTCAGAAACGGCGAATCATTATTTAGTCTCTAATCCGCACTTTCCAAGTGCTTTAACGTCTTAAGCCTCTTCGCGCAGATATAAACATCTCTGGCAAAGTCACGATACATCCGAAAGACCATCAATCTTCTTCTTTGTCTTTGTTTCACGGTCCAGTCTGCTGTTGCACTTATGTTGTTCCTTAAATACTCGACTGACAAAGGTATACTGATCGGCGATCCTCTCGTATCTTCTTGAAATTTGGTATTAATTCGCGCTGGATATTGTAGGATTGCATACGTAATAGTTAAAACTAAAAACGCCCATTCTGAGTCAATTTTCGTTGTGGCTTTTGAAAACACGTAAGTTTAGCCGGACCGCGGCAGGAGCTGAATGTGGCGGGATATTGAGAGAGAAAAGCGACGGAATCGTTTTCATCTGATTCAGACTTAAGAGAAACGGCCAATGCTCGATAGAATTTCCTTGGATTGTGTTACATTTCTATCAGTTAATGTTTCAGTTTGGTTCACATCCTGACCAAGAGCCTGATTTTAGTATTCTAAACCACGAACTGATACATAAAGAATTTGCGAAAGAGGTGCACCAGAAAATGTTCTGAGTTTATGGCCTTTCCTAAGTAAATACCATCAGAATTTCATTCAACCTATCCCAGTCTTTATTAGATACTGATAAACACTTCCGCTAACTCGCTCCACATCCCACCTGAGCCCGCTCATGTTGCGGCTCGTATCGTGACGCGTATGAAAAGGCCCAGGCTCACAACGTCGGAACTCCACAGGGAATTGTGAGTTATCCAATTTTACTGTATCCGCATCACATAACCAAGTTTCAGGTATATCTAAGTCTATCGCCTTAATGTAACCGTAAGTTGAACTAGGGAATGGAAGGATACGAAATTTTAAAACTGTTAAGAACACCGTCATTAAAAAGAGCTCAGGAAATAGTGAAGAACCCAACAAACCGCACACCGATACGATCAGCCGATCGCTAAAAAATTTACGTTGATTTTGCCTGTGCCGTTACAACTTGTATGAGTTGTGACGTCACTAGCGACTTACACCTCTGTTTTCTAGCGATCGGATGATCGAGTCGGTGTGCGGTTTGAGGGTTTCTTCATTTTTTTCTGAGCCCTTTGAAATGAAAGTGTTTTTAAAAAAAACATCTTTTTTTTTTTTTGCTTTTTTGCGTATTTTTTGCTCCTTTGCAAGTTATTGATTCTTGCAAACGTACCGGCCAATAAAGGTCGTACACCCTAATTTTTTAAGGTAGCAATTTTAACCTTTTAGTTCAACCTTCCGACGTCAAATCGAGCTGAACGACAGCGGAGCAAGGCAAGAGGTATCTAACCTAACTTAACCTATCATAACCAAGCCTCTTGCCGTTAATTAAAATTAGTAAGTCACTTGTGCCTCGCTTCGCTCGGCTGTCGCCAAGCCTGATGCCGCTTACTTCTCGGCGGCCCTAAATCGGCCGCCGAGAAGCGGCATCAGGCTTGGCGACCGTTTAACACGTTGGCTGCTACGTGTACCCATATGGCGGCACGGTTTGGTAAAAGTGCGAGTCGCCGTGTACCCATATGGCGCCTTTTCAAATGCGTACTTCTAGGCCTTTGGGAGGGAGT
>Ga0058701_10004905_pt1 | contig 10966 bp, 7 predicted proteins | sample AgamicOrMae_FD_97039 | JGI IMG/M metagenome (GOLD analysis project Ga0058701, IMG submission 97039) | Agave microbial communities from Guanajuato, Mexico - Or.Ma.e | ecosystem: Host-associated > Plants > Phyllosphere > Phylloplane/Leaf | place: Guanajuato, Mexico | collected 2012-06-04 | reverse complement strand
TTGCTGTTTAATCGCCGCATACAGGGTGTTTCGCGAACCTCCAAAATTCGAGAGGGTGAGTTTTAGGGGTTGCTGAGGGTTTGAAAACGCCCCAGCTTCCGAATCATCTTCTTGACGGTTTTTAAGCACCTTTTGCCTGCTACAAGCAACATTTTTCACGCTAGGGGCTTTTCATGGGGCTTCGGAGATGTTCAACTTAGGGGGGTAAAATAAGCGACACGAAAGAGGATGGAATTTTTTTTTATCGCTGGAATCTTGTCTGGAGGATGGGGTTAGTCACCCCCTAGTCGGGATTGACCCTCCGATACCTCTAAAGCCCTTAATTGGTAACCCTCTTTTTAAGGGGTTGATTTGAGACGCCCTCAAGCGCCGGGGGGTTTAGTTACGATTTTGAAAATCTCGGGATATCTTCTTGAAGCTTCAATCTACGTTCAGGCCGATTTTCAACGTTCTGTGACTTTTCGTTCAAAAATGACATCATAACTTCGAAAAGACCCTTTAAATATTTTGATGAGTGTATTTCCATGTTCAATGTTTATATTAAACGGTTGTCTATTGCATTGAATTTCTGTCGCGGAGCTTGAATTAAAGTAATGACGTGTGCTGGGTGTCAAATTCTGTTAGCATGAAAATGCAAAATCGATTTATTACTGCCTATCATGTTATATGCCACACCGCCATATATATTGATAGCCGTGTCAAACAAAATTACGATGGTGAAGGCAGCCTAGAACACGAAACCATGACCGACCATATACCACTACCACCCCTTATTTACACCAACACCATATGATGTACCATGCTCTTGAAAAATGTCCCACCCCGCCAATTACATATCAAACTGTATGTTAAGACCAACCTACACTATATGCAATATGTTACACACCAGATCATACATCAAAGTATACCTATTGCCTTACAGTACCACATTAGACCTCAGCACTGCGCGCAGTACTTGATAACTCAAGTTAGGTCATACACCAAGTATAGTCATGTGAGTAAGGTCATACACCATACCATTCGCAATATGTCTTATCGTACAGTACTCGACCATACAGTATATGACACCATGTACGCACATGCCTTGCATGAGACCACGTCCAAGATCGCGTCAAAATGATCCACGAGGGCATCTTCACATTTTTTTTAATCATTTTTTTATAAAACCTTAGAGTAGTCTTGAATGATAAGTTAAAAGAAATGAAAATAATGGTATCTTATTTATTTTCACGTGTATGTGTCCCGAAGTGTAAAATGCCTCTTAATGCTTGAATTTCGTTTGTGGTGTGGAAGTAATTTGTCGTCGTTCGTTTTATAACGACCACTTTAGGTTTACAATGACCCAATATCGGTAAAGGCACCCCGTGGATTTTTTCTTGAAAAAATGAAATTTCAGAAAGCAGCTTGCGACGCGCGAGAATTCGGTAAATTACAGTGTGAGGGCTATCGGATAAGTTATGTGAAGAATACTGCATACTCCACCCTGCCGATATCGCACCCTACCATAAACCAAGCAATACCATCAGATGAGAAGACTGCACGACTATTGTATATTAATTGGACCGCATCACAAGTATGTATCGAGAAAAATCGATTATGGTATATCCCACAATCGCATACCAAACGCATTGATCACGAGAGAATGATGAGATGATAATCCGATAACTAATACCGTACGTTAAGTGGTAATTTCTCTTGTGATTAAAATCCCGGTAAAATCGTGTACCGTAACTCAACCGAGTCGTGCGCAGAACACAGTATTTTTGTTATCTGCGTTCAATGAGCGTCATGCACTACTAGACAAGTAAAAGTTCGAAGGCGGAAGAGGTTTATTTGAGTAGCAATTGAATATGAAAAGTGCGCGAGTGCAAAAGAGAAAGAGGCAGCTGATGAATGTAATGAAGACAAAGATGAGGGAAAAGACCGTAAAAAGATACGTAGCCAGGAGGGCATTACTAGAAAAGATAGATTAGAACAATGATAACACTGAGTGATAAGAAAAACGTGAACTGGAAGAACGTTGAACTCGGAGCCTTGAACACTACTTTAAAAAAACACAATCAAGCCATTTTATGTAATTTACTAGTTGAAAATGCACTCTTTAATGAGAACGAATGTGCGTTCCACATGGAAGCAAATCTTCCATTTCGTAGATAATAGACGTACAGTAGTTAGTGTTCAGCTACAACTACTTGAATGTGAATCAACTCAAATTTTATATACGCTCGCGTTTACCATTTTTGTATGACATGAAAGCTTGCTGGCATTATGTCGACTTTGCTAGAAGTACGTAATCGAGGTTAGCTGAGGTCAGGATAGGTTAAATTGGATTAGATTTATAATGGATTAAATTAAGGAAGACTAGGTTAAGGTACAGGGGGTCACCTATCAGGAGTGAGGTTTTCGTTACGATCGGATAACTTTGGTAAGTAAGGTTAGATTGGGTTAGGTGTTTGGTTAAGTTTTAATGCAATAGGTTAGGATTTGTTGGAAGTTTTACAGAACTATCGTGACGGACAATTTTATTTTAAGAGATTGCTTGGTCTCCGCAGAATTCATTCCGACGATATTGCTAATTAATGGTTAATGTAGCGGAAGTGAAGGTTACCGCAAAGTTAGTGCAGCTTTTTTACGACCGAGTGAATAGTAGGTGGTGCGCGAAATGCTGTTCCGCGTGCATTTTTGCAACTAGTCAAAGTGTCATTTGGCAACACTGCACCGTGTGACGCCTAGCGCCGTTATCATAGAGCAACTGCAACTCAAACCCCATTCCGGTCCAACTGATGAACCGAGCAAAGCCGAGCCAAGCTGAATCTTGCCGAGTTCACAACTTAAAGCTTACTACGAATCACTACGAAGCCTGCTCCAGCTCAGCTGGAGCCCAATTTACGTTTATTTCGCACTAAAACATAAAAGAGGACCTGTTTTTAGTGGCTTGTACCTGTTTAGGGTTTGAAAAACGGGTTTAGCCCGTCACTGGGCAAGTCTTCAAGATAAACGCTCGAACAGCCCTATTAATGAAAAGCTCTCGCCGAGCTCTTACGTTTGAGAAACGCTTCGAAGGTCTTGCTTGAATATCAACCCATAAATTACTTCGTTTTTAAAATAAATCTATCAAATGCCAAATCAATAATGTAGTCTCTTCCCGAATATTTTTGTTTGATTTGACTTTTAATTAACCCATCTTGTTAAATAACCCAAATAAGCCTGAAATACATATTTTAAAAGCTTTAACTTGATACCCGGAATAGGTTTAGCACTCACCAAAAAATGAAGATTTTAAGAGTGCTGCCAAGTGACTTGTAAAATTCACCTTGCAACGCAATTTTCTTATCTGCGGACTTATTATTATGTGTATCTTGCAAATGCTGCTTTACCACGAGCATCGCGCCTGGGAACAAACGAGGCGTGCGATAAAATAGTATTTTGACGCAGCGACTTTCAATCGATCAGAACTTTCGTAATTTCTTACGCAGTCAATTTTGATCTGATTGGAACTTGTACCCTTTAGATTTCGTCAGAATAGGCGATTTCTGCGCAGAGTATCCCTTGAAAATTGTTGATTTCAATCGATTACTAAAATACATCGTAAAAATAAGTATTGATGGTAGCTCAAATATTTATTATTTGTATAGGCTATTTTTCTATTTCTATTTTTTTTTCTTCCTTTTCGCCGTTTTTTCCCCCGTATTTTTCCCCCATTCTTTTATTAGAAAGAGTTGGAATAGTCGTTATAATATGGGTCTCGATGGTCACGAGGTATAGAACACCATCTTGGAAGACATTGTTAACGGTGGTATCAACGTCGATGAGTCGAATGCACTACATTCATTATTTGTTGTTGCTCTCAATGCAAGGGGAGGAATAAATTTCGCATGCATTTCTTTTGGGGTGTACGCTTAATTAGGGTCACCAAGGCTGACCTTTACTTGACCTGAATTACGTAAGCCTGTCTTCATTCGTAACCTATTTAGATCTTTGGCGGTATTCGCCACAAGGGGAACTTCGCAAAAAAATCGGGCTCAAGTTAAGAACAAGATTCAAACGAAAATTTTAAAAAATCAAACTAGGGAGTTGGGACTTAATGCTGTTGATGAAGTTGCTACAACAAAATATTTATTGTTTTTAGAAATTTTCTAGAAATTGTAAAAGAATTTAGAAAAAAAAATGGAATTGTTGAAAAATTGCCATTTTGACTTCTATCCTGGCAGGAAGAACTGTTGCTTTCAACGTATCACGCGGGTATCGACGGGCAGCAAATTTCTTCACGTTTTCGTGTTTTTTTGTTTGTTTTTTTCTCCTTTTTTTGTACCAGTACCACTATTTTTAAAGATAAACTCTGCATATAATGATTGTATACTGTAGGTTATTTGTCGGAGAAATGGTAAGTTTTCGAATTTTGAAGTTCACTAATCCTAGAAGGAATGTTTACGAAAGAGGTCAAATATTATTTATGAGAGTTTGTGGCAGGCAGCTTCTCATCTTGGATCTTCAAATAATTGCTTCAGGTTTACTTCGCTGAGATTTATCTTACTCCGTCAAAATATGTACGTTGCTTTCTTGGGTCTCGTTTGACTAACAGTCGTAATCCTGCCATTCCGCCGTTGCGAAACTCCCGCGCAGTTTGAATCCAGCGATATGAACAAGCTCAAAACTGCATCAATCGGAAATGTATTGTCTGAAATTTCCTCTACATCCGTTTTCCTAAGACGGCCTTGCCACCGAAAAGTGCCCTGTGGCGGTTCAGTCGATCTGACTTGGAACGGAAATTTGTTTCTTGCCAGTTTTTATCTACACTTTCATTAATATTAACTCCAAAGGTAGAATCAAGGGCCAAGCTAGTAGTTGACCCCCATAACCACGGTCCCCCCACCTTCCCCACCCCTCCCCCACGATGACGCACATCCCCCCCTCCTATCGGGAATCTGCCTCCCCGCGTTTCGGCGACGTAGAGCGAAGGGGCGTAGGCGGTCTGACGTACGTGGAGTGGGTCAACTAAAGGACGCTGGCTTGTTGGTGTTAGGTTGATCGAGTTGACAGTAGAGAGAATTCAATTGAAGCCATAGAAAGAAGCGCAGTGCGGCAACATTGCCGCGGACACTTCGCTATGGCAACGCCGTGACGTTATCATCTTTGATTTCCGTAAATTCGCCCGGAAAGTTTTTCTCCTAAACCACCCTTATTATGCTCCGAATCTTCCATTTGTGGCGAGTGCCTGCTGGCGGGAGGCGCCATCGAGCGGCGCGGCGCCTGCCGACCAGATCAGATCTGGCGATCACGATCGCTGAAATCGCTCTCAAAAACGCGGCGTTTTGCGTAATAAAAAAAAAGTGTGAACTTTTCGGCCGATAGTTCGTTTGAGCTGAATACACCGCGTAAAGTACACGATTCCTGTTTTTTTTTCGTGGGTTTATTTTTGTTTGATCACGGGAATAAATGTGTAACTTTAAACTATGTGAACCCCTGCTTTCGGCACTTTACACTATTTTTCTCCTTTTTTTAAGGTAGCATGTTGCCTTTATTTTTATGAAAGGGAAAATCCGTCGGTGCAATCAGAGGGGTGCTTTCGGCACTTTACACTATTTTTCTCCTCTTTTTAAGGTAGCATGTTGTCTTTATTTTTATGAAAGGAAAAATCCGTCGGTGCAATCAGAGGGGTGCTTTCGGCACTTTACACTATTTTTCTCCTTTTTTTAAGGTAGCATGTTGCCTTTATTTTTATGAAAGGAAAAATCCGTCGGTGCAATCAGAGCACCTTAATGTTGTGAATATTGACTTGCGAAAAAAAAAATTACTGGAACAGATATTTACCTCAAAGGAGAGCGAATCTTTCGCGAAATAGTCGCTCTTCTTTGGGTTCTTGTGTCAAAGAAGCAAACAAACGATGTATGTCGATCCGTATCGAAGAAATTCCGGCGTTTTTTAAAGGATATGGCGTCAACGTACAAATCTTCTGTCCTATTTATCGATTAGATCTCTCGTCAGGGGTTGGGGTAATCTATGCGAAAGTATAAAAAGATCGAAATTGATTTTGACCTGTCGTTTTCTCTTCTGTGCTAGTCGTTTTGATAATAAAGCACACTACCCAGTTTTTTTTTTTGGTCATTTTTTGCAGAATGTATACCAGTAATATCAAACTGAAAGGCTCGCTGATAGAGGCCCTATGGATATTAATCAGTCAACCATTAACCCAAACTTGTGTTATATAGCCGTTTTACCGTCATTAGGTAAACTTACACACGGGAAAAAAGATTTTGTTATATCAACAAAGTCATTTGTTAAAATAGGGATAACAAAAATATTTTGTTGCAGCAACAAAATGTTTAGTTCTATCAACAAAACGTTTAGTTGCTGCAGCAAAATTTTTGGTTGGAGCAACAAAAAATTCATTTGTTGTCCCTAATTTTGTTTCTGTAACAAAACCATTTTTTCCGTGCGGGACCACTTTTAACAGGTTGTTTTCTTTGTGTGGTAAAATTTTACATTGGATCCCAAATATCCGGCAAAATTAACGAAACAATAAGCGTTGATTATAGCCATGGCTTTTAGTGGCAATCACTTTATTTTGACCTTATTGCGTGCAGCGAACCCACTGTTGTTGAAGTAATAGTCGAACAAACGGGATTCGTGTCAGCATTCGTGGGTGCAAGAGAGACTGTTATACCTGCTGTAGAACTCCAGGCCAAACTATATCTGCACGACACAGTTAACTTGCAATCTCAGTTTTTGAGGTTGAATTTTACTTTTCCTTTGTAGCCTGGTCCAACCCTTTCACTTCTTTGCAAAATATTAACGACATTCAAAAAACTGTGTAACTTAGGTTAGCTCGGGTTAGGTTATGTTCCTGACAAAAGTGCACTGTGGCTCGCTTCGCTTAAGGACCGCTTCCTTGGGCTTGGTTTGGGTAAGGGCCATGCGCCAGACCCCGCTCGGCTTTAGCGAACACACTAAAAACTTAAAAATGAAAAAAAAATCAAGGTTTCAAATTCACGATGGGTGAAAACTGAAACACTATACGTTGGATTGAGTCGTAAATTAGAAAACGGATATTGTCTTGCCTCAATGAGTCTACAAATTTAGCAAAAGTTGAACAGAATAAAATGTTCATTTTTCCTTTAGCACTGTTAAGTTTGTCTCATGTAAAAATTTATGTCAGGAAGAATTTTCAAAGCTTCAAATCTAGTCAATTTTTAGGCCAAGAAATGTGTTCATTATTTGTATGTCGGATTCTGGGGAATGCTCACAGAAGAGGCTAAATTAAGACGTGTATTGAATTGGAGAAGTCGATTCGTCGACAGTTAGATCCAAAAATAACAAGGAAGTCTTGTTTTCCGTCCTTGATCGACTTATTTTTCTGCTCCAAAAGGAAATTTCGTATATTTGGAATGACGATATTTTAAACTCCATAAAAGTTACTTTCGTTCGGTCTAATTGTATGTAAAACGATTATAACTTCTATGTTCGAACAATGCATGGAAATCCTGGACTATTACACAAACGTCGATGAACCGAAGGTTTTTGAGATATTCGCAAAATGCAATATTTTTAGAGTTGAGGCGTTTTTTACTAAAACAAAAAGATTGACTGAGCGTTGGAATTATCCTCTTGTAACCTCATAATTGGTTTTGTGAATAAGTAGCAGGATATTTAGAGGAGAGCGTGTTTTTCCTCAAAGCAGTGTAGAAAGATAAACTATCCCCGCCTTGCATTCTCGCGGAGTGGCCGTTTTGTCTCCAGACTCTTCACGAGTTTCACCAACTTCTATCCGAAGGTAATCCGTCATCCAAACGTCATTAACAGTGTCGTTATCTCCCGATCAGAAAACTCTGATAAGTGCTGATTAAAGTGGACGCTGACGCGGGGCTCGCTTGCGCCTAGTGCATTGGCCAAATGACCACTCGCAATGCGACTGTCGCATCGCCTTAAATTTCAATCATCTTATCAACGTTGAGATCGATGCAGCTTTTCGAAAATTTTGAAGCCGGTATCGTTGAAGCGTGTCGTGTCGGGGAAATACTATTAACTTTAACATTTAACACAATTTAAATCCATCCTAAAATATTGTGAGTTTTCAATTTTGGTGTACCAACGAAATTTCGTGCTGATCGAATAGTTGCTGACAGCCAGTCTAGTTTATGATGCATTGTAAAATGGTCTTCTCAAACGTTAGCGTTAGACCCTAAATCCGAACTGTTCACTTTTGGCCACTTAAACAGGTCTGAATTGTGCAACCTGAGTCTAAAAACAGCAAATACAATGACAATTTAAAAAAAATATAAAAAAAATAAAAACGTGATATAAAGTCAAATGTATTGGACTCAGTATGTCGGAGAAATCGATAACAATCCGATTGAGGTTGTTTTCTGACCTTACGTTGGTCGTTGTTGACCTTTTAATTGGTTGTTTTTGCCATGAATTTTAGCACAATTTTTGCCCCACCAATTGGTCATAAATGATTCACTCAGATTCAGAGTGCACTCTCGTTGAGAGTAATCTTTTCTTTATTTGATGCTGTTGTCAGGTTAGGTTTAACGCTTTGTGCCTCGCTCCCCTGTACTTAAGGTGGAACACAGAAAGTGCCGTCGTTCAAATTTACATTGAGTAAAGAGTCAGGTGCGCCTGCATGGATGAATTCTTGGGATAGTTTGTGGGTTAAATAGATGCATGTTAATAACGGATAAACATGCACGCGGCTTTTCATCAACACCTCCTGCGGAATCCTTTTTTACCTAAAAACTCTCCTCTCAGACTTTTCGTCGAACGCTCCACATTCCCCGTCCGTACAGCTTAAAATTAGCGTCGAAAATATAACCCAGATCTCCTTATGAAGGTGGTTGCCGTATATTCATTTCAATCCAATTGCTAGCGTAGCTAAACTTGAAGGAAGTATGTTTTGTGGTTGAAGCGGTGTGGGCCAATTTAAAAGTTGCAACCGTCCGAAAACTTACTCTTTTAAACATCTCATCCACTAATAAAACCCACATACCCATTTTATCCGTATGTCCTTATATCCAATTCATACTAAATCGGCACAAAGTGTATGACTAATTCTCGCATTCAATCTGCATACTTAATCCATGAGCTGCATATCTTTTTTTCGTACCCAACGTCTACTTATCTGAAGCACTTTTCGACTTCTCAATATGTCCGCATATCCAGCCAAAAAGTTTATTGATTGATTTACAAGATCAATATAGAAAAACAATATTAGTTTTAGTTTTACTGTATGCTGAGTGCAAATCAAGTACATTCAAAAGCATTAAGAGCTGATAAGTGATTTTTTAATAATTTCGAATCGAGTTTGGCGGCACAATTAATTGGTATGGACTGAAACGCGGGAGCAACTCCCTACCTTAGCGCAATACATTTGTTGCACAAACATAATTTTAAAAAATCCTTGTGATTTGTTGGTGCCCTCGTCTGAACATCTTAACCATGTTTGTTTTTAATTTTGGTCGTTTCCTATTGTCTCAGCAAGCATATTCGGTTTGTTCAAATCGCACCTACAGTTCTCTCGTCGCGGAAGGAAAGTTAATGAAATATTTCACCGCCTGTTCAAAATAGGTTATCTAGTCGATTTCGCAGAGCTTTTGGGAACATTTCCCTTAATGGGACATGAAACAATGAACTCTGTGATAAAAGGCGAAGGCGCAGCGTGGAACGAAGCCAGCCGGCTGGGCGGCGGTGGGAAGGTGCGGGGGGGGGGGAAGTGCAGCGCCTGTCAAACAGAGATCGCGTCGTTCAGATCTCCATCTCCTGATTGTTATTCCAATAAGTCGACAAATCAGTTTACTAACCGTAAACGCAGCGCAGCGTCCGTCGAATGCTTTTGTTGCACCGATAACGATTTACAGTTACTCTCATTTAAATAGCCATTCACCCTTACGGAAACACTTCCGTTCAATCCTATGTTAGACGGGCGATGACTCCCATGGAGAAAGCTTTTCCTGTCCAAGTTAAACAGAGAGAAATCACCAGTTTCAGAGGTATGAAACAAAATATCACGTACCGTAATGGTCCGTTTTATATACGACTCACCTGTCCATAGCCATAGAAATGATTATCGGTTTAAGTGCAGAGTAAAAACTCACCCCTGTATTAGGTAGTCGCACCCCTGTTTTAGGTGAGAAGGTGAAACGGGTTGGTCGTAATTTGGTTATTATTGAAGATAAACCTATGAACAACCATATCAATAAAAAGTCTCGTCGAGAGCTCCCCATTGATATGATTAATTCAAATGGGTATCTTTAAAAATAACACGATTACGCTCTTACCCTGTTTCACCTTCATACCGAAAACAGAGGTTAATTTTTACTGTGTAGATATTGATGAAACCTAACCATAGAACGACGTTTATCGCGACATAGGTGCAGTGTTGTCGGATTTTAACAGATTTGATAATTATAATCGTGATTAACTCAGAAACGATATACTGAATGATGTGCTCTGAATTGCTCGTGAGTCGAGCAATCTGATAATGGGATCATTCACTACATTATCTTTACCTCTTAAAACTTTAACTCGTATAAATTTAGCAAATTTGCGAAATCTGTCAACTCTACTTCGATACAGGCCGACATTTTCAAATCAGTGCATTGTCCGAGAACGTAACAAAAAGGAGAGGACCAATTATTTTTTTTATTTATTTTTTTAAGCTGTGTATGAGTCGTAGACAATGTCAGGTCGAAGGTTTACAGTAGGCTGCAATTGTTTTCAAAACAACTTTTTACTGTCGTTCACTCGTTCTGCGTCTCTTACGTCACCCACTGGGTTGGTGATCTGTTCCTTGTGGCATCTATGCATTGGGTAATTTGTCAAGCAGGTGCGTCGCAAACGAAGTTACCAGGTAGTTGAGATAGTAGACGCTCTCCACCATAAATTTGATTCAATCAGTCTAACACTACCTGAGCGGACGTGAACTAACCTAACATGTAAACCTTGTGTCGTACAACCTATCTCTTAACTC
>Ga0058701_10004904_pt1 | contig 10967 bp, 7 predicted proteins | sample AgamicOrMae_FD_97039 | JGI IMG/M metagenome (GOLD analysis project Ga0058701, IMG submission 97039) | Agave microbial communities from Guanajuato, Mexico - Or.Ma.e | ecosystem: Host-associated > Plants > Phyllosphere > Phylloplane/Leaf | place: Guanajuato, Mexico | collected 2012-06-04 | reverse complement strand
GTGTATGCTTAGTAGGCATTCATACTCACGTCCTCCTAAAATTTCAAGCTTCTACGATATTTTTTCTTTGTTTTACAGACGGTCGAAAAAAGTGGTGCTTTAATTTTTTTGAGCAGTTTATATAGCTGGTGGATGGTTTTTGTCAGCTTGCAGTTTGAGCAAGGGTCCCAATAGCAAGAGCAACCGTGTAGACGGTAGGCGTTAATTACTATAACTCATATTTCGTCACGAGCGAGTTTGAGCTGGCTCGTGTCACTTTGGGTCTGCCGGCTCAGTTTCCAAGGTTTTTGTTTCTTTCCTAGCACGGCTGTGATGCACTCCCACCTCACATCTCCCGAATCTAGCCTGAAGAGTGATCAATCCTCGTTCAACCTTGTTTCTCAAAACAAGTCTTTACTCAGACCAATTAACCTCAACTAACCTAAATTATAGATTTAAACTTCCTTTTTAAAAATATATTTTAAAGGATAGACTTATGAACTAGCATTGTTATTTTACTTAACCTATCTCGAACTTCCATCTTATAGCATTTCCTAACGGAACCGTCTCTCACTAAAGTTGCAATTCCTTACCAAACCGTCCTTTATCAAAGATTATATACTAACCTTGTGAGCCAACCTTAACCTCACTATCCATAAACTAATCCTTCTCCTCTCTTTCAAAAATCACTCTTCCACCGGAGAAAAAACTTATTTTATCCATATTTTATTCAAGCCTTCCATAACCTATACATTTCCATCTCATCTCCCCTAAATTTCTTCAACCTTCCATAAACTTTCCTTTAAAAACGCATGAAAATTATATATAAGCAACTACCTGAAACGGGTTTGACTTACAAACCCACGCCTTGTTCGTTTTCTTAGAGATTTCATTCCCGGCTACCACCACACCTTGCCCAATAAAAACACCTTAAGAACTCCCTTGACCCAATTCCGACCTTATTAGTAGAAAAAAATCGTAGCGTGTGATTCCAAGAAGAGTTAGTCTACAAAAAAATGTCAATGGTTAGCAGCGGCGTGATCGCATGCTGAGGCAGCCGCTCGGGAACGTACCTAGGTTCTCGACGGAGGTGTTGAGGTCCGCGCAGCCCCGGCCGCCGCCCGCAGCGCCGACGCCGCTCCCCTTGGAGATGGACGGAGAGTGGTGGAACGATGTGCTCTTGTGCCTCCGGATTGTCGGCAGGCGGGACACGAAAGACGCGTTGTGCTTGAAACTGGAAGATACGCGACTGTAAATGTAAACAGACGCCACACACCGATCGCCAGGGCTCAGTCATTGATATTTAGTTTAACAAAAAGGACAGTAGGTTTCACTCTCAGCTCAAATCAGTGGGAAATCTACTGATTCTGAGTAGATTTCAATCAAAACCGAAACACTGAAGTAAATCAAAATCAGTGTCGATTTTGAACGAGAATCAGTAGATTTCTTCTAAATCGTCTGTTGAGCGTTGTTTGCAGAAAAAAGGCACACCTGTGTTAGGGAATTCTTACCTGTAAATAAAACGGGGATAAAATGTATATTGTTAATTTTTCAAGATAGGCGTACGTTCAGCCACACCAATGGAAAGATCTCGCCGAGACATTTTGATTTTTATGGCTGAACGTAGATCTATCTTGAATAATAATCACAATACATACTACAATCTAAATTTGAACCAATGAGAGTCCGAGAGCCTGAGAAAACTCACAGAATATCAATACATACAGCACCACTATTTTTTTTGCAGTGGTACTATATTAACTGAAATTCAGTGAATTTTATTGAATTTCAGAGACTCTTACTAATTCAATTTTAGAGTGTACCCCCGTTTTAGTTTCACATCAAAAAATGAAATAGTGTTTACTAAAATGTATATATGTTTTGTTTTAACTGTGTTTCGGGTGCTGGTTTTCCTAGACACTTTCAACATATCGAGTGAGCTACTAGACATTGAGATTTAACGGAAATGAGGATGCTGCCGGCTTAAATTGGGTGCAATGCGTGTTGCCTACCACATGCTGAATTTCTAGGGTTTCGGCCCGTAGACAACACATATGGCAATCGTGTCCTTGTAGCGTCACTTTGGAAAATCCTCGGGGGCTCGTAACTTGCTCGACAGTGAAGAGACGTCTAATGACATGATGGGCTTATCGGGGGAGAGAAAGACCGTTTGGTTGGCATAAGGGGATGTCTACAAATTACGTCGACGTACTGGGGGAAGTGGGGAACAGTTTTTTATATCGACATCTTTTACGGACGATCCCTTACTGGGGAGCAGCGAAGGAGCTGCGTTGCCACCGTTATCGTTAGGTCTTCTAGTCGTTCTTCTCCTCTGACAAAAGTTATTATAGGAACGGCGAATGCATTGTTTTAAGAGGTGGAATTTCACACCTCTCGTGCTCCAACAATTATGTGAAATTAATTGTGCTTCACTCCGGTATATGTGTTTTGTTACTTTGGCTCAAGTACAGTATATCCCTACGAACAGCATCACAGTAAATTCTACTGCTGCTGGCGGAAAGGCAAGGCTCTCCACGGCTCGGTTTGTTGTGGTCTAGTCACGTGTCCGTTTTTCGTCGTACTGCCCACTGACAATGAGTAAAAGTCCGTATACAACAAGAAAGTTTTTTTCTTTGACACGATAACTTGCAGCTATTTATATGCTACATTGTTCAACTCTTTCCCGCTTCACAAAGTCATTCCCTCGTCCTACTTTCAAGCAATATTTGGGTTACTTGTTTATCCGATTCTAATATGCGATGAAACGGATATTTTAAATTTCTCTGAAAGCTAATAAACCTTTTTATAAAAATAATTTTGTTGTAAACTCTTTTAAATAATAACAAACTGATAGTTTCCTAAGTTGATATCAGCGGCCAACAAAAGCGTTTTCTTGGGTTCTAACGTATTTGTTAAATATATTTTGTGTATCTTGGAGAGCCCTCCAATTCACTTAAAGAGAAGAAACGAAACATTTCAGCACAGTTTGACACTTAGAAAAGGGACCAACTTCTGAAATGGCCTCGCACTAACTGTAGCACAGTAGGAGGTAGTTGGCTATGTTCTTTCGAGCAGGTCGGGGTAGCTAATGTCAAGGGTTGGTCCGAGCAACGGTAAATAACAGTGTTGATTAGAAACTTTTAAAGGCCAAAAGAAATCCATTACTATTAATGGGCAAAGACAACCCAGAATCAGCCAGCTATGTCCACCCTGCCAACACCATTTCAGAGAGCCGTCTACAAGTAATGTATTAGAACTAACTTCTCCTCCAAAGTGAACATTTAGTACAAAATACTACAGGAAAAACTGGGAAAATGCTTTTAGGAGTCCATGGATATCTGCGTGGATCAATTGGTCAAAGTAAGCATCTGTTTCTTTTTTTAATGTTGTTAAAAATATACCTGAAAATCAACTTCAAAGAACAAGTGACAACTGCTATAATAATATGATTGCAGAACGGCATTTATGGGAATTCTCTTCAAAGAAAAATTGATTATTTTTAAGGCTCTGGCAATTATTTTGGAATTGAATAACTTGAATTAGAGTTATTTTTTCCGTCCCAGTTGTTAGTTTTCGACTCAACGTTGCCAACACATATATAGCGCACATAATGTAATTTATGTTGAAGTAAGAACCTTGACTTTCCTTAGATCAAGTGTTCATTGATCCTTAATGATAAATTAGCCATTTTTAAGCCAATTATTTACGCTATTTTTTGAAAATTCAAATTACGTGATCATCTCTTAGACACAAATCTGTTAACATCTGTTTTTCCCACCCCTTAAATGAGAAATTACGAGTGGTATCACAATTGATAACAAACTTGCAGTCAGAAGATGAAAAACACGGTGGCAGGAAGATCATTTTGTATCGTTGGAAAAGAACACAACAATCTCGATTACTGAGAATAACAAAAAATACAGGAATAATAGTTTGCTTGTGCTTGAGCTACCGGTAGCCATAACAGTTGTCTCTTCATTAAGAGTCTATTACGGGCAGATTCTTGGAAGTTTGTAATAGCGATATTCGAAGGTGAAATGGATGGCAAAGAAAGGCCTTATTTACCCGGAAATAAAACAGAAACTAAACAATACTCATTCGCAATCCCCAAAATAACATTAAGCTTGACTCTTTTTTTTCTCCTTTTGTTTACAAGTCTGTGTTGGCAGCGGTAGATAATAGTGTGGAAAACTTATCCACTGCTGCCAACAAGTACCGTACTATGACGAACATGTAATAATAAACATAAAAGGTGTAAAAAAGTCCTATTTTTACGGTAATCTACCAAGCATATAGAAAACGTTCACGCCCTAATAAAGAAAACATTTCTAGCCAACTACCCGTAGATAATGAATTCAAATGGATTCGTCTAAAAATTCAGCTTAATTATCTTCAGCCCTACTCTATGTGCCAAAGCCACATGCACTGAACCCAGATAGCTAAACACTACCATAAAGACAACTATGCACGTAGTTACAATCTGACAGAACAGTGTTTTCCAGATCATACTAGAAGATCAACCAAACCTCGGCAAGCTTCGGTTAAACTCGGGTCAGCATTTTCATAGCGACAGGGAGGGAAGGAAGGGAAAGCGAATCTAGCCGAAATAATACTGGAAAAGGATGTTCTGCCAGCCAACTAATCTAAACACTATCTAAAAATTTAAAAAAAAATTACAAAGCAAAGTTATTGACGACACATCTTACCAACACAGCATATGTATCCTCTATTCAATATGAATATTTAACAAAAAAAGTAGTGTAGGGAGGACTCGAACAGTTTTGCCAGCCAAATAACCAATGCGGCGAGGCGTATAGAAATACGTCGGGCAAATATTGCATAGACCACGAAACCACAAGCACATCGGATTCAAAGCAATAATTCACTATACTGAAATATGATCGTTATATTTTCTGGGGAACCGATTCAACAACGAAGTTTGTGACAGACACATTTCGTTTATTAACTTTGAGAGCGCTCAAACTTTCCAATCACGTATTTAGTTAACTCGTACGTATGATAGACCAAGCTAACCTTGACCGACCTCTCCTGACTTAGCCAACTAAGAAGCACGGTTTCATAATCACGGCATCAGCTATGATCACGTTCAGGTACCCCATGTGTCGCTTCTTTCCAGCGAAAGGTAAAACGCAAGAGGTAGACAATAAAAAATACAAAAAAATGTACCGGAGCCTTATTTACCAAAATTAATGGCCGAACTTCTCGAGATAATATTCTAGGCTGAAAACACCAGTAAGAGCTGGACAAGAGTTAAAATAAAAACTAGCAACTTATTTTAGGAAGCTCCAACAGTTGAGATCCAGCAAGACCATCAAGTAATTGAATTAAACTAAGCGACGGATCCACGATCCGCGAAAAAAGCACTTTTCTAAATAAATAATTTTTAGGAAGAAGTCCTTTTTCCAAAGAAAAGCACTCGAAACACTAAATATCCTAGTAATGCTGTTTCCCAGGAAAAGCGCATTGATCTGGAAAAATCGGATATAATAGAGGACTGTGATAAAGTTAAGTGCCTTGTCAAAAAGTTGGTTTTCGCAAAGATTTGAACCTTGAGGAAAAGTCATTGTTTGCTGAAACTTTAGCCCTATGCGTGAGCCGGTGAATCTACAGATAATAGGTACCACACCTTTGATACCACCGTTTGCTAACAATAAGATTCGTGTCTGGTTTCAAAAACTCATTAAACCTTAAATATTGAGTTTGCGGATGGAGTTGAAAAGATAAAACCCGAGGTTGAGGAACTTTGAGACAGTTTTCAGGACGGGGGTTCAAACTTTCTTCTCCCTACTGCAGCCACACACATAACATTTATGAGGTACCTCCTCTTCCATTATTATTAGGCTTACATCCAGCTGGTCATGGCACAAATAAAAAGGAACCTTTATAGACTTATCTCTTTCGTACATATTGTAGCCTTCAGAAAGCGCACAAAAGTGTTGACGAACCATGTCACATGCTTCTGTACAAAAATGACCGGGACACTACGCATGAAAAAAAACCTTTTTGTTCTTTACCAAGTAATGATTACGATATATCCTAACCTAACTTACACTTGTGCTATAGTTATAGTATCCAGATAGAGAGAAGATCGACGATCTATTTAAAACGTAATTTAATGCCTTTTCATAACTTGTCAGCAGCAGTGACCTCCATGTTCTCACCACTCTCTACAGACTCTGCATACAGTTCTGCAACTGTTCATTTGTACGGTCGCTCAATATCCACACTCCCTCCCATCCCGCTAACGAATCTTGCGCCATTTAATGATCAAGTTTGCAAATATTGCTGCATTTAATCCGGCCGACACCAAATCCCAGCGGCTGCCGCAGAAGCACGCATACGTGACAATAATTTCGTTTCAGCAAACACCGCCTCAGCTTTTATTTTGCTCAAGGTTGGCAACCCAGTATTTGCATTTCCGACTTCGATCTCTGCGAAATCTCGCAGCGCTTTGCTATCCCAAAGTCCCTCTTCTTTGTCATCCGTCGTCTCCCTCGCGGTCACAGTGAAACGTACCCCGAGGTATGAGGAAAAGTATGGTACACTACCGTTCAATAAACCGTTCGCAAACTCGGAGGCAAATAAAACCCACGCAAAGTCACAGGGACCTTCTTTTTCTGCGTAAATATTCTTTTAAGTTTATTTGGGTTTCTTATAAAGCGGGACAGAGCAACTTTTTGCGATGAGAATTTAATAGGAATCTTGGTATCACAAACTACGTTGAAAATCCTCAGTGTCGACAAACCTAATGTTTTCTTCAGTACGAATGAGTATCCATACTTAAAAGAAGAAGTTGATATGAAATTAGGCTTATATTATTTCAAAGAATACCTATATGATTAAAAAAAAGTATTTTCTAGGATATGTATGGTCAGAGGGGTATCCACATTTCAAAGAATATTTAAAACATCAAAACACACCGTGGATTTCCGTGGTACAAAATCTTACGGATATTCATAATGGATATCATGGTTTATGTTCTCAAAAATATACTTACAAATATCAAATACAATAAAAATTTTCCAGGTTTTTATTTATCCGTTCTCTTTAAGAAAAAAATTCTTTTTTTTTAGTTTTGCAGAAAATTTTACAATCAAAGTAGGATATTCGCATTAAGTCTTTAAAGGTGTATTCATAGGGTTTTCTGTAAATCCAATCCCCCGGAAATGATCATTCAAAGTCACAATAAGATATCCAGATTTTACCGTAAAATGTGTAAAAAAGGCAACTGAAAAAAGTACGACCAAATCAGCAAGTGACTACAACTAATCGTCTCCTCCAAACGTAATAAAAAGGTAACAATTCAAGCCATAAATGAATATTTACTTTGTGGAAATCAAGGACGGGACTAAAGGAATTATGCTAAGGATTGTCGAGCCTATTTTTTGCATATTTTTGGCTCACATTTTCATTAGGCATGTGTAAGACGCAACAAGATGGCAGCCCTAAAATTGAATCATAAAATAAGAAAGTAATTCAGTAAGCACGTTCACGCTGATAGCAAGTTTACGACATTTCGGGGGAATCATGGAACCAACCTTACGGAAGAAATAAAAAAAAGGGGGGGAGCCCAACGAACTCGGGGGAAAGCGGAGCTCTTGACCTTAAAAAAAAAACTTTCTCTTTTGTTTTTTCGTTGTAGTACACGCCAATCAACTTTTCAACGGCGGGTTGAAGTGAAAAGTACCCAGATATAAAAACAGATTTTTTAAAGAAGAGTGATTTCTGTTGGCTCAAAACAGCTGCACAATATTTTTCAGATATTCACGGTATATTACGTGTGGTCAACTTTTGGACCGATATACACAAAGTAGCAACCAACGTTATCTTCGAATTGACCACCTCAAGAACAGTCCAAAATCTTCTGCATAATATTTAAGAAAAAAATGATATAAATAAGGGAAAATAATGATGTTTAAAATTTATTGAGCAAAGTACAAACTGTAGCGCTAATGCGACTTTAATGGAGAAAAGAAAACTTCAAAATCAAAAGAAACGCCCTTTGCTCAAGGTTCAAGAATTCTGTCTGCGTCAATCAAAACTTTTCCAACTTCTTTGGAATGCACTGAACAAAGCAGAAGTTAAGATATAATTTCGAAACTTTTGGAAAGGTGTCGAGATCAATTAAACAACAAAATGACTTAAATAATTACTTCAGGAAAAAAATTGGTCTGCTTCTTTTAATTGGATTTTCGGGTCGATGGCTTCGAAATTACGTTTCATCTTTCATTTGTTTCTTGGGTCAAAGATTGAGTTTCACATGTACAGGTAATCCATTAGTATTAAACAAATTTTACGTGTCGGACAAGTTTCTTGCTGATCAGCTGGTTTCAAGGTCATGTTCCGAAACCACTGTTTCCAGGAGGCTCTTATTTCTGAGAATACACGTAGGTGCACCAGGCGTTCAGGCGGGGATATATTCAGCTGTATAAGCGGTCTTTGCGGATGAACACAACCCCTCCGAGGGCGGAGCTATCATTTGGGACGCGTTCGGAAACGGCACCCGAGGATGTTCTATCGCTGTCTTACACAAGGAGCTCTCATAAGAGAAAAAAACAGAATACCCTTCGGGTGGTGTTTTCGAACGCACCCTTGGAGGGGAAGTATCGCGCTCTTTTCTTGACGAGCCGCCCCGGCTGAATACATCGGCAGCCGAACACACTCCACCCAGAGATCTCTCTATCGCATAAAATTGGGACCAGAACTCGCCAATCTTTGATTAGGGAATCTTTAACCCCAATAAATCTGAAAATATGGATTGGCGGGTCATCTTTGAAAGAAGGAAAAAGATAACCTCACACGTAAAAAACTGCTTTAGTAAAGTTTACTAAAGATAAGTAAAAAGAGCGACAGCTTACTCGGCTAGTAAACGTCACCAGATTTGCCTGTATACGTTACTGTAAACAGTATTTTGTATAACGGTAACGTTTAGTGGCAAAATTGTCAGCGTTTACAAGCCAAATTTTGCTGTCGCCCTTTTTAGTCGTTTTTACCACTTTTTTTAAAAACTTTACCAGCCCACATTTTTCAGTGTAGACAACCTCTAAGATAAGAGAAATCGAGTGCATAGTACAAAGCATGAGACACAAAATACGTGTCCACATCAAAAAAGGTATAACAGCCTCTACTACAAAAAACACGGTTCTGTCTGTGCAAATTGATACCGAAAAATCTACCAAAAACAGTTATGAAAAACAATTGCTATCTGTGGAAAAAATACTTCAAAAAAGGTCTCTTTAAGGTATTTTTGGTCGTTCCCTACAGCTGTTAATTCTTGTTGTCAATTTCTTCGTTGCGAAAAAAAGGCAATAGGCCCTCGTATTTTATTCCCTTGAATTTTCATGATTAATACTCTTCAAGGAACACACGAAAAATTTGTGTCTGCCACAGATCTGCGGATCGCGTGAGACTCTCTAGACAAAGGAGGTTTTAAGGTAAAATGCAAATAAGCTTAACTTATTCTGGAATTCACGAAGGGCCTCAGCTAATCTTAAACTCGGAATAAAAAGTACATATAAATCACAAGGAAACAGAATGGTTTAATTATTGGAGACATCTCACAGACAAGGGATTGTTTTCAACCGCAGTAAAATATTAGTTGGTTTCAAAATATATTTAAAAGAAAACATTTTAGAGCATTCATTTGATATTGGGAGCATCAGGTCGTCACCTAGAGGATCTACACAGACACTAAACACTGAGTTATGTAGGATGCATTTTCTACCTCGTTTTCTACCTTGAACGGTAGAACCAAAGAAGTACAAAACTATCGCTTTAAAACTGTCTTAATTTTCTTGAGATTAAGATGTGCAAACTTGGTATATCACCGCATGTCACGGTTTACGTTTCATGACTAATGAAATGTATAAACGAAGCTCTCCGTGTAAATACGAGTAATACACTTACAGTATGGAGCGCTACGAACAGCACATAATCTCGTAAGAAAATAGTCTAAGGAAATGATTACCGTCATGGTAGATAGTCGTCCACGCTCAAATTTTAAGCTGCATTTACAGAACTCGCTTTTACGATGCCATTTCATTGTAGAATTCAGCTCGCAATCAACCCGGTCGAACTATAGAAGATAACAGATAAAAAAAATAACAACACAGCAAAAACACAAACTAAAAATTGGTAATGTGTAAAAACTTCCTATAGCGTAACTATTAGCTATGGCTAATACCCAGCTTAACGGTCTAGCTAAAAGCTAGCCATTTAGCTAAACAGTAGCAACTCCTACATCAAAACCAAGCGACTAGAGGACGGAATAGGGATTACGAGAGTAAAGTAGCCATACAAAGATTATATCAGCTGCATACATTAAAACTTTTAAATGACCGAAAATACGCTGACTGTGAGTTTTGTAGCCGGAGTCCACTTACATGTTACCGTACCTAAAAGATACAAATCGATAAAATAGCTATCCGAAAATGAAGAAAATCCCCTACTGGTGAAATTTGTAAAAAAGTCTAAGGAACTAAAATGAGCTAACAGTATCCCAACTCCCAGAAAAAGCCTCGTGAATTGTTCACAAATTATATTCAATCATTGCTTATGATTTAACAGACGCGGAAATATTTGAAACAAGTGACTCTTAACTGAACGGGCTAAGCGCTATTCAACCACTATGCTTTCTTCATTTCTTCTTTTTCCCTTTCCCAAAGAGAATTTTAAAATTAGCTGCAAAGCTACCGGTACTCATTTTAGAGACTCGAGTCTCAGAGCAATATATACCGCGTGTCCAGGCGAACACACCCCAGTAAGTTTGGTGGCCTATCCACCAACAAAGCGAATTTAGTGATGATGCGAGGATCTCATCAGTGACAACTAGTACAATAGACGATTCCGGTGTTAGAAAGGAGCGATCCGGCAACACTGTTGACACATGCGCAGAACGGTCATCGTGTCGGCGACAAAGATGATTTTCGGCAGTATTGATTCAGAAATCAATTTAGAGATCACAAGTG
>Ga0058701_10004903_pt1 | contig 10968 bp, 5 predicted proteins | sample AgamicOrMae_FD_97039 | JGI IMG/M metagenome (GOLD analysis project Ga0058701, IMG submission 97039) | Agave microbial communities from Guanajuato, Mexico - Or.Ma.e | ecosystem: Host-associated > Plants > Phyllosphere > Phylloplane/Leaf | place: Guanajuato, Mexico | collected 2012-06-04 | reverse complement strand
GTTACAGTGGAATCTCGATTATACGTCCAAGTCGGGACTCAAAAATTTGGACGTAGAACTGAGAGGGACGTACAAGTGAAAATAATCTTCCGTATAACGCCATGTAAAGTATCCTGGATGAGACTATACCAATGAGACGTACAAACGAGTGGGACTTACAACTGAGAGACGTATAACTGAGACTCTACTGTATATCAAAAGTCCTGTGCTTCGCTCCAGTATGGCGATCACAGGTCATCAGAGGTGGACAATGCAACTGATCTAATGAACAAAGTAATATATTGCGGCTGTACTAGCACGTAGTTCACGGGTGAGGCTCGTTAGATAAACCGTCAAACTTACCTATGGCGACAGTTAAGATAGCATGAGCAAAGGCTGATGTCGTGGCTCTAAAACTAAACCGAAAGACAACACCGTTCCTCTCTGTCTCTCTAACGACGTTGGTCGCTATGAACTGGCCAGGGTTTCCCTTGTTCGCCGACCGCAGCCACTCGTACGCCTGGCATCAAAAATATTACGATCATGAAAATCCTGAACGACCAACAGGAATCAATTGAAATAGGCAAACTCGACCACGTCGAACTTTAAGAGACAAACTGCTGAGAATACTTTGCTCCGCAAGGACTTAGAGGCTAGTAAAACCGTTTCAAAAGAAGGGTCACTCCAAAAGAATAAATAAAGAATTGAAAAAGGGTGTTGCTATTGACCGGACAAACATTAACCCACTACCGCCCAGCGATGCCGTTCGGAAACAGAAAATTTATTTTGAAGGATCTTTTCAGTCCAGTATTGTCACACTTTAAAAAATATCACCCCTCTGGAAACCCGAAATTTAATAACTTAGGCTTTTTCCAAAGCTTAAAATTGCGTATTTTAATGGAGAAAATCCTTTCAATTTCTCTTAAGCTTAATTTCACTCCAGATACTTTGGGCTGTTATGGGTTAAGGAGACTTGAACGCACGTAACCAACCTGATGCATTTTGAATGGGAGGCTTGAAAGCACGTATCCTAACGTTATACATTTTAAATGGGGTAGTCGGGTCAATAGACACTCCCTAAACAAAATAGCCTTATAAATGAGCTCGGCTACGTAAAGCAAGGGTAGTTCTGAGCTAGGTTGACTAAAAATAACCTGATAATAATCTTGGCTAAACTACCGGTAGGTGCTTTGAACCCTGAATCCAAGTTTGAACACAATGACGTCAAATCATGGCGAGTGGACGAGTATCCACTTGGCAGACTGAAGGTAAACTTGCGATGCGTTTAGAACTTACTGATCTATCATCATCGTGAAGCAGCTTTTGTCGTCCTGTGGGATTGAAGATATGCAACGATATCCAGCACGTCGCGTGAGACGCTTCGGGCCAGCCAAGAAGATGCATTTTGCAAGGGCCGTTCACGAAAACGACCATCCAGCAAGTAATAGTACCGTTCGAAAAGATGATACAATTCGAGAGTTGGTACCTCACATCGTACCTGTCGACAAAGAGATTGAGACGTTAACATAAACTCATCATCTTCATACGCCTATCATTAGCAAACATATTACTTAAAATTATAAGTCTAGATTTCAGCCTCAAAAGTAAATAACTTTATTAAGACTGGAATGTGAGGTAATATGGATCCAAAATGACCTCATAACTCTGAGCTCTGACAAACTTGGAACAGTGAGCAGTTCTGGCTATGGGCCACCTCAAGCTCGGTTATACCTCCGGACTGTCAATTTATTAAGGTAGCCTTGAAGATCGTCCAGGCTAACATGAGAACAACATATGATACTTTCCGAACGGACTAAAATTTTGGAAGGTTTAAGTTTAAGACGACGCCAAAGGAGGATTTTAATCTTTCTTAATTTTTTAAATTAATAATCTTTATTAATTTTTTAAAATTAATAATCTTTATATTTTTTTTTTAAATAAACAATCTTCATTAATTTTGAATTTAAACGGAGCTGCCTAAATTTATATGCACAATTTTTTAAGTATTCAAAAACTGAACAGAACACAAAAATTGTTTATAAGGTATGGATCCGCACGACCTAAAACATTCTTTTTTAATATAAAATACCTTTAAAAAATAAAATACCTTAATATAAATTAATTAAAAATAACTGTTTGAAGCGTATTAAGTCTACATAAAAGGCACATTATTACTTTTTCAAAGAGATGCATAGTTATTTATACGAGAATCGGTCAACAAATCGACTTGCAGCTCTTGATATTCTACGAGAACGTATGTTTTAACATTATTTACTTACGTTTCGATCGATTTTGTGTAACTAATGATTTTTGGCATCCACAATGGTTCAGAATGATCAAAGGTTACGTTTTCAACGTTACCGAAATCGTCAGGATTCCAGCAAATAAATCTATTGTGCCACGTCTAAAAGGAAAGGGCAAAAACAGAGCACCTGTATAAATCTGACAGTTCTAAATATTTATCTCAAAACTGGGATACAAACTCACCAGAGTCATAAATGCTTCCAAAGCCACCTCCTCGTTACGCTCGTACTGGAAATAAAATTTAGCTTCATTTTTTTTTTTTGTGTGTGCGTTTCAATGAATGCTGGTAACTTACGCAGTAAAGACTCTCCGCGTCCATTCGAATGAAAACGTCGGCTAACTCTTTGAGAGGATCTGCTTTCTTCGCCTTCTTCATTTGAGACTGCAGCTTCTTCATGAGAGGGGAAGCCGGTTGGACTTCGTCGGTAACTTTCGCGCCGGAAGGACACACCAAAGCTGATTCCGCAAAACCAAGTTTATCTGTTCCACCGGGTGGAGAACACCGATCAGTAAGGGTAGAGACAGGCTTGCCAACATCGGTACCTTCATGGAAGACTCGAACTAAAAGCTACCGCATTTCCCCACGTAAAAGACGCCCCCGCAGACAAGACGCACCTGGATTTTGAAGGTCAATATTTTGAAAAAAAAAGTTTGTGCCCTCGTATAAGACGCACCCAAAAATCGAGGATAGAAAATGCCCAATAAGCAACAATAATTGAAAATAAACTAGAAAACACTCTAATTATCATATAGTCTGTGTTATGTTGTAACGTTTTGTCAATAAAGTGTTCTTTTTATGATTTCCGTTTTTTTTTCTTTTTTAACGCCTGAAAATTGCCCAAGAATTGTTTTCAATTAAACATAACCTTAAGAAGCTTGGGTGATTTTTGAGATTTGTATCCGCAGATAAGGCGCACCCGACTTTTTAGGCTTCAAAATCGAAAAAAAAGTGCGTCTTATACGTGGGGAAATAAGGGAGGTTTTAAAGAAGATCAGTTTCCAGAGCGCACAAAATTCCTTTTTTTCAGGTCTTACCATTTAATTGTTTTTCGTGTGATTTAAATTAGGATTCATGGAGAACATATTCCGGGGGCCAAGGAAAATGTTCCATCATTGTCATTCCAGACGTACGATATTTCAGACGAATTCGCACCGAAAAACATTTTGAACGTTCGCCGAACTAGTACTGTTTAAAACAGGTTTAAAACCTGGTCGAGTATTCCATTGAGGTGCCGATTAAGATCACTACCAGATACCGATTTTATCTTTCATGACTATTTCTTTTTTGTTTGACATGTCGGTGATCTTTAAGACTCGGTTCCGGCGGAGATTTTGCGGGAGGCGCCAGAATCACCCCTCAAATGACGCTTTCCTAACATTTAATTTTTTCAGCGAAATACACTGGAAATTCCTTGACATTCCCAGGCTGATCGACGTTCCCCCGGTCAAGCTACCTTGAGCTTGAAATCGGTACACTGAGAGATCATTTTCTAGGGAAATTAATCAATTTCCCATTAACGCCCGATTCCCGAGTCAACAGTTGACCCACTGATGTCCATATAAAATGCTTACGAAATAGTTTCAAAAATATCGCATGATTACTCTGCTTGGAATTTCGTAAAATACCTTAAGGAAATAATTAAACTCTTCCTGTTGTATAATTAGCAGGCATTTTCATTGAAATACTGGTACCCAAATCAAAAGATTTTTATCTGAGAAAATGTACTGTATTTGTATCAGGCCTAAAAAACCCGTAGGGCTTAAACGAGAATACTTGACGCCTCTAAAGTTTTCGTCCAACGCGTACGAACCTCAGAAAAAAAAATTAAAGTTCGTATTCAAGTAAAATTTGAGATAGTAGATTAATTGTCACGATTTCTCGGCCAAAGCTTGGTTGGGCAGAGGAGCATAAAACTCACTTGATCCCAGTAGACTTGTCTGTCGGTGCTTACCTGGCATCAAAATAGGAGGCATGAAAAAGGCGCAAATCACGCTAAAAACGATTTTCTGGGACATTTTCCGGCTTTTGTTTTTTCCTCGACGTTGAATGTCCTACTAACAACGCCCACTTTACCGCAACTGAGTCGAGAGGACCACGGTTATCAGGATTCTTGTTCCCTGGGGAATAACAGCACTGCCAACTTGTAACACAAGCCTTAAAACAAGGAAACACACATAAAATTAAAAGAATGCCTATGTATGATATGTAGGAGTTTCCCAAGGTATTCTAAAGAAAACTTACAATAAACATTACATCAGAGACCTCATGAAATGGCTGATAGTGCTAATTGCACACAGTTTAGAAATTTATTTTGTAGTTATTTTTTCTTTAAAGTTGGGCATTAAGGTAGGGACAGTCAGCCTGTTTTTTAAAAAAAGGCATTTGCTGTGGTACACAGGTGTGGAGGTTTATTCTGAAATAACAATCAGAATCATCAATAAATTGTCACAAACTTTTGATGGTAGATAAATGTGCACATATTGGGGTTACCTCCAAAATTTATACATGAAATGATACAATTAATCTGAGTCAGAGGAGTTGGCGTCGACGTTCCCCGAAGTCTTCGCTTCCTCAGCCTTCAGGCGATTGATTAGTTCCTTTGCAGGGTTGAACACACCATGAGTTTGTTTGTTGCATATGTAGCAGCGAGCTGATTTACGATAATTTTCCAATGCACATTTCTCACAGAAATAATGGTTACACTTGGTAACAATGGGATCTTTAAAAGAGTTTCGGCATATGAAGCACTTAAATGGTAGGTGATCTTCATCATCGTGTACTTCATACATGTTGGGGTTCTCATCTTCTTCTCCATATGTTCCAGCAGCCATTTCTCTTTCCAACTGCCATCCAAACTTGTAGTCTGATCTATCGTGAAGAAACTTACAGCTGTCTGCAATACAAGAAAATATTTATAATTTAAACATAGATATCTTGACCAGAGATATACTTTATGCCTGCAGATACATACCACCAAATCCACAGAAGCCTGTTTCCTTATAATCTTTACAAATGTCAGGTTGGTAGTCCCATCTCACTGTTGATCGTAGATTAGTTGGTGCTCTAATAGGACCTTTGCGTACCTAGAAAAAAACAACATTGCCAAATGATTGTTAATAGCGGCAAAAGGCATACACTATAAGATGGTGGAGAAACAATGGCTCACATTTCCACTTGATGCATTTCCTTGGGCTGTGTCTTTCTTCTCATAAAACTGCTGATAATTTTGTAAGCCCCGGTAGACTTTGTCATCTTCTTTGCCTTTCAATTCTTTATTGATCGCTAGAGCCTTTTCAAAGACTGCCTGAGCATCACGATCAGTTTCTGTTTCTATCTCTGTAATGGCTGTTGCACCCATGTCAGAGGGGCCATCTGGATTTGCAGTGCGCTTTGAGCGATATGATACTAACACACCATCCTCATCCTCTTCGCCAGAGCTGGAATTATTGGAAGGGCCAGGAACTGTTTTCTTCGTTTTCCTGCTTGTCTGTTGACAGGAGTTTACACATAACATAAGATATACCAAATGATCTACATGTTTTCAAAGTGACAATAGGTACAAAAACAAGACAGGTAAAACTCACAGACTGTACATTGGGATTGTTCCGGATAGATTTCTTGTCTTTCTTAACTACTGTTGTTTCCTCTTCACTGCTCCCTACACAAAGAAACAAATATCAGACAAATATGTCAAAATATTGAAACTATTCAATGGTAGACTTAACAAAGCAGAATAAGGAATGGTAATAATTTTACCCTTACCTTCCTCCTCACTGTTTTCAACCCTCCTTTTCCTTGTAGCCATATTCTTACGTTTTTTGAAAATAAAAGCACAAGAGGTCTTCGTTTCCTCTTCCATTTTTTGACAATTTAAAAATTTAATTACCAACAATATTAACAAAAACACTGAAACCGTCGGCAGAACGTCGGTTTCGAAATGTGAGGTTAAAAAGCACTGCCTTGTGAATACAACCAAACATTCCGGTTATACGATTTGGATAGGATCTCGGCCCAAGCAGAAGTTTGATCCAGTTCAAAATTTTAGGTTATATTTATTTACATTCTATCATGCCGTACCAATATATTGGCCGTACGACTTATCAAATCGGAAAACCATTATGGGAAATAGTGTCAAATTTGAAGAATTTCGGAGTTGGAAGGATGATTGTAAGGGGCACCCAACTGAGATACCCAGAACCGTGTTATTACAGAATTTTAGAAGTTGAAGCTATGGTTCCGGAGGTAAGTTGCGTTTACTCTGATGTTTTAAGAGATGTTTGGGTGGGCATGCGATGCTTTCTTCCAGACTCTTCCTTCGAACACATCTTGTTGAAATGTGGCATTCAAATCATTGCTTTGTGGTGCTTTTGTTCTACGATTGTGTTCATCCTTGTTGTGCCATTTGTTAAAAGTTCTCTATCGTTTGCAGGGCGGACATCGTCTAGTCAAAGTCATAGCGGATAGAGTGTTTCGAGGAAAATACTGGGGTCAGGAAGATATTGGCTCCGTATCTTATAAGCCAGATTTCCAGTTAATACCTAAAAGTGAAGAAGGTCGAGTCAGTGGAACGACATCAAAGGAATTGCCTCCTGGAGTCACAGCTGACATTATTATGCCAGCATATACTACTTTCCCTCCTCTTCTCAGGGTCAGTTCTACAAGCACTAATTGATCTTTAACCAACTGTCATCTCTTCAAAATAATTTTAAGGACGATCATCTTGTCTACCTGCAAGTCATTGCAATGCTGGTATGTTTGTTTGCAGGAAATAATCATCCGGAATTTGAAAGAAAGTGGAAAGCCTGTTGAAGAACCTAAACTTCCTCTTCAGTATATTCTTCACAAAAATGCTAGATTTAGGGTTGCTGAAGAAGGAGAAACACCAACTAAAGAAGTTACTTATAAGGTGATCCCAACCAAGCCAGAGATGTATTCTAAAGTGAAGGAAGCTTAATGTACAAATATAAGTATAGTATTGTTGAACAATTTTGAGGTATTCTATTCCATGATAATGAGCTATTCCTTTTGATAGTGGCTAGGCATTGAAATTTCAACAACCCCTACAATGAATTAAATAAAATACTGCAGGCTGACACAAGTTTGCATCTAAACAGAAAGAAAAGAGTCAAACTCTAGTAAAATTGATTTATTGAGTTTTCTTTCAACAGTGTATAAACATTGAACACAGCATTAAAACTGGTAGGTGTATCTTGCTAGATTAATACTAAAATTCAACAGTTTCATGTGATATGGTGAAATAAGTTACAGGCATTTTCTAAAGGCACATAGACAATTATTTACCCAAATTCATAGCTTCAATTTCTTTTCCTCTTTAATACAAGTGCTGGTCCAAACATGAAATTGCAACACACAAAAATGCTGTTTGCAAGAAATAAAAGAATAAATCATGCTTGCATTTAAACTCTAGTAATACTGAACCGCGACTGAATTGATTAAAAGTCTTGGCACCATCATAAATTATCTGGTATAAATAGGAAGATAATTCACTACCTTCGCATGAAAAATATAAATATAAAATGCAAGGTCCACGTAAACGACGAACCCTCCAATACTGAATACTAGCTCCATCATATCCGAGTGCGCCATCAAACTTGTGGAGACCATATATATAATCTCTGGTAGAGACGCTTTGGTTGCACCCCCTTCCGACTACGTGATACAATACCAATACTTCATCAGGAGTTTTGGTGGAGAGCGCATTCTACGAACATTCCCTAAGGCGGCGCAATCGGCGTAAAATTCTCCCAAGTAACTCTGTCTTCCGAATAAAAAATATGTCAGAATACTTGTCATCAACGCAATAGAGGTAAATAAAATAGCGAGGCCGCCTACTAAGTGGACTTAACAGTAAAATTCGTTCGTGATACGATATTTTATACATACACAAAAATAAATTTATTCAGAGGCATTATCTCCAAAAACATCTAATAAAATAGAATTTGCTATCTCGAGCGAATGAGAGTTCCCGCCCTCTGCGGAAACATCTTGGTTTCGACTATCTTAACAGCAAATCACTACACTATCAATCATCTTGTGCATAATATAGGTGTAGTTCAGTGCTAAATACGTCTTGAACTCTGGTAAAGATTATCATCCAACACAAAGCCCAAAGTTTGCTATAACCGGATACACGTTTTTCTAAAAAAGGAAACATAGGTGGTGACATCACAATAATTGGGCACCGGCGGAGGTCCGGCCGTGAGTCGAGACCTCTCACACCGACTCCGCTGGGCTCTGGAACTCGCTCAGAGCTTTGATCGGGTTCTGAACCTTCTTCTGCGAACCCTTCCGAACCTTGGCGCGAACCTCCTCTGGTTTCTCAGGCCGCACCAGAGGTTTCTTTTCGGGTGCCTTCATCTTCCACACGACAATCGGAGACTGAAAAAGAGAACGCGACATTACATTCAGGGGGAACAGTAAGCAGTCAACAAAAGAGTTAAGAACAGTTGCGAACAAAAGTCGCGACGTAAAAGTTTCGTAAAATTTATAAGTCGAAGATTAAGAAAGATTCAATTTTTGAATTTCGTTGATTTTTCCTGTTGAATTGGGCTTTTTCCCTGACATTTTCGGGTTGGGAGCGCCGGTAGAAAGGTTTAAGGGACATTTTGAAAAACTTGACTTCATGGACTGAAATTTCTAAAATAAATAAGCCGACTACAAATTTTCGTATTTTTTTCGTGATTTCCTTGATTTTTTCTTGGTTTGTAGTTCTTGAATTACATTGAAAAACGGCCAAAAGAACTTCTTGGCTCATCATCTTCGATTCTCCCTAGTGTGAGGTGTTTGGTCCTCTTTAAAATATTACTTTTAGCAATTTAAAAGATATTCCAATTAAAGAAGTTCTAGCAGAATAAAAATATTAATATAGGCTCCTTCGCAATGTTACACATCTGTAGCGTTACGCTTAAACTAAACCCAAGTTAACTTAAAGTAAACCGCGGCTATACGACTCACTGATAAGACCAATCCAATCATACATATTCCTCGATTCTAGAGCCCTTAATAGTTAGAGAAACGCAAATGCGGTCATTTTGTGGCCCAGTGGAGATCGCCCCTCCCCACTAGAGCCCTTAATAAAGGGCTCTGCTCCCCACTACTCCCCACTCGCGGTAGGGCCATGACGAGTGGGGCACCGGGGCTCGGCTCGGCTCAGCCGATACAGGCGCGCCGCCATTTTGTGGCCCGCTGTAGCTTGGCCAATTAGGAGCCATGGTCCGCCGGTTGCGTTTCTCTAACTACTAAGGGCTCTACTAGATTCCAGCATGTATCATTCAATGCATTTGAACATTCGAGGTTGATCGCCCGAGCGTCGTATAAGAGAGATTGTACTTAAAAAAATGTTTTTTGAGCTTGATTTAACACATAATTGCACACACAAGATACATCGCTCTTCGTACCATGTTAACACTGAAATAAAAGCAACGCAAGCATAAACAAATTTTAAAATAAATAAAAAGGAAAAAGAGGCTCGGCAGTTAGTTTATTAAACGATCAAGCATCAAACTTAAAAACGGAACACACGAGCACACCACCAACCAGATTGACGCTGTATAGAATTGAAAATGTTGAACTGATTGGAAAATAAAAATACGACTTGTCCTTTTTCTGAAAACCGGAGTCTGATACTTCCTAAAAAACACAAGAGGCAACCAGGGACAGGATTTCAAAACAATATAAACCGTTTCCTTCGGGAATGGTGTCTTGAGCAGTGATGCCATATTTCGCATTCGCCAAATTCAATCGCGGTTAACTTTATACCCAGTCGAGATAATGTAGTCGACCTCTTTAGTCGAGATAATGTAAAATAACCTTCAGATTACTCAGCTCGAGAACACTACAAGGTACCTTAAAAGGGTTTTGAGTTCACCGCAGTTTAAGTTTGCCGATTCGCGGAATGTGGCAGCACTGGGCTCGGATGGTTGACTTGGATGTGGTTTAGATAACTCACCGCAACGGCTCCTTGACGTGGGTACTTTGTGCTTGCAACGTAAGAGGCCTTCACAGTCAGAACTACAGCATTCATGAGGTTCTTTGCCGCTTGGATCAGTGAGGTGGCGCTGTCAAGCTGAAGAACAAGTTATCATTAATATCACATTAAAAAAGTGAGCAGTCCACCGTTCCAAAACAGTGAACCTACCCCCGAGACGATGAGTTCTCCGCTGATATTCTGGACGTCCGCTTTGACTTTGGAGGTGATGTTGAGCTGGTGGCAGTAGAGCGCGATCCTCTGCAGATAGGCCAGCAAGTCCTTCTTGGTGGTGGACTCGGGGCACTGCTCGGCGATCATCCGCGTGAACTTGTCCAGCTGCGTCCCGGCCTCCGAGATCTTCTTGGCGGCGTTGATCACGTCCATCGTGGTCTTGAGGGGGCCGCGTCCGCTGAAACGAGACGGAAGTCGGTGAGCACGCGGGTCGTCGCGTCGCGTCGCCGCCGGCGGCAAACAGGGGGCCGCTCAAAAGAGGGGAGAGCTTACCGCGTGAAGTCCGTCATCTCCATCATGATCATGCACATGTGCTTGGCCAGCACGATGATGTCGTTGCCCGTGTCGTCCCACTTGGCCACCTCGCGGTCGAACTTGAGCTTCTCGCTGCGGAAGTGCTCCACCTGCTGCGCGATCTTCTGCTTGTCCTCTTCAGTCATTTTCCTCATCGCTTCCTGCACAC
>Ga0058701_10004902_pt1 | contig 10968 bp, 3 predicted proteins | sample AgamicOrMae_FD_97039 | JGI IMG/M metagenome (GOLD analysis project Ga0058701, IMG submission 97039) | Agave microbial communities from Guanajuato, Mexico - Or.Ma.e | ecosystem: Host-associated > Plants > Phyllosphere > Phylloplane/Leaf | place: Guanajuato, Mexico | collected 2012-06-04 | reverse complement strand
GTTAAGACGAGCGAAGCTGTAGCGGAGCGAGGCACAAGCCACGTAACCTAACCTAACTTAACCTAGGGCTACCTAATTAAACGGTCGCCAAGCCTGGTGCCGCTTACTTCTCGGCGGCCGATTTAGGGCTGCCGAGTAAGCGGCATCAAGCTTGGCGACAGCGGAGCGATAGCGAAGCGAGGCATGAGTGACTTTAACTAATCTTGGTAAACGGCAAGGGGCTTGATTATGATAGTTCGGTTAGATGCATCTTGCCTCGCTCCGCTGTCGCTCTGCTTGACTTGACGACGGAAGGTTGAACCAAAAGGTTAAAATTGCTACCTTAAAAAATTAGAATATTGTTAACTGTAAATAAAGTTTCACAGGAAGGTATTCTGTTGCCAAGAGAATTGGTGTTGATAGAGTGACAAAATATTTTTTTCTGGTCGCAAGATTATTTTTTCTCGGTACAAGAATTTTTTTCTTGCAGCAAGAAAATTTTTCTTGTTGCGAATAAAAAATAAATTACATTGAAACGGAGATTTACTTGACTACTAGGCGACAGGACTTATGAGCTCACAATTGTGGTACCTACAATGTTAAACCCCAATGCAAGAAAAGCTTGGACCAGCGTTTAATACGAGGAGTAGAAAACGTAACCATTCAAAATCGTGAGGATCAAGAGCCGCTGTGCGACTATCGCCAAAAAGTTAGGCGGTGTACTCCGTGTGCCGTTTTACTACTTGTCCCATTTTACGGGCCTTCTCAGTATTTTTTGATAAAGCCTTTTGAAAGAATCCAACGTGCCTCAGGCTAGGCAACCGCTGCTAGTGTGGACATCTATGAGTTGTGGGTTGCCTATGCATCGCTGACCAGGCACTCTTCTGTTACAGCCAAGTTTTCCTCACGAACTGTTTTCTATTGTGTATCTTCATAGTTCTCTGTAACTGTTATCGTATTCATATCCCAAAATATCGAGGAAATTGTATTTGATACCTGTCTTGCTTGAGAATAATTTAATTCCCCGGGGAAATTCTTTCATGGTTATGTCAGATACATGTACATGAATATTTTTTTTAGTATTCATTTTAGGATTGGTTTAGGTGCGTCAATTCAGTATTGAATAATATCCAAAAAAGTGATCCTGAAACCTGGCATGCCCACAACTCCTTTTTCTATTTTCTATCAGACAAAACAAAATTCCCTTTAAATGAAATGAATATGAGACAGCGTTTTCGTCGGAGTGGAATGCCGATTGTTTTTTTTTTTATTATCTTATTTTTTCGAAGAAAATTTAATGTGAAATTATCAATCGCCTGTTTTGAAAGGGTCTTCACGCGGCAGGAAAGGGTTAATAGCCGACGACGCAGCCGAACCTCTGAACATATTTCTTCCTAAAGGATTGCAGCCAAATATTTCTTTCCGCATTCTTCCCTCGCGAGAGCGAACGGTATGACAAGTACGTTTCGAGATTTCAGAACCTTGATAATTGAAAGACAGAGACAAAAAGGCCACGTAATGGGCATGTAAAGAAGAGGACGCCTAATATTTTCCGTCTCCGTTTGGTCTGTGCTTCACCTCATCCATCTCGCTCCCACATGTGCAAACTCTATGACCGCGGTAGCGACCACAAGAGGTAATATATGTTAGCTCTGTCGGAAATATTGCGTACGAAGGAGAGGGGGAGGGGCGTAGTCTCCGGCGACCAATCAGAGTCCTGGAGGGGCGGGGATTGGCTGAGGGGTGGGGAGAGGCGCTTCCCCCTCTCTTCTCCAGTTTTCCTCTTTTTGCTCAGGAGACATCGGTCCATCTCCACGTTTCTTGTGGAGAATAATGTGCAGTACCATTCTTTTCAAGCAGTTAATGGTTCGAATCTCCCGAGAGTATTGACTTTTTTACGGAGGCGTTGTTCCTTTTTTCCCCGCAGTGAAGGTTAAAACCTGCCTCGTAACGTCTTACGTTGTAATGGCAGAGCTAATATGCAATGCCAACTAAAAGAATTTTCTCTAATTTGTTTTTAATCACTAACACTGAATCAGCAATTTATTAAATTATCACTAAGTTTTAGTAGGCTGTATGTAGATGATAGCCGAAAAGGACATGGCAGAATAAATCATTAATTTTATCAAATGTCTGAAATTTTATCAAAATTCCTTCTATATCGTGTATATTACTTGTTTTGATAAAGCTTTATTCTGATATCCTTTTCTATTACATATTATAGTATAACACTCCCAAATATCAGCAGAAGGAGGTTGTTCAACAGAAGAATATAATAAGTGGAAATTACTGATATTCAGTAGCTATCCACTAATTTTCAATCAAAACCGAACCACCAAAGTAAATTAGTGATTGCGTTTTGACTGAGAATCAGTAGATTTCAGTAGATTTCTACTAATTCGTCTTTAGAGTGTACATGATATTTTACTACCTACAAGTTATGGTACAGTGAAATCTTGATTATACGTCCAAGTGGGGACTCAAAAATTTACGGATGTACAAGTGCAAATAATCTTCCCTTTAACACCATGTAAAGAATTCTGGATGAGACTGGGCAATTGGACTTACTGCAAACGAGTGGGACTTAAACTGAGAGACGTATAACTGAGACTATACTGTATTTGTTCTTAAGGTAACTGCACCCTAGAGAAACCGGTTATCTGCAATAAGTTCTATACTGATAAAGCTCCAGTTTTTTTTAGTAGGCAAACATTGATATTTTAAAACATTAGTATCCGTTTTTTTGTGTTTTTTTTTCGTTGTGTCTGTGTAGGTTTTACCACGTGGGGCATCCTCCCGCCAGGTGGGTGTGGGGTGCGTGCCTAGGACCGGTTTATTTTTATAGATGATTCAAAAGAAGGCCCGAAAAAAATGTCATTTCATATTAGTCAGCCCTTTCTGGCTCATATCACTCGTAGGGTGGCAACCTTGATCTCTTATCGAGTACAAAATGTATAGCTTTCAGCGTTTGTGAACGTGCCTCTATGAATTATGGCACCAGCTTGGTCGAAGTAATCTTGTGATATATTTGTTGAAAATATCTCATGTCGAGATATTTGTGATGGTGCTCGTGCTCAACGGATCCGCATTGATTTTTTTATGCACCCTTAACAAAAACAAAGGAAGCAAAATTATTAAAAATGAATATTTAAAAAATAATGGGGGGGTGTATTTTCCTATGGTTATGTATGGGTTTCTAACAGAGGGACTCAACTTAACTGCCGCAGGCTTTTCACTGATATACAGAAATTGGTATTCGTAGCAGGCCCTTGTGTAACTAATTACCTAGCATTGTCAATTTTGTATCGGGCAGCACGTTATCAAGCTTCTTTACGATGGATATAAAAGATTATTAAGCTCTATTACTCATCATTTCTTTGCACACCGCAAGACTTACGTATGTTCTTTGCGTGAAATGAGAGTACAGTGTAGAATAGTACAGTATTCGCTAAAACATTTAGCGGTAAGAATTACTTTAGTAGTGTAATTTAACTTCCATTTTGTGAAAAGTGAGCCACTATCAGCTAAGTAGTGGCTCACTTTTGACTGTTTAGGAGTAAATATTCTCTCCTAGAGCAATTTTTACTTCTATTTCTTTTTCTTACAAAGCCTAGTGGTAGAGAATAACATAACTAAACTGATGCAACTTAAAATACAAGCGGTGAAAAATTTTACCTTTCAGGTTTACAGAATTACTCCCCCCCTCCCATCTTTCCGAATATTTTCAATCTTCCCAAAAAAGAGGGGGGGGACAGCGAAAAAAAAGGCTGTCGCCTACTTTTTGCACGCATACTTTTGAGTGATGCATTTCTGACAGATTCGTTTTGAGTGAGCGAGGAGTGAGCGACCGATCAATCCATTTCTTCTGCCAATCATCTCAAGACAATCTCCTCAGTCACTGAAAACAAATGATGATCTCCTTTCTGGAAGGCGACGGACAGACGCAGCGTCGCACTCTTTCTTCCCCGTGTGCTTCATTGTTTCCTCTCCTTTTGGAGATGCGGCACTGCACTCGCTGCACTCAGCTCAGCTGCATCGCTGCAGCCCGCCTCGTTGTACTTTTTGTGGCGCTGCACTCCCATTACCCTCTGCCAAAGACTGATTGTATGTTGAGCTCACCTCTGGCCATGCAGCCACGCCGCGCCACCTCCAATCATTTCGTGTGTACCGTGCCATACACGTTGCAGGTGAAGCTTTGCAATGCTGTCCTCAGGACCCCCTCCTCCTATTCATTACATACCGATTTCAGCTGATCAGGAATTTTCCATCTACATGTAAAGAGTGTTGAACCTCGATAATAAACCATGAGTCACGAAAAACAATTTATTTTAAAACACAAAACAAAAATCCGTTTTCTAACAATGATGAAAATAGTTTCTGCCTAGGGAACACCTCCTATACCCATTTTTGGGTGAAGGTAAAAGAGGACAATGTCGTGTTTTCATAAAATTTCAAGATTAGCCCACCAACAGCCCAATCAACCGAATGCTCTCGCCAAGCCCTTTCCATCAAGTATGTCTGTTTGTGGGTCTATATTGAAAATTATAGTGAAAGCAGGACATCATGGTCCCGTTTTTGCCTTCGCACCAAAATTGGTGTAGGTGTCCCCAAAACAGGAATTATTTTTGTCAGTACAGCGTGTATTGTACAAAATCTCAATTAAATGAAAAAATGAAACAAAACAAAAAACAATAAAGATAATTAAGGAAGTCTTTGGAGTCTCGCATCATAGAAAATTTCATTCCCTCATAAGAAAGTTGAGGGATTTTAAACTCTCTACTCAAGGAAGTTTGGTAACGAAAACCACTGATTTAGAGATTTCGATAATGAAAACATACCTCTATAAGAAAGCTCGGGAATGGAAACCTTGCTATTAGGAAGTTGGGAAATGAAAATCCGTATATATAATTAAATTCCGCGATATGAACACGTTCGAACGAAATCCTGGAATGGAAAAGAAAGAATTTGAGATTAAAATTTCAAGTTTGAAAAAACTCAATGAAAAATAATTTACTCTCAAGTTAATCTATAGCTTCAAAATTATAGGTTTTTGTTCCATAGGAATGACGTAGTGCCTAGAAAAAGGTATAGAGGACATCAAAAGTCCCATTCTGATCGGTTTGTGAAATTGAACTCCTCATACTTAAAAGATACAAGGTTATCGATAAGCTAGTTATTTGATATATTAGGCAATGTCAAGCCAAACTTATTTCCAAAAGGGAACCGTATGGCCGCCTAAACTCAACATTTTTTTGTTAGTTGGATGCAAAAACGTCCCCAAATCTACTCTAACAATCAGTTTTAAGGACTACGTTTACATCCTTCCATGGTCAAGACTAATTTGACGTTTCATTTAATTAATCACCTAGCATACAACCAGGTGAGGTGCCCTGTGCCTCGCTTGACTACCAATCAAAGTTTGAACGAAGAGATCATACAAAATAATTTCAAAATAGTCCATATCACGTTTATTTTTCAAGGGTACCATCATCTGAAAACGGCTGCAGGAATTCAGAAAGGGATCAGCAGCACAACGCGGCGGAGCCACCGATGCTGCGCTGCTTTCTCGGAACGTACTTCAACTCCAAAGGTCGCTAAAGACTTGTATAACGCCCCTCGTCTCTTGTCTCGCTATAAATAAATCTCGATTGTTGGAATCAGAAGCGTGCTATGACAGCCTTGTCAACTACAGAGGTGCTTTACCTTCCTAGGCTCCGATGACGGGATGAGATGCGAGCGAAAGAAACAACTTAAAATTCGTGCTGTCATTCAGGACCCTTACAAGTCCAGGATTTTTTCTGGTAATATCCGTTCAAGGTACACCGTTGAGCCTCATCACAGGCGAGCTTATGGAAGGACGTCTTCTTGAGACCTTCTCGAGTGATCTGGCTCAGATTAGCTCTCGGTTCAAGCGATAAAGACGTGCAAGCGAAGACCGAGAGGGGGATGCGGTCTGCTCATGGCTGTCATTTTAGGCTACACTAGGTGAGATAAGTTGAGGTTGAGTTACCTAAGGTTATGTTAGACCAGGTTTGGCAAGGTTCAGACTACTATAAGACCGATGACGTAAGATTACGGTAGGTAAGGGTTAGTCGCAATTTGGCCAGATAAGGTTAGGTTGGGCAAAGTAAGGTTCTCTCCCAAGTGATCAACAGACCACAACCCCCACTAAAACCTCGCGCGCACCTCTTGATCACTAGAATCCAATGTTGATCAGAACCAGATCACTCGCTACGGGCCCCTTTTCTTTAATATAGTTGCTGATCTTGTGTACGATCATAGCGGTATTTGTATAAAAACAATGGAATGTCTCTTATCTTACGTTCCTTATGTTGGATGACGTAGTGATGGGTTAAGTTGGGTAGAACTGACGCTGTCTGTTGAGAGTGATCCACCCTTGAGATGTGGTGTGCGGAACCCCTTCCCTGCACCCCTTAACCTTGAGCAACAAGTCCAACTGGCTTTTCAGGGGTCAGTCCGTTGGTCACCCCCCATTAATTTCGTTGAATCGGCGTCGAAAAAGGGACAAATATGATTCCGAAATTACGGGATCACTAGATGAAACGGGTTGGTCCACTGTGATTTCATCATTTTGAGATGCTGCTTTCAGAGGGTGATGTGAGAGGGAGAGCTCGCTATGGGAAAGGCTCCTATTCCAAACACTTTCCCTAATTTAATGACAGCTTGCGAAATCTCCTTGATAACAGTTAGCCGTTTTTGTCAAAAACAAGTGAAAAAAAATCCAAAAGGTTTTTCACATTTTTCCCAAAAATTGTGCGCCATTTTTCCGAACCTCCGTAATCGCCCATGTATTTTCTCTCAACTTTGGAAATTGATAACGCGTAAAAGCGGAACGGACAATATTTTTTAAGCTTCGCGACACGACAAATCAAACGAACGCTGAAAGTTTCAAGTCTTCATTCAATTTTAGCCCACCATCCTGGAACCACCTGAATATCCAATCCATTATGATACCAACGAGATATCCTCCACCTACTGCAAATACTTACATTACGATTAAAACATTTATTTAATTCGTGTATTAAGATTAAGATCGGGAACACCGCTTCGTGAACTCAAGGTCCTTTCTTGGTTGAGTGAAATATTGACCCTTGTTTCGATGTAGCACATGAAAAATTTGCAGATTTTTATTGAGAAAATACAGTTTGTTAAACAAACTAAATCCACTTTTAAAATATTATATCTAATAAAATTGTTTTTTTTTTTTCGTTGATGAGCATTTTTTTAACCACACGAAAAAAAAAGGACGCTATTAGCTTAATTTTACCTACAGGAATAAGTATTCACGGTTTCCTATATCGCCTTTGTTACACGCTAAAAATATTAGCGGAATTAGGTAATTGTTTTAATAGTGAAAATTCACTTCTTTGCTAATAGTGGCTCACTTTTCACTTATTTAGGAGTAAATTTTCACTCCCAAAGCATTTTTTCATGCTAATTTTTTAGTGTGTGTTTTGGGGACTTTGAAACAATAAAAATAGACATGAAGTAGGCCTAAGTGTAAAGATGCTATTTAAGAAGGCCTACTCCTTGGGTTTGCCTAGTACTTTTTGGTAAGGACTTTTAGCTGTGGACTTTGCACAGCAGGGGCATTGCAAATAGATTTCTCCCGAAAGGTAGGCACCACGCGGTGCGCTTCGTGTCGGGCAGCGGCGGCGCCGACAAGGTACAGTTGGGGTGACGCCGAGGTGAAGGCAAGGCGGGCGACGCAGTACTTTGAGAAATAATCAAGGCTCGTAGCGCGGCTTCCACCAAGATAACAAGAATTCATTGTCTGTCACACAGCAGAATAAAACCAAGTACTTGTGAAGAATGGGCAGGAATTTCAAATCTTTAGTGCTTCAGATTACAATAGACATGTAAGTAATACTTCTCCTATAACTATGGAAGCGTCACGTTTCTTGGAATCTAATCAAGAGTTTCCATGGAACTCATATACGGGTTTACCACTAAAATGGCTATCTCCTGCGCGGTAGCTAGTAAATTTGTCTTTCAATGCAACTTTGATATCCATAAAACTGTTTTGCTTGAGTGCTTCGTGCTTGGAGTACACTCCGATTCTTGTAATCAATCATTGGAAACCGCGGTGCGGTCTCTTAAATTATGAAGAAAACAAAAACGATGAATGACGTAAATACTTACCCACCATATTACATCAAAACGGACAATGAACACCTCGTGACCTAATGCAGCATAACCCAGCCACTAAACGGTTGTTAAGTGATTTTAGCGGAATTTTGTACACATTCGATTTTCCGTGCAAACTTACAACCCGCTGATAAAATGTGTTTTTCTCCTTTTTTGAGGGGGGAGACCGTGAGTGCATACACGGAAAGGACCTCTAAAGTCACTTAAAATCGCTACAAAAGACTAGGTTACTATTAGGTAAAACTATAATAATAACCTAATAGGTTACTATTTACTATTAAATAGGTTACTATTAGGTTATTAGGTAAATTTAGAATTGTTTTTCCGTCTATTTGGAAGTAAATTAAATGCAATAATGGAACCTCATTTTTAAGAATGAAAAAAAAAACTTGCCTTGGTTTATCAAAATGACCGAGTTAAACAACCGCTTTAACGGTCTAAAAACTGTAAACAATACAAATCCGAGTGAAAAATTTATTTTAAAATACTGGTTTTTAGAAAACAACTTCATATTTCCTTGATATTTCCCAACAATTTTGTCACGTAGTATAACGTGATAGATTTTCATCATTTATGTATGTTTTCCTTATTTTTTTGCCAAAGCTTCAATTATTTTTTTCCGTGACCGTTTCGGACTTAACAGAGCAAGTGGTAGCATTGTGGAAGTGCCCTTGAACACGGTTAAGTAGTAAGTCACGGTTTGCAAGTTGTGATCCCAGCTGCGCGTTTCTTAGAAGTTTTCGTCTCTTTAAAGAAATTTGCAAATTGCGCCTCAGGCCGGTTTGCAGGATCAGCGAAAGGGCGAGCGGCAGCTGCGTCTCTTGAACGGGACCCAGGAGGGCGACGCACTCAGCACTGGCCGTGGCTTATCGGAAAACTGCACTGCCTTCTCTTGCATAGCTCGGTGCAGCTGTGCAAATCTTCTCAGAAGATGATTTAACTGCGGAAAAGCTGTCAGGCACCTGATATGAAGGCCTTGACGAGCGCCTCGCGTTGCCGACTATATTTCGTCGGGGAAAGCAGACAAAGAAAAAGAAAAGAGACTTATTCGTGGAAACAATGAGTCATGAGCTGTGCCGTATGAAAAATTATCGTGCCAATATGTCTGGTTGAACGACTAGTCTGTACTTACCAACAAATCTTTGCCGCAACTTCTTAGAACACCGTAAAAACTAAACTTGTTTAAGGTAGTCCTTCACCTGTTTTAGAAGGTGACTGTAAAACGGGGGACACGCGTGATTTGGTTTCTTTTGAAGATAACCCTTAGAAGAACAGTATAATTGAACGCTCTAGACGATACCTTTTCAGTGCTGTAATTGTAGACAGTCAAACAAACACACTGCACCATGTTTTACCAGTGCCCAAAATAGGTATAGGACTAACTAAAATAGAATTTAAGGGTTAGTTTTTCATTTTTTGTGATAAAATTTATTCAAGTATCTAGAGCTTAACTTCCCTACCATTCTCCCTAGAGAAATTTATAACGACTGCCATAAAATAAATATTTAAAAACTCTTCCTAGTGAAAAAATGTATTCTTCTTAAAATTTCAGCTGAAGATTGTGCTATTTTCTTCAAGAAAACTCAGCTGATATATTTACCAATATTAATGAACACTTGTTTGTGAAAGAGTGAGTTCACGCTAAGATTAGAATCCAGTCTTGGTTGCAAACAAATTCTTTCTCCACTGAATTATATTCTCTCCAAACTTGTTTTCCCCTTCACCCGCACATCTAAATTACCCTAAAAAACGGTAACAATAGAACATCACCACATGTCTTCCAAAAAAAAGTAAATTAACGTTGTGATTCTGTGTTGCAGCCGCCGTTGCCATGGTTTCCACCCCTTTGTTGTCGGTAAGTGGTCTCGCGCTTGTCGACTAGGTGTGACTGTCAACAAAGCCTTTGTTTTCCGTCCTCATAATGACAATGTCTTTGAACCAAATTACATAGCATTGTCCCAATCATTGTCGTCGGTGCATGTTAAATGTGGATCACTTTTACCCGTACCAATATTGGCCTTAGCGCAGGACTGCGTCCGTAGACGTAAGATCAACCTATCCGCTCGCCGTAGGTTGCCATAGGCACGTACAACAATCGGGTATCGTTGCTTTCCATTGTTGCGCTTGGAAACGTCTTCAACCGGCGTCGCCTTTGGATCTCAATGCAGTTCACTAGTCCGTGGATCACTCTTTCGGAATATAGATGAGAATTGTTTGCTTTAGTCTACCTTAAATACAGATGTTCGGCGACTTTCGCGTTGGTGTTTATGTGGACGCACTAAATATGGGGAACGCCAGTGACTTGTGAGACGCCAGGACGTGGTGCCCTCTAGCGGCAGACCGCTAAAACTTGTTTCTTCGAGTTAGTCTGAAAGGATTGTGAATGAGCGTTTCGCTCGACGGCTATGCGGTTATCCGGGAAAAGCAAATAGGCGAGGGATCAGTCAGTTCAGAGACGGTGCTGAGAAAGCGTCTTCGTATTTTGTAGTCGCAAAATACCAAATATTAACCTCATTTTAACCCCGCCCAACGTAAACTCAAGGTAAACCTAACCTAATGCTCGTGAATTTAACCTAGCTCAACATAAATTCAACCTCGTAACCTTATGTAACTAGCAATCATAGGTAATCGGTTAATTCAATCCAAGGAATTAGATACTAAAAGCCTTTTTAGAATAACCTAACCTCATCTAAATTCAACCTAGGGTAAAGGCTCAAATCCGGGTCAGTGGCTCAATTCCGGGTCGGTTTATATTTTCGCGGTTTTAGCACTGTCAGGAAGCAGGAAACGCAATTTTTCCATAGCCATCATGGACGAGAG
>Ga0058701_10004901_pt1 | contig 10969 bp, 7 predicted proteins | sample AgamicOrMae_FD_97039 | JGI IMG/M metagenome (GOLD analysis project Ga0058701, IMG submission 97039) | Agave microbial communities from Guanajuato, Mexico - Or.Ma.e | ecosystem: Host-associated > Plants > Phyllosphere > Phylloplane/Leaf | place: Guanajuato, Mexico | collected 2012-06-04 | reverse complement strand
ACAAAATCTAGTGACTTTTTTGCAAACTAATTTGTGTTGGCAGCAGCGCGTGGGGTGGGTTGGGGAAGGTTTCGGGGGAAAGACGGGCACCTCCTCTAGCCTCCACACCCTCCCACTGCCCCCCCCCCAGGCAAAGCTACGAACACACATTAGTTTACAAAATAAAAAGTCACTAGATTTTGTTTGGCTCATCATTTATGGATATCACTGTACCTTTTAGTTGATCAAAATACTAGATACCTCGTTGTCTCGGCACATATTTCGAGACATTCGTATTTTCTTTAACTCGAAGGCTCACTCGAAGGTCACGGGGTTTTGCTGCGATCAAAGACGGAGAGAAATATTCGCTTCTTGGACTAGACGCTGCTATCGACGATTCCTAACCCCCATATCACAGGGTTATCGCGATGTGAGCTGCTGATCTCGACCAAAGATACCACCATGACGCACCTCGCCACCAGCGTCCTGCATCCAACTTTGATTACAAGCCACAGAAAAATAGTCTTTAAAATGTTGTTTTTTGTTTCCGTTTAGAAGATTCATGAGTGCAGTATCTTGTAAGGGATTTCCCCGAGTATGTTCCTAAAACAACAATTTGGCCGGCTACTATCAAAACTCCCCCAGCGCCAAAAAGTGAGCACGTCAGTCCTCTGCTTAGGCAACACTGTATAAAGAGAAGGCAGGCGAGTTGCCTACGTTGAGAATGCGTTCAAGTTGTTAATGGGTATCACAGCGGATTAAGGAGGGAGGGAAGCAAGGAAGTTCAGTTTTACTTAGGATTCAAAATTGAAACATCGTAATTTTGGAACCTGTATACCCCTTACCTTTTGACACGCTTTATGCAAGCATTGCCGATAAGCGCAAAAAAAAAGCGATTTGGAAGTACCTACTTAAGTTCCAGAGGTAAATCACTTCTAAAGCGCTTTTTTTGGCGCTTATTGACGGTGCTTCTACAAAGCGCATTAAAAGTATATTATTTTTAGCAGCACTCTGCTACTTGGAACTAGCATAAGTGGACCACAGAGAAAAGACAAAAATCGCTTTCCAATCAATTCAAGGGTCTGGTTAGGTTGGAGATTGAGTTAAAATCGGTTTCGTAAAAATAAAGTTTAGATAGTTAGGTTGGTGACGTCAGGTTTAAAGTCTGGCGATTACATCAGGTTCAACGGTACATGGTGGAAAGTCGCAATTTTCGCAGGAGAAAATTTTGCAATTTCTCAGCGAATTAATTTGCGGTACAAAAAGACTATTTAAGCAGAATTGGATTCGGCACTGACCAGTCTGCATCTCGTTTGAGAGAGAGAGAGGGGGGGAGGGAGAGAGGGTGCGATGAAAAAAGTATTTCCCCCTTTTCATGCAGCAGACAAATTCAACTTACCCCTGCCATTCCCTTTCTCTTTCGCGTTAGCTTTCGGTTCGCACAATGAAGTGGGTTGGGCTGGGAACGGTTTGCAAGGCCTCCCCTTCACCCAAACTAGCCTCTCCTCTCGCCTTCCCCATAAGCCACAGCGCGAATTCCGACTCACGCGGATGGCAGGATGTGCGGAACAAAAATCGTCCGTGTGATAGGATCGCGCGAACGTTGTTGCCAGAAAGCTCATGCAACGAGACGCATGGGATGCTCGCTACACTAAATGAAGTACGGGGAAGAAGGCACCCCCACAGCGACACTCTTTAAAACGTAAATTTTTCCTCCTCTGTGTTCAACACTCCATCCGCTCATGTTATTACTACTTGTTAATACTCTGAAATCATAGTTATTTGCACAAGGTGGGGTTTATGGTCCTACCTTTTCCCCAGATGTTGCATGTATGCATTTTCTAGATAGCTGCATGAGCTTTGGCGACAGCCGTGCGGAGCAATATCGGAGTCAAGCACATGGCACCTAATCTAACCTGACCTACCGTAGGCTAAAGTCTCTTAAACATGCGATGGTTAATCTTTAGAATAATGCATGATTAACCAAGAAATACCACAGCGGCGAATTCCAACAGCTCACAACAGCAATCCGAGGCAGCGAGGCTATCGGATTGATCTAATCTAATCAAATCTACCGTCCTATTTCGCGAGGAGCATCGTCACTGTTAGTTCGTCTTGTAGCTTCGCAAACAGAAAATCATAGAACGTAGAAAAATTGTGAAACGTTTCTTTGAATCGCAGAATTTTGAGAGCAAGGTTGGTTCATCACGGAGGGAAACCTTTTTATCTTCTATTTTTTTTTGAAGCGGCGAACGTCTATGATACATATAGACTGTATTAGTGAGCCAAAAAAGATGAAAAAAAATAAGAAAAAAGAAAAAACGAGGAAAAGTTGGAGTAAGCACGTAGGTTGAGCTGGTCGTAGTGTCCCAAAGAACCAATATCCTGCTGGAGTGAATCGTTTAGCGTCCAATCGCATGTAATTAGTTAATTAGTATCCAAGTTAGTCTACTTGTCGATTTAGGTTACAATAATTGCTCATCGCTCCACATAGTTCAAGGGACTTTTGATTTTAGGACCTTTTTAAAAACTTGGGAAGCCAAAAACTTAACGGGGGAAGAAGCTATAAATCAAGGAAATAAGATAATGCAGCATCAAATCGTGCGATGTTTCTATTTTTTTTTGGCTTCTACCACCTGCTCATGTCTTAAAGTTATCACAGAAGTTCTCAAATAAAAGTTTCTTAAAACTACGTACAACGTACTAAAGTATCGTGAATTTTTCTCAGATGATAGCTTCTTATTGTTAGGCCTCAACGACCGGAAAATAATCATTATATGCGTCTGGACAGATGAATACGAACAAATTTGTTATCAAGTCTGGACGCCACCCGCTAACAGGGCGCAAAAAATGTGTTCGCCAGAGGCTTCGCGGTGGTCTATTTTCGGGGTTCTGAAGGATTTTTGGGTCAGCTCAACGGGTACTTTCTTCCATTTTCGTTTGCGGCACCCTCATATCGTGACATCTGTACGTCCATTAACCATTGCATTAAAATTTTCCGAAGGATCTTTATTTAAAATTAAAACCTTGGGCCACCCTACTAGAAAGATTATGTGTCGGTGGAATATCTGGCCTGGCAATTATGTTTACGCTGCACGCAGCAAAAGTCAATGAGGAGTCGAATCGGTTCGGAATTTCTGATGCGTTCATAATTGCCAGGCCAGATATTCCACCTTAACAATTAATTATCTTTCAGAGTATCTTTCTTCTCCGATGTCCTACCTTTGTCAGTACAACTTCCAAGACAACGTCCATATTTGAGAATAAGATTTGGCATACATTTTTGGCATAAAGTTGGGTAAAGTTACATTTATTTTGGGAAACTTCAAACGTCCTCCGCTATGGTCTAACGGTTAGGTAGATATTGAGATGAGATTAACGACCGACGAACAGCTACAACTTTTTGTGTTATTGTCATCGTTCGAGCGAGTATCGGTTGGTCACAGGGCTCTCCGGAAAAGGTGTTGACCGGTTATCAAACTAAAACAGTTCATTCCAGGTCAATAAAACCACTCACTGCTTCATTGGGAGACACAAGGTCAAAATGCCTTTGCACTCCAGCTTGCACTCAGCGGCGCGTCTCTCAAATCTCAGGGGCGTGCCTACGTGGGGGGGGGGAGAAGTTCAGGGTCAGAATTTTTACAAAGTTCGCGTGAATGACCAACAGCGCCGGTTCGTTTTGCAATATTTGATCTATTTTGCACGCGGAAAATTTGAGACCGAATCCTTGAAGCGCTATAGCGAGGCTACGGAGGCCCTCACCCTTTCACTCGGGTCCTAGGTGATTCATCCCTTCCCACCCCTCTTGACTCACAGGAGGAATGACTACCCATTCGATGACTAATGCTTACTATTACGCAAACCCTTCAAACTATCCCGAAAAAAAATGAAGTGGGATTGAGATGCTGCTGTCTGCAACTGAAGGCGCGCAGCATGGACAGTTACAGAAATCAATGGGAACAGGAGACAAGATTGACTCAGATCTACATCCGCCTGGAGTGCTGTATAATCACTATTGAACTTCTCTTACTCTGAAATAATATCCAGGGGGGTTGGGATAGTTAACGTTGGCTCAATCAATAGGACATCAGTATCGAGGATGGGGGGGGGGGTCCGTAAGGGGGCGTTGAAAAAACAGGAAACATCAAATTGAAAAAAAAAAAATCTCCATGAGAGATATAAAGCGATCAAAGCTTTCTTATGAGAATGGAGCTGCAAATATTCTTGCTTTTATTCCATGATTAGAATTTTGACATCTTAATGAGCAACTTCTTGCAAAGTAAAACTTCACGTGAAGGCAAATGAGCACCCTTCATGGTGTTCTGGTTCCGTATAACAATATTCGTGACTATTTTGACCTTTGGGATCATTAATGACCATTTACCAACGACGAAAAGGTTCAAATAAGGGTAAATGAGCACGTCTCATATTATTCTGCATCCTTTTCTATGTTTTTTTGTTTGACATTTTCGACTTATCGGATCATTTTTCCATCGATTTCCTCGATAACTTTTTACCACTTTTATAATGATCCAATAGGTCAAATCTGACCCAATAGGTCAAATGAAGAAAAAAATGAAAACCCGAACTAAGCGAATGCGTTGGGTAGCTCCGCTTCGCTCGCGCCTAATAAAAACACGTTGTTCCGTCGTTTTTCCAGATGTCGTAACTTTGATAAGAGATAACTAATGCGATGGATAGGATTGTGGCGCGATGTTCCCGAAAAACGGCGGGAAAAACAGGTTTACGCCTTGCTACATTTTCGCGGTCTTTGACAGGGTCCGCGCGAAGGCCACGCATTGGAATCAACCTTTCGGCGTGTTTGTCACTTTCGGTTGATTCAAAATCTTCACAGAAGCATGTAAGTAAGGCGACATTAAAGAAGCTGCACGAAAACGCAGAATCTGTTTGAGGAGAGAGAATAAGGCGATGTCAATGCTAACCCCGGGTTGAAGTGTCCATGCAATATCCATTCCGAATCATCCATTTATTGAAAATACACAAATGAATAACCATGTGTCCATGCTATATCCATAAATCATGGATGTCGGATTTCCGTTCGAGTATTTTTAAAGGAATGAATTTTTTGCGGCATGGATATTACCTTGGACATTGCATGCGGGTACTTCAACCCGGGACAACAATTAAAACGAAAAGAAGGGTTGTATTGATCATATCGCTTATGCTGTACCTTATATCGCCCAGTCGAGCGAGGCACACGGCAAGTAAATGGTCTGAACCCAGCCCCCAGCCCAGTCACCCATAAGGGTCACCTATGAGAGTTCTGTACAACTCTCATGGGTCACCAAGCCAGCTGCTTCTTTGCAGCAACAGCAGCTCGCCACCGAGAAGTAAACGGCAACCATTTGTAAGGCTTGGCAAGAGAAAGTTAAGATACGCCAGTCTACGGCCAGGTTGTATTATTATTGTTGGGAAGACTTACTGCATCAAGAGCTATCCTCTCCTCTTCCAAGACTCTCGAGAATAACGGGCGGCATTAAAAGCCCGTGTCATTCATAGCCAAAAGGTTTGAGGGAGGAGCAACCCTACTCACCTCACTCACCTTAGTAATAAAAAATATTAAAAATAAGAAAAAAATAAGAAAAAGAAACTTTCTGTCCTGTTGCAAAGGCACTTTTACAGGTCTCCGCCAAACCATTTGCGTGCCAACAGTCGATAATTACCTCCCAATAAGAGACTTGTAGGTTTTTAAAATGTTTGCTTGCCATTTCCTGATCCAGGACGAACGACGCATGAAGGTAGTCTAAATATAGATGATATCGACGGAAAAGTGGTTTTGTTACAGCAACAAAACTCAGGACAACCAATTAAATTTTGTTGCGTTGATGTAGATGTAGCAGCTGAATGTTCTGCTGCTGCAACAAATAAAGTATTTTTGTTGGGCCTTTTTTGTCGAGATAGCGTAAACGTAAAAGAATCTCTTTTTCACAGGGAAGGCACAATCTTTTTACAATAATCTGGGTGAACAGGTTAACTGGTAAGAATACAATGGGAACAGTTGCGTTTAAACTGTAGCCCTGATTTTTAACAGCGGATGTCTTTTGTGTAAATTTCCGGTTTTGGATCGAGGACTTTCAGCTAAAACAAGATTTCTAGAGATACGAAGAATTGCTCTTTTTAAAAATACCAAGACAGTGAGATCATTGGTGGCAACCGCCACAAGTTTTGTTTGTAGACGAGGGATGTTCAATGTACGTCAAGGAGTAACACCTTGCTGGAAATCAGGATGTCAATGATATCAGCCCGATATCAGAGGTATAATAAACGGATATCAAGAGAAAATTCACCAAATTTCCACTAAATCGCAAAATAGAGAATATTATAAAATATCTGCATGATATACCCAAATATTAGCCAGATATCTGTGGACAATGGACGAAGAGTAAAATTAAAAAAAAAATATTGCTGAAAACAGCCATGTTTCGACCGAATCCAACAGCCAGATATCAAGAATTTCGACCGTATATCAGCCGGATATAAAAGCTTTTTGTACACCAGATATCATGAGTTGTCAGCCCTTGCTTTCAATGTTTCGAAAAACGTCGTCATTGTTGGAGCGACAGAATTTGTGAATGGGAAACATGAAATCCGGCGGTGTACAGCCTCCCTTTCTCTCCCAACGGAGGTCCCAGTCATCGACCAGACCTAACCAACCCGACCAGAGGTTCTCTTGGGGTGCATTGCTCACCGATGCGGCGGTTGCAGCGGCAGTTGGAGCGGAGCGGCCGGCCGGGCAATCGAGTCGAGGCTGGCGGCGCGCCGCGCCGGTGGAAGGGAAGAGGGCAGTTGAAGGGCGGTGGGCGGCGCGCGCGGCGCGACGCGACGCGGCGTGCCGGCTAGACACAGACATTGATTGCACACTCACACACAAAATTCGCAAAGCAGCCCTTCCAAGCTGGCGCCAAAAGTCACACCGGAAGTTCGCAAGTGAAATAGCGCGACATGGAGACAGATTTCGGGACATTAGCATTCGCCGATGACTTTTCAAAAACTATACTTACATGTTTTTTTTGGGGGGGGTTTCAAAAGTCTTAATTTTCCCCGAGGTAGTTGAGATTTCCCTACCTGTAATTTTGGAACCCCTTCATTTTTCCCCTTCATTTTTTCTCTTTCTGTGTTGTGCTCCAATTAATGACTTATTTCATCACATTGTGAGGATGAACGACGCACAACAGGTTAACAAACATCAGCCAAAAGTAATTGGAGTGAAATTTATCTGAAGAGAAATTGGAAGGATTTTTTCCACTATAATACGCAACTTTGAGCTTTGGAAAATGCCTGAATTATTAGGTTTCCAAAGGGGTGATATTTTTTAAATTATGACAATGCCAAAGTGAAAAGATCCTTTAAAATAAATTTTTCTGTTTCCAAACGGCATCGTTGGGCGGAAAAGGGTTAAGTTAAGTCACATACTTAAAATCGCTTGTGCCTCGCGTCGCAACCATCCTGTGCGGCTGTCACGAAGCCTAATACACCTCACTCCTCGGTGGCGATAAGTGACACTGACAAGTAAGCGGCATCAGGCTTGCGACTGTTGAGTTAGGTTGACCTGGAGGTTCAGTTAGGATAAAGTTACGAGCATTTTGCCTCGCTCTGCCGTTGCTCCGCTCGGTTTAGCGACGAAGCGTTCATCACGACGTTGAGAATCCAACCTCACATTTTCAGTGAGCGAGTGTGTCCATAATTGAAAGAATCCCAGAATAGCAAACACTATTATTACTGTTACCGCCACGAACTAATTACACGATGGAAATCATACAGATCTCCTGTAATGCCGACCTAATAAGAAACCAAATAGTACTGGCTTGCGGGATGCAGGAGGGAGACGGACAGCGGTTGCTAAGCGACGTAGGCAGCCCACTTTATATTGGTGTAGTGTGGGTTGCCTGCCTCGTGGAAACTGGTTGTAAAATACAATAATGTATCACGCATCACTCATTTTGAGTCGATTGACGGCTGTGGCCGTAGCGAAGCGATGCACTGGCCACCTGAACTGGTCGAAATTTCCATTTGTATTACAACCATCTGTTTGAAAAAAAAAACTTAATGAAATTTAAACCCGTAATTTTTACCCGATTCGAGGCAGGTGAGCACTTAGCGTGCGAATCCGGAGAAGTAACGAGACCTATCACTTTGAAACATCAAATCGTCATATTTTTGACATTTAAGATATTTTTGGTCGTTTAAGCGACAAACTTTTCTTAAGGTTGATCTTACATTGTTAGATTTACGAATAGCACAAAATAGTATTTTAAAATTTTTGCTTTCTTTATTCGTTTTTTGTTCTTTATTTTTTAAAGGTAGCTTGTTGACCGTATTGTCAAGGATGAGAAGTTTTCGCCAATGGCAAACCGGAAGCGGGTACTTAGCTTGAATATGGATGACATTGAGAAAATAATCGCTAAAGAAAAGAAAAGGCGACGAGTCGCATGCTTAAAGGAGTGAGAAAGCAATGCGTTCTTGAAACATCTCAGCATACTGCACCAATTTTTTTCGCCAATGCAGTAGCTCTATCGATAGTGTTTTGGATTGCCCATAGAATAATGAAAGAAGACCCACTTATTTAAATCTTCATCTCCCAGAAGACTTATCAACGACTCATCTATTAGGCGATATTTCCGTCGCAGTAGAATCTACTGCGACGGAATGTCTGTGATCTACTGAATAGATCAATTCGCATCACGACTACTTCAGATGCAGGCAGGTACCCAAATGAATTCAGCTTGCTTTTAACTAACAAAGGGTATTACGGAAAACTAAATTAAAAAAAACTACAAAGCTATCTCCGGTAAATTAAAAAAAAATATTGAGCTTTGTCCAGTAAGGAGTCGGGCTTAAAAAGGAGGGCAACTATGGTAACTTGTGTCTCCGCATTTATTTTACCCCCTGAAACCGAAATCGAGATAATGGTTTTAATAATGTTGAATTGTGTGTCCGTTAACACATTTTTGTTGACTGTGTGCCTGTTATCTGTTTCATAGCGAGGCTTCACATCGATGTTAGGCACCAATGAACGATGTTAGCCCCCGCTTGTGTTTGTCTGAACACGTGTTAGGAGAAATGTTAACATACGATATAAACGCTTATTAAAGGTGGATTTAAAACAAAGTCGGTAAACGTGGAGCAATTTCATCATCCGCGAAAACGTTTAAATGGGATTCAACCTTTAGTACTCTTGCCATTTTGTGATGGATGAGCCTGTAAGTCAGATCAGGCGTTTGTGTTTCATGTTCTGGGAGACTTATTAACCACGGACAAATTGAGAAAAAATAAAGAAAGAGGAATCCCATTCTTTTCCTTGTAGTAGCACGAGTCTATGGAGGCGAAGGCGAATTACGTGAGAATCATGAAAACCACGGAGTAAAATTACACGTGTGCGCGTTGGCTACTAGAACAGCTTAAGTAAATAATCCGCGAAATCACTTTCCCCGCAAAGTTCGGCATCGCGTTAGCTTGGTTCGAGGTGATGTTTCTTCTATTTTCTTCAGGAAGGGGGAAGTTGAATGAACAAATACAGGCATAGCAATCACTTTTTTTTCTTAGTTTAAGGATTCACAGCTTCCGTCCAAGAATTTTACGAAATTAAGTACAATCTTAATACGACAGCATCAGCTATAACAGCAGAGAGTTTCGCGGAATATTTGTCTATTCTGACAGTTGTTTAGTGGATCACAGTGGAAAAATTCACTCGTGAGTGATTGGTGAAGGTCTGCGCAAAAATACTCATCAGTGTCATGAGCACTTCCGTTCAAGTTTGGAAAGTGGAAAGTACTCTAAAACGTCACACAATCTAAACTACCTACTTTGGTCTCTTTTGGAAGATAATACTTATTTCGCTTGCGTAATTTCAAAAATCACTCTCCCATCATTATCCCGGCCGAACCGGGTCAATATACATTTTACAACTGATGTACAGTACAGTTCGCATTGGCACCTCAAAATTAACAGTTTTATTCGCAACAAGAAATGACCAATAAGTGAATAAAAAGTTGTTTCACAGAGAAGCGTCTTCTTAGACAACAATGTACATGCCCAATCGCAGCAAACGTCATTATCACAGCGACTCCAGAACAAAGCACATTATTCATAGTAGCTCTGACGAAGAAAAACAAAAAATTAACTTTAAAATACCCGCTTAAAAAAACAAACTTGTCATGGACTTGTCACCATCAAAATTGGTTGGTGATGTATCTTCACGACAGTGTTAATAGTTCATTGAAGTATATTGCGGGATAAGAGTAGGTAACTGTGAACTGTATGTAAATTATTTACAGGTCATATAGCTAACCCATCGAAAATAAGTCTCATCCTATGGAGGAGTTGTTATTACATCTTACATAGAACTTGGTCATAGTCTAACTATTTTTGACTTTCTTTCGATCATGCCACACAGATGCGTATTTCACAACGCTCGATATGCATGGGCAACAGGCATAAATCTCTACTTTGCTAATTATAGCTCGATATATCTCAGCCGATCATCACAAAACCGATTTCTTTATTGTGCGTAAAGCCTGGAGGCAAAAACTGCTCGCCACCCGTGCAGCCAACTTCTTCAAAGAAAGCCAAACGTAATATTGCTGGCAAAACGAATATTTAAACAATGAGACTAGTTATTGATATAATAGTGCCCCGAACAACGAGGAGTGCGTTCAATCTTGAGCTCTCTGTCGTGTTGTTGAAGTTGGCCACAATGAGCAGCGTAAAGAAGCCTCGAGTGAGAGACTGAAAAGTCGAGGACAGCGCCGATTGGCTACGACAAAAATCTATCGCCAGGCGTTGAAGTAGTTCGGCAGACGATATTGCAACCCCAGTTACGAACTGAAGCAAAGTTCACCAGGGTACGAAATGCGTTGAAAAACATGATACCTGTGATAAATGATAAACTATGTTCAAAAGGACTCATTTCATAAGAGTATCATCTAAATATGAAGGTCACTCTGGAGATCAATTTTATGTATAGGGATTT
>Ga0058701_10004900_pt1 | contig 10970 bp, 5 predicted proteins | sample AgamicOrMae_FD_97039 | JGI IMG/M metagenome (GOLD analysis project Ga0058701, IMG submission 97039) | Agave microbial communities from Guanajuato, Mexico - Or.Ma.e | ecosystem: Host-associated > Plants > Phyllosphere > Phylloplane/Leaf | place: Guanajuato, Mexico | collected 2012-06-04 | reverse complement strand
GTATATATGTAAAATATATGTTGAACATATATGGAACATATATAAGCCATATATGTTCTGTTTATAATTTATATATGTCCCATTTATATCTCCTATATAATATACATATATGTTCCACAGCAGAACGAGTCCAACATTCTGCATATGCATTATATATGTATTCTTTATGTTCACTTTTTGACGTAATTTCATAATAAAATATTTTAATACTATTTCATCCATTTATGTTGTACATATTAACCAAGAGGCACATTTCAGCAGATACATACAGATAAAAACCATTACACCTACCTGGAGTTGGACCGCGGACCACCGAATTATTAGGAGAGATCCTTGACCACTACGCTGCTAGGACTACGGGCCTCTGGTAGATCAAGTATACATAAAGCATTGAGTGCATTCACATATAATACGTATATGACACATACTGTATATGGTACATATATGAATGCACTTAAAATTCGGAATGAACTTAAAACGTAAGGAACATATATGAAATCGTGGGAAACATAGGCCCTATATGTTACATATATGGCACATATGTGTTTATGATTATATATGGAATATATGGCACATACATGAATTATATATGAAATATATATGTGATATATAGGGAACATTCATGTAAGACATATGCTCCATATATATTTCATACATACAAATATATATGGAACATATGGAATATATATGGAGCATATATGAAATATATGGAGCATATATAACCATTTTGGTTTTTGTGTAGTTAAGGGAAAGATCAAGACAAAAAGGACTTCGAAATGTATGGGTTTATGCCACATCTGACCCCATTTTGCCCTTCGGAAGCGAGATTAATTGCCAATCGAACAAATGTATAATCCGGAAGAAACTTGATCGGATGTGATGTTTGGCGTCATTTTATCCAATATCTCTCTAACTTCATCTATCTTGTCTGTCTTAATTTATCCGAACTTCTATTCACCTTACTGACTCCAACGTCTGTTAATTCAGCAACAATGCTTTACCTCAAACCTCGCCTATTTGACCTTGCTTAACCTCACATCACAAATTAAAATTAAACCGTTCCCTACGTAACTTATTACCTAACATAACAACTTCTACTTCATGTCATACTGCATCCCCCTTGGGTCCATAGTTATCCTCCTCTAAAATCTGTATAATGTATACAGTAATTACATTCCTGAGGGACCGTCTGTAAACTACGTAACCAATTCCAGTTCAATTCCTGGCGCCCTCGAATGTATCCCCGCTCTCCCCTCGCCCTATTTAGACAGCGTAACCTTCTCTTAGATCCTTCCACCTCTGGGAGGTTATGTAGTTTAAGGACGACCCCTAAACGTCAGGAGGAGCTCCAATTCTTTTGGAAGAGAGTTCTTGTTCTTTTCGAGTTAACGCAGCTACGGCGTCGTTCCGGATTCGGGAATCAGGCTAGACGCGCGCCACTCTTAATGCGCCTTTTGCGGGCAGTTGAATGCCCCCCCTCCCCTTTTGCCCCCTCGCCCCCCAAGCGGCAGCGCGCGGCACGACTTGGTGTCACATCGGTTTTAATCTCGTGAAAGGCCTTCTCAAGATCCGCCTCAGCCGCCTTGTGGGAGCGACTTGACACTTCGCATGTTCCTTCTAACAATATGAGAAGAGACGAATGATGTTCTTAAAGCGACTTCATTTATTTGATTACATTTTCTGCCGAAAAAGATTTCCTTTAGATGAATCGTTATCGGGTTGGAGATCGCTGTGAAGCGGGAAAGAGAAAGTACTGTTCGGGGAGGTGACGAATCTGGGGATTTAAAACACGGCTTAGGAAATCTAGCCTCTGTGGATATCCTTCCGCTGTAGAGGATATTTCCTTGCCGTAGTGTCCCCTCGTAGTGGATTCCTCGACCGTAATAGAAGCCGACTAGATTAATCCTTTTCAGAGCATTTTTTTTAAATTATTGGTTTGGCTCTATTGGGGACTTATTGCTATTCCCCCTTGAAATGGTGGACGTTTATTATTGGGAAGATAGGAGACTTGCACGTTCGACCTTCCCAGCCCAAAATTCCGACAGGATTTTTGATCGGAAACTTTGATAAATAACGATAGGATCCGACGGAAAGCGCACAAAAATCCGACGGGAAATCCGATCGGAAATATGATCCGCTCAGAAAGTTGATCGGAAGTAAGAGCCTATCGGATTTCCGATGGGAAGTCCGATAGACGATTCCGATCGGAATTCATTTCCGATCGGAAATTTCTATCGTATTCTATCGTATCCTATCGTATCCTATCGGAATTTTGGGTGGGTTGCACCCAAAACAAACCGATAGTTGAAAATTTAACCAGCAAAATAATTTTAAAAAAACTAGGTTATTTCATTGTCACCAAGTTTTACACAGGGCTCGACACAGGGATATCTCACTTCCACCGAAAAATAGTGATTTTGGCAAATCGCCCTAGAGAGGTGGCTGATTGGTAAAATTCGTCAGCTGACGTGGACGTAGTGAGCGGAGCGCCAGGTGGGCGTCCCCAGGTCGGTGTCCCACGCCGCCGAGCGTCGCGCCGCGCTGTCGACGTCCTGGTCGCCGGTCGGCCGTCCTCCACAATGGGGACGGTCCCCAAATGGCGAAGCAGGTCAAACCAGGACGGGCCCCAGGGCCATCCGGTTGCGAGCCCCGCCGCACCGCACCGCGGCGCGGCTCCGGGTGGCCCCAGTCAGGCGCAGCGCACGTCGCACCCACGCGCGCCGCACCGCCGCTCTGAAGCAACACCATAACCTAGCTCAAAAACCGGATGCCGGTTGGATAAGGGAGTTAGTTATAGTGAAGAAATCTTCATGGAAACATCGTCGCTGTCTCTTTCTGGGTACAGTCTTATTCGAGAGTCTGAATCAGTGACTTTCTTTGAGACTTATCTACTGGGTTCGCCAAAAGTGGGTTGCATTGTCTCCATGGAAGTGTGTTTAGATGAAGTGGCGTGTCCTGTTTGAGGGCGCATAACGGGCGCTTTGGCTGCGTCAGCATAGGGCCCACCGGATTTGCTGGAAACGTCTTGGCCGTGCGTCGGAACGCGTGATTTTCGTTTCGACTGCTCTGCTCTCGTTGCCACTGTTTTGCTCAATTTCTCCCATCACTTACTTTGTTCGTCGGCTGGAACGCCATCTCACTCGTAAAATAGGCGATTTTGCCTCGCTTTAACGAATCTCATAAAATGGACCTTTCCTGCAAGATTGCCTATTTTATTAATATTACGTTTTCTGCCTCGTATTGTATGCCTTTGATTGCCTAGCCGAGTGGGGCCATTGGTGAGTGGGGCAGAGGGCAAGTAGACTAACTTAAGTTAACATAACCTGACATACCTCATTTGGCATAACTGAACATAACCTATCATATTAACCTATCCTAACGTACCTCACTTAACGTATCTTAACAACTGAACGTAAGTAACTTAAGAATATTTCGTCGAGGTAAAGGGTGCCGATAACAGGCTCTTTTTATTTATCAGAAATACAGCAAAGATGCTATTACACACACCTGACCACTAAGAACGACTTTTCTTCGTCCTAACTTTTGAGTTTTAGGCATTCGAAGATAGCAAGAATTACGTGGCAATGTATGGACGTGTACCAAAATAATGAAGTTTTTATATTTTACGATAAAATTTTCTCGATGAGTTTGTTTAAAAACATTCCACAGGATTGATCGAGTCAAAATGAACAAATTGAGACTTAAAAAAAAGAAACAGTACCTTACCGTTTTTTTTAGAAAAGTATGTGATAAAAACCTCTGAAAACAGTACATCTTTTTCAGAAAAAAAAAGAGTCAAATTAGCAATAGCGACAATTTTCAAAATTGAAATACCGTACATGTTGACGGCCAACTACTTTTTTTTGAACTAAATAAACTTGATCGTTTATTTAGTCAAATTTTATAGTTTTTTGTGCTTTTCAGGTTTTTAAACACAGTTTTGTCATTTTTTGCACAAATAGTTTGTGAAATTGACTTGCTAAGTCGGTGAAACATCCTTAACGAATCCTAACATATCCGAACTTAATTAAGGTAGCCTTTCTTATGATTTATCAGTAAACCAATGTAAAAGTATTGGTCTGTGTCACATGCGATTCATGGAAAAGAAAAAGAAAAAAATGGAAAAAAAGGAAATTTTATCAGGGCAACTTTTCGAGAAGCTTTTCTATTGCGAATCGTGAAGCGTCTCAAACATTGCCAATGAGTAAATAATAGGGTTTTGTATGTACAGTCAGCCATTTCAGCTCAATGTCTGATTTTTCAGCTTTATGGTTGGAGTAGAATGTAGAGGTATAAAGCTCAGTGGCGAAATTGCCTTTGGAAGAATTTGCTATTTTGTTTGTCAGGACGTCTGTTTTGTAGAAATTCATCTTTGCCTGGATTGGCAGGACGCCTTTTGGTGCACTAGATTCGAATTATTTCTACTTGTAAGCAGACGCGACATCATAAAAGGCGCTTTCCATGAGCAATATATTTGCACGCATTTCTTCGCGAAGACATGACCGAATGGAATGCGAGAGTTGGAGCGAGAACAACAAAGCTGTAAACTCGCAAGGTGGATATTTTCATCTCTTGTAAACCACCCCTCGTCACAAAGCTGAGCGGAGCGTCTGTGGACCGTGGCACAGGGCACATCACCTAGCCCGGATTAATCTTACCACCAAGCCTCATGCCGTTTACTTCTCAGCGGCATCTACTGGCGAGAAGTACTTGGTTCAAAAAGTTTATAATTTGAATCGATTTTTCTCGGAAAATGGCTTCCTAACTGCACCTCACCTACTGTACTAACCCATACTCACTCGTACCGACCACTGTACAGCACCTTAACCGTATTCGAAGTATGAATCAAATCCGAATTTTTCATGGTCACCATCTCCCCTTGTGAGTGTGTACGTGATTCTGCTGTATCTTTGCGCCGAGTTTTGATTAATTTTTCTCTTAGCTTTTCGTTCTAGTCGGTCACCTCTCACGATTTCCCTGTGATAGTCTGCCGAGTTTACTCGCTTACTATCTTCGTGGAATCCTTCTTGTCATTTGCTGATAAATCCCTCCTGGTTTATAGTTGTCCCCTCCTTTTTTTATTTTTTTTTATTTTTACTCATTCAACCGTTAAGACTGTGTTCCCTTTACCTACATTTGGCACGCCTGATGTTAATGTAAACTAAAACCATTTAAAAAAATCACAACTCAAACTCTATTGGAGGAAAAAAAAACATAATAATAACTCATAACCTCAGACGAGAAAAAAAAATTAAAAAAATCGGCTGGTAATTTTTTGTCACTATCCCAATATGTCCGGGAAAGTTTGTTGTATGGGAGTATTAGACTCATTAGAGTCCCAAAGTGGGCTGAAATCACTGTAAAATTGTCAGTATTCCAATACCCGGTTACGCTGACCAAGGTTAAGCTAACCAAGGCCAACCTAAGTTAGCCTGACCTAAGTTGACTTAACCCTCGTAAACATAAGCAGCAGTCGCGAACTTTTCTGCAGCAGTTTCTGTCGCCAAGAAATGCGGCACCAAGCATGGCGTGAGCTTTACGAAGTTGCTTATCAAGCGATGCACGAGGCAAATCCGATAGAAGTGAAGTAAAGTGCACTTCTGTGTATCTATGATAGGAATTTTCCTTTTTTTTTCCTATGTAACCGCAAGATGACTTAACCTGCGCAGTTGAGTTTAATCCTCAAACTAATGAAAAGTTTTTCATGGAAGGAACACACACATCGAAAATCGAACCTTTTAAACAGAGTGCTTAGTCCGTACCTCGCGCTTTTGACAAACTACGCAAATGTTCCAATCCCGCTCTTTTGAGACAAAAGCCCGAATTTCCAGGGCATATTTCGTACTATTTACACGCACGTCTATTTCGAACTGCTTTAGCGTCCGGTTTCTGTGACAATACATTTATCGTCGAAGCAAGGGACACGTGCTGAGATATCTTCTGTGAACAATGTCTGACGATTCGGTTGTCGTGCAAAGATCATTTTTATCCGAACCTAAATATTTAGTTCCCAAGTCCGTTTAGAGACGATATCTTCGTGGGAAGACACGGTTATCATACTTCAAACGAAGTCAATACGGCGGATGGCGTCGCGTGATTTCTTTTCTTTTTTTTTCGAATTTCCCGCCTTAAGACCTGGATGGTGAATTCTCGGAAAAGCTGTGGTGGATCCTAAATTACCCCGTGTCAAGGACCTTTTGAGATTTTAATGAGCTAAACACGTGCGATCAACACAATCGAAACGTAGGTGGACGCTTTTGGGATGAATTAAATAGCTCAAATCGAATTAGCAAGTTCCACACCAACGCTGAGAAACGTGAAAGTTGAGTTGAAATGGAGGGAAAAAAACTACAGGAAAGAAGACCTTGGATAAATCTGTTTGTTTTTTCTCATTTCTTTTCGGGTAAAGAAACGTTTTGGAGAGAAAGTTACGTCCATAGATACAGTAAAAGTGAGCTGTTCCTACCTTGAACTAGAGCCCTACTTCGTAGAGAGGCGCGAGGTTCCCTTGCCATGGGGGCCGCCATGATGGGCACAATGTATTTCTTATCGGCCAGATGTGTTCAACATGGCGGAGGAACCAATGGTGGGAGTCTGGTTTGCGTCTCTCTACGAAGTTACAGGGCTCTACCTTAAACCTCGAAAGGCAGTCGGACGCGCTTTAACACCGTATGGATTCTCATACGCTTCAACCCACCGAAGCCTTACGGATACTTCCCTTGCTGTACTACATAAGTATAAGTCGACGATCGTATTGCCATGATACTGCTCTGAGCAGTCACTGTGGAAATATTGCAAGGGTTACCTGATGCCTTCCTGATAAATTTTGTCGAAAACGTAAACAAGGAACGTCGAAGGGCGTAATGATGAAACCAAGGATGGTGAAAACCGAAAAACGTCAAAAGTACGAAGAAATAAGGTTTTGAAGGTTGTTGGTTAGCCTACCTTTCAAGATAATACGCTTGAAGAAAAAAATGTGACCTTGCGTCTTGCTATAGTTTACAATTATAAAGCGCTTCTTACTTCTGTGAAGAACAAGGAAAGGTTAGCGAAACTGAGGTTAGACTATACGTATGTTATGTTGACGTAGGTGAGCAGGGTTGCCACAACACTTGCTTCAAATCAGGGAAATTCTGGAATGTCAGGAAGTAATACAGTTGTCTGAGCAATGTCAGAAAAAAATTCGATTTGAATATAAATGTTAGGGAAAAACGAAGCGTAGAAAAAAATTCTTGCTTCTTTAAAATCGGAAACGGCAATGATTGTTCTGCTTATCAGAGAATTTCGAACAAAAATGGGTCCGAAGACGGCCTAATACTTTAATGTATTTCAACGAAAGTCAAGACGTTTCTGTAAACCCTAACCCCTGTAAAACTTTTTTGTCAAATGGTTTTTTCAAAATATCTCAAAAACCGTTAGAGATATCGCAAAAACGTACAGAATCAAATTTGTAGATCTTACAATTATTCATCGACAAGGTTTATACTTTGTTTGTTTTATATCGTAATTGGTTCTTGAGATATTCAAGGGGTTCAAAGGTACTCGAGAGTTCAAACAAGTGCATGAATACCCCCCCTCTCCAAATTTTGGGAAAATATTCTTCCGACTGTACTCGTTAGGGGAGGTTTTCGATTCTAGGTCAAATGCAACGTACACTGAAATTTTATCCAAATCGATCTGCTTGTTGGTAAAGATATCCACTGACAAACTTTTCCGCACACACACACGTCAAGCTTGGGAACCAGTTTTCTTGGCGATATATTGCTAGTGGAATCAGGAATGTGCGTAGTTAAACTTCGTATTTTTGATGAAAATACAATACTTTCATTCGTTCTATGAACAATGAACATGGAAGTTAAAAGGGCCAGGGAAATCAGGGAAATGTCAGCGAATTAGAAAATCGGAGTTAAAAGCCAACCCTGATTGGTTAGACTAGTTTAGTTAGCCTAATTAGGTTAGGCTTACTAGGTTAAGCTAACTAGGTAAGGTTGCGCGACCTAGGTTAAGTTGACAGGCTAGTTTACGCAAGTCAAGTCGACGTAGGCTAGTGTAACGTAGGTTAGGCAAGGTGAGCTTCACTTAGGTTAAGGTACGTGGGTTGTAACTCGCGTCGCAGTTGCTCCACGCACCTGTGCGACAAAACCCGAAACACAAAGAGGACGTGGAAAACGCGACCTTTTAAATTTATAGTGAAGTGTTTTGTGAAACGCTCGCGTGAAAATGGTGAAAGGAGCAAACGCGGCAATCCAAAATTCCGATGGGCGTGCTAAAACAGAGTCGAAGCGAGTTCCATATTCCACTTTTCACGTCAGCTTAAATCAAAGCGGACTTTGTTGCACTTGTGGTGCAGTTTAGCTTATTCAGTGCAAGCAGAAAGAGAGCCCTCCGGCAGTAAAGCAGGCGATTTCCTTTACAGCCGCCGAGCGCAACGAGTACTGGTATTTCGTGGCTGACACATCACTTAAAAAACCCACTTTACTACCGGGTACCTCGAGCTTTTTGCTCTTAAATTTGCTAGAGGGACATGCGTTCATGTAATTAGCTTAAGGGCTTGTACTGAGCAACCGCCGATTACGCTAGTGCGTTAAAATTATTGGGTAAAATTTTCTAATGGCCCTTTTTTAAGGCACACCTGAACCTCATTGTACCTCGGAAAAGCTTTTAATAATAGTGTCAAAGAATAATTAGGCGTGAAAAATGTTGTGATTTTGTTAAACATGGAATTCTAGAACTATGGAATTTCTTAATTAGGCAAAGTTACGGTTACGAATAGAGATCAATTAAACAAGGGAGGGCCTATTGACCTGACGGCCACATTTAAAATGTATTAGGTAGGGTTCCGTGCGTTCAAGTCTCCCTATTAATGTATGTCTAGTCAATAGCATTACCCATTAAACAATTACTATCCTTCCCAAGCGTAAGGTTGGACCTGGTGGCAAACTTTTGCACTAGCCTACTCATATAATTCTTTTTTTTTCAGGTTTCTTGGAATGTGATCTACAGCGTGGAATAAAGCTGAAAAAAGTGTTGATATTCGAGTTATAGACGTGAGGCTGGTGCGAAAGTTTTCCACCTGGTCAAGCGTTACACTGGGAGGACTATAAAAAAAATCGGGCGTGTGCCCGCCCGATTTCTTTTATCGGGTATTTCTTAAGGTGTATACGGACATTTTGAAGAATTGGTCCACATACTTGTGAAATTGCCCAAAACTATAGCCACTTACTTTTGCGCCTTTCAAATGAACTAAACGAAGTTGAGACCCTGATGGAAAAGCCCGCCTCATTGATATTGTATGTGGCTACGTCAGAAAATAAATGTTCAAAAGCGGGAGAAAAAGCTGTAAAAAATAGGGCTGGTCCACGTTGAAGAAGTATTTCTGTAGACCTAAGCAGCATAGTGCAGCCTGGACTCACATTTTCTTGAATAACTCTCGATGACGATGACTAATGCGCTTTGCTACCACCTAGTCGTTATCAGGGGAAAATTTCTCGTCGATTTCATGCATTGAACGTTAAGACCCGATCAGTATCTTCGGAGCGACGCGTTTTAATTAATGCAAGTTAGAGGTTTTGGTCTTCCAGTAAGTATTTTCAGAGTTTATATGAGAATACCTCCTTTGGGATGGGATGGGTTAAGGGAGATTTGCTACTGGAGTGACAGAGTGATGCGGGAATTTGGGAAACGGTTGAAGATGCATGCGTTGGATGGACTGCTTTGTTAAGGGGTGTATCGGAAACTGGACCGATTTCTACGTTGCGGTATTCTGGGGATACTATTATTATACTATGTTGGTCTCTGTACTTTTCATTTTATTAGCGTATAGTAACCTGAACTAGTTATTGTGTATTCAGGCATTGACCAAAGACGTACATAGTTGAGTCTGGGCTGGACTATGAGAACCACCTGCAACGAAGAAGTAGCTCGGAAATGCACGGAGCCTTGTAAAACCTGTCCCCGGGTTCAGGTATTCCCACACCTGTTTTAGGTATGAAGGTAAAACAGGGAATAGCGTAATTTGGTTATTTTTTAAGATAAACCGATCAAGAGCCATATCAATGTAAAGTTCTAGTCGAGAGCTCTTCACTGATATGATTCTTTAAAGGGATATCTCTAAAAGTAACCAAATTACGCCCTTATCCTATTTTACTACCTTCATACACAGGGGGAAAAACTGTTTTACGTTATGGAAATTGTTCATTTGAGTCACGCGATCCTATTTTGAGTGGTACAAAAAAAGAAAAATAAACGGGTGCATTGCGAGCGGAGTTTTAGAAGCGCAGTACCCAACCATGACCGAACGAACGAGGTTTGGGGAGCTTGGCTATTAAAACAGGACGCGAAACCCTGTTTTAGGGCAAGCGCATACGGAAATCAAGAGCTCTGCGTGCCTCAATTGAGGGGGGCGAACCAAAATCCGGACGCTCCGTCCTGTCTGATCGTTGTTGAAAAAGCGTTAGTACCCCGCTTCCGATTTTCGTTGTTTTAGGTAAAATTTGCGTTTTGAAGGGTTGAAAAGAAACTGTTGATCTTGCCGAATATTTTTCACCCTTCAAAACGCAAATTGGACCAAAAATAAAGAAAATGGCCAGCGACTACTTTTCTGCTTTCATGCTCACTGCCAAACAGGTTCGAAGCTCGGTTACCAATACAGGTGTACCCCTACCAGTTTGCACAACCTGGTGCGGAGCAAACCTAAAACAGGGTGTTTTTTCTCACTGTGTACCTAGGGCTCGGTTTTACTGTGAGCTTTCTCAAAAGCCCTTCTCATTCCATTTACCGGCAAATATCGAGGAGTCTTGCAAGACTCCTTGCAACCCGGGTAAAAAAATATCTCTCCCAAACGACGGTAAAAGTCAGCACAAAACGCCTCGCCCAGTTGACTCCCAAGCCTCGCCCAGATGTCTCCCAAGCCTCGCCCAGAGCCTTCGATTACTCTCGGCTTAGCAAAAAAACTACCAAGTATCGGGCCC
>Ga0058701_10004899_pt1 | contig 10970 bp, 7 predicted proteins | sample AgamicOrMae_FD_97039 | JGI IMG/M metagenome (GOLD analysis project Ga0058701, IMG submission 97039) | Agave microbial communities from Guanajuato, Mexico - Or.Ma.e | ecosystem: Host-associated > Plants > Phyllosphere > Phylloplane/Leaf | place: Guanajuato, Mexico | collected 2012-06-04 | reverse complement strand
CGTTACCTGAAACTAGTTACTGCAAGTAGATAATTTAGAAGCTGTACTTTGTCTCTGGTAATGCACCGCAACAAATTATTACCTCACCAGGGTCGTGTTAACGCCGATTCTATGTACTTCCAACCACCTGAAAGTATGTATTTGGGAGTACACATATGCAGGTAATTTTTACTCGTGCCTCCTTACGATGTAGTATTCATCTCGAGAGAAGAACTTATCATATAAACCTGGAAATTGAAAGGCTTTTTTGATGGCCTATCTTCAATTCACAGTATCCAATGGCTTCAAATGAAACTGCACTAATGGAAAATGCTCGTTCGAGAATGTATTTATTCCTATGCTTATAAATTTTGAAACAGTATTTTGAACTAGTAAAGTTTAATTTGAAGCCATCGTTTTGACTTACGACTTGCCCCATCTCTGTGGTTATTAGTTCCGTCATTTAGGTTTGGACACAGAATAATTTGTGAGGACTCTATTGGAATCAATACTAGAAGTATCACGTCATTGCAAGTTTTACCATAAAGAGGAATCCACTCTTACTGACCCAAATTTATAGTGTTCAGTTCTGTCCCATTCGAAACATTGCATATGAGCTACGAATCAACACCACTGCAACGAACTGATCCTGCAACTGATCAAAACCAAAGATACGAAAATCACTACACCTTTCTCCCATTATCATGTTTTCCTATTTCAATATAAGTATCTTTATTAGTCGAACGCAATCTCATAATCTCAGGTATTGATAAGCTTCCTAATCACCATACCGACTGTTATTCCACGAACACACCAAAGGTGCGAGAGACAATAAGTGAAGACAGCATCGACAGGCAAGGCAATAAGCCTATACAAGCGACGAGATGTCCAGCAGGCAATAACTCGGTAGAGAGCTGCAGAACCATTGTCCAGGATCTCTTATTACGCGAATCGCTCGGTCCTCCAGGGATCTCTAATCAACTTTAACACGTGCAACATTTATCTTATGTGGAATCGGCCCCACGTGAAATGTGCACGTGCCCCCCCTTTTTTACGTCAGCGTACAAAGTAATTCGTACATCCGACAATATCAAGCCGGTAATTTATAGGCTGGAGTGTTAGTTGCAATCCAGACAACGAAAAAAAATGATAATGATGTATATCACACAAAAAGTACTTATCAATCTCTTCATTGTAGTACACATCGTAAGTTCTAAAGGTTGCATTAATTACCTCTGTTCTTTCCGTCGCCAGGCAAGTGTCTAAAACAAAACAAGGCAGAGGCCAACAAATGTAATGATGAAATTAAGATACGGCAATGCGTTCAATAGAATGCTCATTGACGTTTAACGCAAGCGATGCAGCCCCGGAACATCGTAGACGGAGAGCGCCGTCAACTGCCGGAGTAGGCAACCACCTCCACACAGGTGTGCTGCGGTTGCCTACCTTTTCAGCATGAATTCCAAGAAGAATAAAATTGTATTGTTTGGATGATTTTAATATTATTATTTGCCACGTTACTATTACATACTATCAAATATTACTACTATAGGAATATGACGACGATTTTTATATTATTAATCAGCCACGTTACAATTACATACTATCACATATTACTACTATAGGAATGTGGCTGTACTGCCATACCACTATTTTAGAAACTATGAATGCATGAAGTCTACCATTGATGCAACCTCAAAAAGCAGAGCACCTATGAAATCGGTTAAGGAAAACATATCTTTTTTGACAGGGACTATTGTTTTGAAATTAAATGCTTATAATAATACTTCTAAGAAGAAGAATATGGTGAGGAAGAGGAAGAAGGAAAAAAATAAGGAAAACTTTAACAATGTAAAAATAATTATTCTATACAAATGTAGCAGATTACGTATTTTTGGGGCCAGAAAATTTTAAGGTAGACATGCAGAACAACCCAAAGAAAGGCATCCACGCATGAGCTTCTATATTGAAAATGTATCGGCAATATATTGAGCCATGGAGCTGTTGTTCATTTTTTTAAGACTTCTTGCGAGCTTGCAACGTGGAGGATTGAGATTCGGATGAATAAATTCTTTGAACTTTTCATAGAACACTCCACGTGGCCCTGAAAATACCTCGAGTGTCACACTAGTTACTATAGTGCTCTTGGCAAATACTGCGAACCACTTGAGAGTCAACTGCAGCAATCTTACAGGGCCATGCAACAGGTCAAAGTAATAGATTACATCAACAAACTTATAGGCCATTCACTTTTTACATAGGAACCATCGCAACCAAAACCAAAGGGTTAAAGTATGGCAAAACTATGGTATTCAAAAACGGGAAGTGCGGTCGAAGCCGACCTCGGCAATATTCTTCATCGACTCCCGACACCAACTTCTCATGAATCTCATCAGATAGTGTGGTATGCAAATGAAACTGGATCACAAGCAATGGTCATGGTTTACGAGTTTCACAAAAACAGGATTCTTAACAAATCAGACAATTGAATCAGTTCTATCTACCACGGGTAAATCGTAAAAACTGTTATTTTTCAAAACCGAATAAAAATCCGGAGTACCTAATGAGGCCTACGTACCCAGCTAGTCACCCAACTAAAATCATCTCAGCGATCTACTATAGTAAAGTCACTTCAATAACTTCGTTTCAATTCCGTACGATGGCGGACTTCCCGAGGGTTGCTTTACTCTCTAGAATATCAGCGCTCAATTGACCTAGAAAAGGAATTAGGTTAAAAACTCATTACTCTACACTTTGGATACAATCTCCTCTTCTCTGGTAGGAGCCTTTGGAGTACTGGTGTACACCAAGAAAGCTGTGAACTAGTTCCAGAAACACTCTAAATTTTAAACGATGAATTTTTCATCTCTTGTGTCACTTTGCGTCATTAATCTCAACGGTGAAAAAGCAAAGGGAGGAACTGGTAATCTGACCTATCCAATCGACATCCAGACGAGTGGACCTAGGAAACAAGGCCCAGGGTAACTAACCTGTGTGGTTGTACATGCAATATCTAGAATGGTATCTTTTTAGAATGAACCTGGGTAAAACATGAGAGGAACTCAATTTATGTTGAAAACTGATCGTTTATAAGGATTGAACCTGGGCAAAACACGAGAGGAACTCAATATACGTTGATTTATGATCGTTTATCTGATAATTTACATTTTCAGTACAGAAATGAAAATAATTACACAAAATTATGTACTGTGTAAAATTCATTAAATTTTGAAGTGTAATGCTTCATGCCTGGCGTGTGCTACTCTGAGAGCAATGTTGACTCGTTCCAAGTATTTATATTTAGGTAATAAACAAACTCAATGGAAGTTAAAAGCCGACATTTGATGGATTTATTTTATTTCCAGTATATTACAAAGGTTCAAGGCCGCTAATTATGTTCCTTTGAAGTCCTGTAGAGTTTAATAATTGGTAAATATTTATTTATGTTTAAAAGCAGGAATCCCTCTCAGGCTTACAAAAATTATGTTTGGATAAGAAGCTACATCGTTCAAGCTACTGCAGTCCCGTGTGTATTTTTCATTCTACTCCGAAATCTATCGGCTACTAATGTCTTTTAATTAAATCAAAATACAGCCAGTATACAATTAAACAAATTGCCAAATTAAAAAAAAAATTACAAAATAAAAGAACAATATTAAAAAGGTAGATCTTATTTTCTGGACACAAGTTACAAAAAATAAAAAAAAAAAGTTCTAAAATGTTATAATGCATTTTTGGTCAGCCAAACACCTAGCAGTCTTTTACATTCTAAAAAACTTAAAAAGACGCTCGTTGGTTAACTGCGTCAATATACGGAATTAGTTTCTCGGCGCGCTCGGCAAAAGCATTTAGGGTAAAAAGCATTTCTCCAAAGTAGAGTTATCTGCGTCTGAAGGCGTCTTCTGCGAGGCGAGGGCTGCGGTTGTATGGGGATGTACAGAAGTGGGAGTGGTCGCAACAGCCGCCGCCGAGTTCGTATTGACGTACCGGCCGACACACCACTGCTGAAACCCGAACAGATACGGAAAGATCCGAAGTCCTGAAATAGCCCCGAACGCCTCTCGATTCAAATTTGCGTTCGCAGTCGTGAAGGGGGCGCCGCGGCACACGGTCGGCGCTTCCACGGTTCGGACCGGAAGGGCCGGGGAGGTCATTTCCTTCACTCGGGAAAGAGTGACAGTGATAGTGAGTGACATTAGTGAAGTGGTGTCCATCCGACTTGCAGTGTTTTATGTTTTGGGATTTCACTCCGATCTCGGACAAGACAGGTATGTTGTCACCTATCCTTACTGAGGATGACCTGTTGCCCGAGATGTAGAGTGAGCCACATATGACACCGGTTTTCTCTTATAGTTTCGGAACTGTCTTCGAAGTCTTTGATAATATCGATTTACAGTTTACGTATTCATAGCGATTTTTTATTTGATAAAATTTATGATGAAACATTCGATAAAATTAAATTTCAAGCATGAAAATAAAAAAAAAAGTAAATTATATATTATAAAAAACAAAATAAAAGACTGAAAAAAGAAAAAAAAATCAAAGGAAAGCTCTAGATGAGTATTTAAAGAATACTATCTCAACTGCACCCTGTCAAGAAACTATGACGATTTAAAACGTATCTATACTCTCATCAACATGTTAAATACAACACATAATGGACACTGACAGCAATGCCATACACTATCCACGTTAATCCATAACACCCCAATGTATTTGGAATGAAATTTGGCTTATGAGAAACTGGGAGGGTTTTTTCCCTTTGATATACGAAGTTTTAAGCTTTGAAACTTGCCTAAATATGGAATTGCAGGTTTCCAGAGGGGTGATATTCTTTAAATTGTGACAATACTGAACTGAAAAGATTCGCTAAAATAAATGTTTCTGTTTGCAAAAGGCATCGCTGGGTGGTATTGGGTTAATCCAGGCAAATATAACCGGAAAACGCTCCGATGCGAATTCCCAACAGGTTTGTGGTACATCGATAACCACAACATACCTTAAATGACGATCTCAATCAAAAGAGTTTGTTTCATAAAAATCGTCGGCCGCATTGATATAAGTCTAGAAAGATGACTTGTAGGCTCGTTAGTAAGTAGCCCTAAATGTACGTCACGTAACAGTTACGTAATAAGCAGCAACGGAACTGTCACTGAGATTACGCGATATCAGAATCTACGTTCAAACTCTACTCTTTTACATTCTCTCTGCAACGTAATAAGTTTGCTGCATTACTACTCTAACATATACGTGCCTCAAAATGGTAATGGAGTTTTTGTATGAAATTTTTATGAGTGTGTTGGGCTGGAAAAGCGGGAGGCTTGCGAAACATTTATGATGTTTGCAGAAAGCTAACGTATGGTTGAAATCGTCCCTGGAAGGCGAAATGTTACCGGGAATGTTGTAGACAAAACTTTTGGAGTCAAGAGTTCTGAAACATTTAGTGATTCAATCACATTCAAACAAGTTTTGTAACACTTCGGAATTTCTTCAAAGCACTGAAAAGTGTAGAATTAAAAAATCCTACCATGCAGGTTGAATCACCGATCCCTAAATAAGACTACTTCCCTGTTAGTATTTGATAAAAATTTATGTTATTACCACACTATGACCCCCTATCATGTCTCTTTTAGCACACATAGGATACTTCTCAGAAAGATTGTAATATGTGCGTAAATGCAAGCTCGCAGTTCAAACCGGATCGCACACAAAATATGGTTTAACAAAAAAATAAAGGCAATTTATTCAACGGAATACCTCTAAAATTTTCGGTATCCTAAAATCTTTATCTCTAAGGCAAGAAAGAATTCCAATAAGTAGAGCGCTCTCATAATGACACGATAAAATCAAAATGAAGGAAAAAAAGAATGAACGAACGAACTTCGTTCTTAATTCTATTTGTTCAATGTTATTGAAAACATATAGGATTTTGACTACCATTTTCAGCTACATGAAAGTGCTCTGGAAAATTACGTATACTCCTGAACAATGGAAACTATGATCAATGATGTTTCACTGAACACTGCAAAGCCACAGTCACAAGATACAAGGCAAGGAGACGCGCAAATCTTCCTACCTAAGGAGTTACACCAGAATGAAATAAGTTCTCCTACAATACAAGCCATACCTGAAACCATGCATTTTAAACTCACTTTTCCACCTTAAGAATGTACCCTAAGTCACAAAGGGCTACGATACAGTTTTGCGTTACACCAATAAATCTTTAATAAGGCACATCGCTATGCCTTTTCGCATAATCGTGCATTACTTCTGAGTGACGTATTACTTCTGCTAAGCGGAGATCCGATGCACTTCCATAAATTTATGTTTTTACAAATTTAAGCAGTCGGTGTACTATTGAAACACCAGGAGCTGCATTTCTTACAACTACCTACAGTGATATTACCAACATAAACTATCCTATTCTTGCTATTAAAAATGCTCTATTAAGACTGCCATACGGCGACTTTTTTCTCTCTTGTCTAAATACATTACCTGTTAGCAAAGTTAACAATGTAACATCATCGAGCGTCTTTGTACATTTGAAGATGTTTTCTACTCATCTGTATAAAAGCATCTTATAAGTAGGTCATGGAGAATCGACTTTATCTATTACGTCCGTGTACAAAGCAAAGGGACGAAGATGAAAAATTAAGAAATGAACAATATAAATAAGACCCCCCCTTCCACAGAAAATCTATACGGCTAGATTGAAACATCAGCACCAAAGACTACATTTCGTTGCACCCAGTTCTCTCTCGGGTCCTTCAAAGAGCTTGGAATAAAAAGAAGGCCGAAGAGAAAATATTCACTGTTTGAAGCATCTTATTTAGCTTTTGCAAGACTTGACGTAAAAGTAGAGAAAAGTCCAACTACTTTTAGATGGAATACCCCGCGAGTTCCTTTGGGATTTCAGCGCATCTCCACGGAGAATAATTTTATTTTCAAGTTTTAGGAGCTGAGCTTGCATTCAAACTGGAGTTCTGTCTCGGAAGCTTCTTTTTTTTAGATGTCTCCTAGTTTTCTTACTTTCTGTATTCACATTTAACAATGCGTCCGTGAGTAAACCTGTAGAGAAATACGCAAAGTTTCGACTCTAGTAAAGGGATGTGATCAAATCTCTCCTTCCTATGAATTTCATCGGGTAGGATCGCGGACTTCGAAATTGATTTGTTCTGATCAACAGTAGTTGAGCTAGCTCAGTAGTTGTTGGAGGCGAACGTAGGCAACCACGTGACACTCCTGAGATGCCGGTTGCCTATACCGTACATCTGATAAAAGCTATCACTCTTCAAACTTCTTCACGCAGACTTAATTTGAAATACGCTTCCGAATGAGTTAAACATATAAATGTGGCACGAATGGGTAACTGATTCAACTGTGCATGACCCACAACTAAACAGTTTGTTGCAGTGGCTCAACAGTGCTGTCACAGGACTTAAAAGCGCATACTCAGAGAAAGAAAAGCCTAATTGGCACTTCAGTGAATCATCAATTTGACTGTTTAAGCTCGAACTGCTTTTGTCATAAAACCCTACAGTCTAAATAAAAATACTACGAAATAATTATTTCAGTACAAAAGGTAGTACCCATTTGAATCTAAAGGATAGCCTCTACAGCAATTCGTTCGTTAGCTTCAATAGACAGCAATCACCGCTCAAAAGTTTCCAGACACATAAAAACTAGCGGCGTTGAATGTACTGACCCTTTCGACTCCCTAATGAGCAGGCTATTTGACTGAGAGGCAGGTTTTAATGGGTATTTGTTAGTTTGACAGCTTCCTGACGCGTAAAAACCATGCAATGGAGGAAGTGATCCATTCGACCGACTGTGAGCTAGTTGTTGGTGAAAGCTCATTAGCTTTGTCTCCATGAAGTTCCATCGACTTAATAGATGAAATTGTGTTGATGTCGAGCAAAATCGAGTCGGACGCCTCTGGTCGCGTGCCGAGGTACGCACGACATGATCAAGGAAACAATCATTACGTGATTGATGTGAACGATGGAGCATCGCGTGATTCACTCAATCCTTCACAAAGCTACGGCAAATGTGTTCAAAGTCACGTGACCGATTTACTCACGCGTGCCTTGATTTATGGCGCTTTGCCGTTGAGTATTAACAACTGGACTTTTGTGTTTTGCTTTGACAAGGTTCAATCCAATTCCGGATGGACATTGTCAAATGGATTTCATGGGTCAAATGCTCATTTCTCCCGATATATAAATCAAACTGCATGACACGTCGATGGACGTTCGAATTTGTCTATTTCTATGAATCTGAATACCACTAACAATAGCGTTCCGTGATATTCACTCGGATTCAAATGGGTTACTTCTCGTTTCCAAGAAACGGTGCATAGGAAAAAGAATTCACGGTCAAGAGTTTCCTTACTGCGACTTCGAAAAGCTCGTAATGTTTACGGGACTTTGATACTGTTAGGAAGTAAGCGGTTGGACTTTGTGGGGTCTCCGCAAGTCGCCGGAACTATTGCAGTGTAGCGTGCTACTGGAATTGGGTCGACCGGGCGGAAAGAGCAGGTAGTTGCAAACAATCGAAGAGAGATCGCCACAGAATACCAGATTCCGACAACGAATTGGGATCTTATCAATCATTACGCAAGATTAGCGGGGAAGTGACACAGGTTAGGAAGCTCGGTCTACTGACTGACCAATACAATTCCATCGGACCTGCGTAACTGGGGAGAAATTTAGATCAATGATCTTGATACCTGCAGTTGTTTAATGTATAAACCACTGATATACACTATAAACTCCACCAGATGAGATTGCTCAGGAAATCGGACAGCGACGCAAAGCGTAATCTCTAATCGAAAGACGGTATTGGCGTTCGGCCGGGGTGCACTCAGCCGCGCACGCGAATACACGGAATAAGTCGTCTATCTCAAAGGCGGTGGAAAGATGCTTTTTTTTCCAGCCAGCCGCTACGGGCGAATGCACCAGCGGCTGAACGTTTTGATTTATGGCGGAGCTTTAGAGTAAGAATGGGTAAAATATATTCTTGGACTATGTTTACAATACTCACGCCACCATAAGGCACATTTTCCTCGGAAAAAAGGAAAAACATTAAAAAAAATCGGAAGAGGGGTCGATCTGACTTTGGTCTACAAGTATCTCCCACAGAATATATTTCCACAGTAAAGACAAAACCCCGTTTTGGGTGTGAAACCAAAACGGCGGGGGTATGAATTTTAGTTATTTTTCAAGATGGCCTATGTTCAGCCATATCATTGAAAAGGTCTCGGCGAGAGCTTTCCATTGATGTGGCTGAACGTAGGTCCATGTTGAAAAATTACCAATATACGTACTACCCTCATTTTAGTTTTATACACAAAAGTGTAAAGCATTCTCCGAGACGGGATTTTGTTTTTTCTCTGTTCAAGAAGAAAAGGGGAGGTTAATTGGCAGATAGCACATCTCATAAACTACCTCCTAAATTATGGGTCAATAATTTTTGTGAGAGGTTGTGATTTAGTGCGACCCAACCCTTCCAGTCAATGGTCTTACGAAGTGATTTACCTGTAGCCATTTCAGATGGGTCCATGCAATGTGTTAGAATGAATCTCAGAAAATTACTCGCAGTTTAGTTTCTCATTATCAGGGTCGCTCCCGCAATTAGGCCGGTACTTTGCTTTAACATAACCCTTTCCAAGGGCCCGAAGATTTGCGAAGCGTCTTTAACATTGCAAGATATTTGCCCTGCTTACAATAATTACTAGAAGTCCAAAACCCTAATTCTACGCGGATAAGACAAGCAGGAAAATGTTGTAAGAAATATCAAATCGGAGGATTTTCCCGGAAAGCAAACTGCATAAAAATAAAATGTTCTGAAACATGAACTGAAACCTTTCTTTCAGAACGAATACGATTAAAGAAATCCTTAGATAAGAAACTCCCCTAAAATTTCCTGGAAACACACATGAGTCAGTCACAGGTTAACATGTTTTTACCTCAAGAGGCCTTTATTATTCTTATATTGCAACCCGCAGATTCTCGACGTATAAACACGAGATAATTAAGAATAACATCCGCTCTAAAAACGCTCATTAATGTTTGCATATTATTCATTTGTTTTATTCGTAAACCTATTAAAAAATCCTCTTTCTTTTGAAAAAAAAATCTCAACAAAGACATGTTTTTCAAACTTAAAACCACCCTTCGTAAAATTATCACACTGCGAATAAATATGTAATTAATGACAATTATTTTCTGCAAGTTAAAACTAATTACAGCCCCCACAGCCCATAACAAGTGTAAACTAATGAATTATTTAGGAAGATAAAAATCTTAATATTCCGTTATCATAATTAACTCTAATGAATCAGTCAGAAACATGTTTTCCTCATTTTAATTTATAGCAAAGGAATTAACGAAGATTATGAGCAGGCTGGCGCTATTTAAGATGGCTGTTATTAGGGGTTCGGTTGCAAGCGCAAATGGTGGCTGGTACAAAGGCGAATCCAGTACGAACATCGCCCCGGCCGGCTTAAATGAGGCGCAATGAAAAAAGGGAGACACCAAGAGGGTCAGCAGGGTGCCACTAGATGGCGCTAACAGTGCCAACTGCAAAATAACTTCTGTCTGGCGAATGCTTAAAAATGCCCTTACATCTCGATAACTCGACTATCGCTCTCGAATCGATTTTTTATATACCGCAAAAAACTCTGTTATTGCCTCTAATGTAATCGTCTTAATTCAGAAAAAGGGCCACGGCCACGGTGACAAGCACTGACCTTCACAACTCAAGTGTAAAGGAGTTATTTTTCAGGTGACGCTAGTTTACATATCGACGTTTTTTTTCCGTTCAGCTGTTAAATTCCTTTTTCTTTCTTTAACAAAGACCTAATTGAAAAAAAATCAAACTAAAAAAACATAATAATAAATAAAAAAAATGATGACTTTATCAAGAAAGGTTCCTTAATTGGTTTAAACAGGTGACTTCTGCGATAAGAAGCAGAATTTCCTTTTCTAAAT
>Ga0058701_10004898_pt1 | contig 10971 bp, 5 predicted proteins | sample AgamicOrMae_FD_97039 | JGI IMG/M metagenome (GOLD analysis project Ga0058701, IMG submission 97039) | Agave microbial communities from Guanajuato, Mexico - Or.Ma.e | ecosystem: Host-associated > Plants > Phyllosphere > Phylloplane/Leaf | place: Guanajuato, Mexico | collected 2012-06-04 | reverse complement strand
TCCGCGCTCCGTCTTACTACCTCCATCTCTCTCTCGCCTACCAGTGGCCCGCGTCGCGGGCCGAGTCTGACACCTCTGACTTAGACCACCACCGAAAAGAAAGCGGCGTCGAGTTAAGCGACCGTGATATTAGGCTAACCGAAATTAAGTTCGGTTTCGCGGCTTGGGCTCCGCACCTTGGCAACGAAAGATGAAAATGAAGAGGAATTTCTACATTTAGAACCTATAGAGCCGTAGGAACCACTTTATACTTGGTGCCATGTTAGGGCCGTGGGCAGAGAAGCCGTGATATCACTTTGCAGTCTCCATCTCTTCTGCTAGCGCTCCCTTGGTGTCGTTATTTTCCTGGGGTGCGTCGGCAAAAAGCCGCCATGGCGGCCTCACCTGGCCCAAACTTTTATACGGATTGATAAAAATGATAGTTTACGAGTTGATTAAGGCGTTTGGGTCAGCTTGCCACATGGGCTTCCCTTTCCCTTCTACGATTTCATGCCCGACGCGATCCTAACGAATGTTTGGAATTCCTTGATGCCGTATTCCGCGGTGCGAAATGCGGACCGACCGGCGGAGAAAAAAAAAGGATTAGTGTTTACATTGTTCGACCATTAGAAAACAAAGGAACACGATCGGGCAAAGATAACAGGGAACTCGCCAGGAGTGCGGGCGTTATTTGTGATTTCCTAAAATGAGAATCATTCGTGCTTCTCGTAAAAACAAACAGCGTAACCAGATTTTCGATTCCGTTACTTTTAAGCATGGTTTACTTTTTAAGCGGCAAAGATAACCAAACGATTAACCTTATTATTCGATTGGTCAGCTCGAGGATTTTTTGAGATAGCTTAAAATTTACATTGAATTAAAATTTTCAACATTGCGAAATCTGGAAGTATCTACTTAAAACATATGATTTTGGCGTAGATTGTGACTACAGTCGAAAATAAATTGAAATCACAATGCAGATGTGGTTTCCTCTGAGGGAAGTAAGGTATCAATGCAGTGATACGAAAATGAAACAGCTATGCTTGTGGATTCTTTGCACATAGCTTTTCATGGAGCCTAGAAACTGTTAGGATCAATATTCCAGGTTTCGCTGCTTGAAGCGGTATTTCAAAGCCATTGGCAACAGCAGTTGGCGTCAGCTATTTTTCTTGCAAATTTTTTGACTTCTTTTCTTGATATTTTTTAAGGTACTGATTTTTGTTACTGCGTGCAGGTGTATTCTTTGAAAAGAGGATCTTGAAGTAGAATGGTAAAACGAGGGTTTTTAACTGATCCCAATCAGGTAAGTGGACCACAGGTGACCAGGTTACGCAAGGTACTTTAGTTCTAGTTCTCTATCGAGCTGACTATAACGTAAATAACACACTGTAATGGACAAGACACACAACCATATGATGGTAAATTATCCAGAAACAAGAAGGGCGATTGCCGCCAAAAAAAGGGCCACAAGCTTATTAAAATAAGCGATTTTCGAGCTTTCCCAATCAGCTTTTTCAAGGCTTTTTGGTTCAAAATAGCTTGCTTTATCGAGAGCAACATGAAGATAAGATTGATTGATGCACGGACTTCTCTGGAAAAACGAGGCTACTGCATCACTAAAATATTACCATCTAAAAACATTGACAAAGTTGACTATAACTTATAACATAATTTTTGTTCAAAAAAAATTTACCTACCATTTTTCTGACTGCTCGTCAAACAATAAGTTCCTCTAATATAAATACTGTATGTCAAATATTTGGTAATACTGAATTCTCGACACTCAATCCATGACGGAGGTTCAATCAGCTGAACGAGGAGACATGCAGTCCGTATGGGCCGGAACTCTTTGTATGAGATTTAGACTTAACAGCGGACAAGGGATCTACACTAGAGGATGATCACCCGTGTTACTCCATCAAGCAATGGACTGTCAAAGACTTTTGACTAACAGCTGAGAGAGTTTTAACAATAAAGAGACTTAAAGGAGACTCTACTGTATACGTAACGTAAATGCGCCATAAAGCAATTCCACAATGTCCAGGTTGCCAGACATGCTCAATCTACTTAAAGACCACCTCGAGGTACCTCCAATATCCATAAAGTTGAAGGTAAGAAGTGATTATAATACAGTTAATGGATGAGTCGGGGCGCGCCATTTGGCGTCAATATTTTGAGCCTCATCAAAGGCACCTTTTGTCGAAGGGAAGGCAGTTACGGCGGGCGATGCCTCCTATAATTTACAGGATTATATTAGACGCTCTTAAGGAAGAGAGAAGGTGAGAGAAAGAGGGAGACGCGCCAGTATCTAGCTACTCCGATGGCCTTTCACGGAAATTTACGAGTCATTTAGATGGGTATCTGGTGGCATAAATCATGCAAGGCGGCGGGGAGGCGGTTAGCGGCAAAGGCCGAAAGCGGCCCGCTGGTAGCAGCTTGGCAGAAAAGCGGCGCGGTACGCTTGCCGCGGCGTTGCCACCGAAGGGAACACCCGACTCTCGTCTTTGCACACGATGCTGGGACACTGGGACACCAGGGGTTCCAATCAGATGACCATTCAAGGCTTCCACGAGCTTCTAAACGTAAATAAGACTTGCCTTTCCAACCGGCATCTTTATTTCTGGTCAGCGACGATGTTGCAGACCGCTTCGGGATGATCTACGAAAGAAGAAAAATTCGTGAAAAACATGAAAACTGGGCCTAAAATCGCGAATGGCGGCATTGTTATAACGCTCGAAATCAAACATCTGAAAGCAATGTTTCATTCTGGTCTAGCCGCAGCCATCGAGTCAAAAGGGTGGTTTCGATAACTCCCTTTAATAATTCACTGGGCGACATTCATAAAATAAGAAAGTATCGAGGCTCATTGTCGTTTCACCAGGTTGATAGGCGGCTATCAGCCTGTAAAACTTTTTCATTCCGGCAGAAAACCGCCGCTATAAATTGGATTTCCCGCAACAATTGCGAAACGCGGAACGCGGGTGAGCGGGCGCTTTAACGGCGCTTGGCGCGCTTCGCTCCGAGCGCCAGCAAAGTCCACGAAAAAGTGCGGGATTTACACTTAATACTCTGGGGCTGGTTAACCTTTCCGTTTTACGGCGGCGTTTAGGCGTCGTGCGCAACCGCGCGGCCAACAATGTTGTAGACGATGTTACCTGCGAAAGTGTCATTATGGCCCAATAAACACACAGAATAAAAGAGAGAAAAGAGCGGCGCGTGAGTACGGAAAGAGAACAAAAACATCGACTTCGTAAGCCGATACACATATTTCCGTAAAATGGAAGGTTGTTTGGCTGTACTGTTTGCGGAGTTCGGAGAGTCGCATCTCAAGTCCGATCTGAAGTATGATTTTATGGTCATTCGGCGGGACTGATCGACTACGAGCGCACGTGTTAACAAGAGTGCCGAAAACAGAGCTTTGCGGCATTGGGTATAGCTTAAAGTTATGTTAGATAAGGTTTGGAAAAGATGCGTCAGACCACGGTGAAACTATTGAGGTCAATTTAGGATTGGTATATATGGCTTGGATACGTGGGCTGACAAAACAGTCTAGGATTTCAGAATGGAATTTTCTAACATCTGAAATTTTTAGGCTAAATAGTAATAATTTGAAAGAGTAGGGTCTAGAAAGGATAGTAACCATGGATTTACGGCAGTTTTGACATGATCATATTTATTCAAAAGGTTAGCGGACTTCAAGAAACTAAAAGGGTGAAGAAGCTCTTTTTTTATGATGCGTCAATAAAATTAAAAGTCAAATTGAAACACAATATACTTGTCAAACATTAGTAATAAAACACCCAAAATATTTCACGGTGTATTATCTGTTGGTTTGGAGTGATTGCACACTCTTGCTTTAAGCTATTTCATTCTTGTTTTCCGGTTTATTTGAAAGTTTCCTTCGTCCTCGGTCCGTACCACAGCGGGCGCACGATTAGTAATGCGAATCATCGAATTAGAATACCTCAAAGCGTTTCCGGCACGAAAAAAATGAACCTTGAGCCAAAAAACCGTAACTCACTCACTCGTTTCAGAAGTATACCAAAGATTATTGTCCGTCTTATTAGAAGGTCGCACCATTCATCAAGTTTTACTTAAAACGTTTCATGGAAATAAAAAAATAATAATTAGAGGTACCTTTGGATTGACGCTGACGTAGCCAACTGACGCAGATTTAAGTCTGATCCACAATCATCAACGAGTATATAGAGGAGTGTATAGTAGAGTGTACGGAGGACCCCTGTCAGACTGGTTCAGTGCTTCTTTAAAACTACTAACACTGACAATGAGTCATTTACCTTGAGTGTTCTACCCAAGATCTACCCTAAACTTCATCATAAGCCTTCACACGCCTCGCTAAGACATTCGACCGCAGATGAGTTAGGTTAACCAAGGTAAGGTTCCATTTTCCAAGCTCGTCACATGCATCGTGTCTACATTGCTACCGCTACGTCCGACTACGCCAACGTAAGTTTCAATTAATCTAGGTCATATTAAGTTAAGTAAAATGTCCTGTGCCTCTCCCTGCTCTCGCTTCGCTCGGCTTTAAGATGAAAAGCGAACAATAAATTTCGTCCTACAAATTTACTGTGTAAACCCCAAAACAGGTGACACTAGAAGACAGTTTGGCGTAGATGCTAATTCAGTTATCTCAGCTAAGTATAGCCTGTTGTGTTGGCGTGTACTAACACCTCTGGTATGAGAAAGACCCGGTCGGTATACTTATTGCCTAATGGTGCTACCTCCACTGCCCCACAAGCAACAATTTATTTTAACGGTTGTGCGTTCCTCATAATTTCCCCTCCGCGGAGAGTCCTCCGCTATTATCATTGTTTCTACAATCACATCTTTAATTTCCTCTAATTAGATTGCGTGGAGGCAGCCGTTAACTGTACACGCGCTTCGCAATGCTCTCCCACGGCATATGGGTATCGCTGAGAAGAAAACAAAGATGATGGGGTAAACAACGAAAAATCCGTCATTTAGAGGATACTCACGTCCTGCCATTCAGAAATAAACGGACCAGAAAAGATTCTGCCCAGCTAATGAGCATGAGGTACAGCGCAAATTTGCAAGGTGGAATTTTCTTTAACCACCTTTCGTAGCTGAGATGGAGCGAGGCGCAAAAACAGTAATCCAGTTACTATTTATTCCAATTAATGATTAACAAATGGGTTGCCCGGTTTGACACCGCTTTCTTCTCCTTCGTCCACGAATTCCTTCAACGATCGACGGAAATCTAAAGCTTAGCGAAATCCCAGCGATTGACTGTGAATTGGCAACATGGACTTCGTGCACCCCAACAGATTTCAAGCCGACAAAACCACAACAAATTTCGGCCAATCGACAAGCTGTCCAAATCGAAATCCACCCCTGCTCTATTGATTTCCACATGGCCGTACAGCACGAGCCCCTTGTCGAGCTCCCGAACAGCTCGTTCCATTACCAGTTGCTCCTATCTACAACAAAATCTGCCCTGCGATAAGTCCCCGGGCAACAAGGTCCCTTAAATCCTGCAAATCGTTAGCCATCGTTATCTAAGCCTCCCCGCCACTTAACCACAATTTAAGGAATGTTCCTCATTAACACGTAACATCAAATTTCACCGATTTCGTAATGGAGTTAACGAAATTACTTTGTAAGTTTGAATCGCCTCCTATAATCGTCGTCCTATAATTTATAGAGAATCTAACCAAATATATTTTAAGGAATACGTAGATTACTTCGTAAAAAAAGAATGAATATGAGGGAGTAAAAACTAACAATGTGTGTATACCACTACGTGCGAGAGAGCTCAGTTATCAACCTGACAATTACATTAGTTTTGCGCAACCAATACTCGCTAATATTTCAGCAATGGCCTACCATTCCTTATAGGGTATACTAATGCCTTTCTTATCGCAAAACTATTTCGCTATAACGCTGATTTTGCAGCCTTGTTCGCTATTCCTAATGTTTTATATTATGCTGTAGCACTCTTTTACGCAAGTTCCCAGGCCATCGACTAAATTTGTTTTCAGGCCACCTCAACAGCATTCTTTTCGTTTCACAATATGTGTTAAAAACGCTCGTCCGCTGATTTTACGTGCAGAGGTCCTCACTGCCGGTCTTCTCTAGCTTATACACTCTTTAAAAAAAGTAGAAGAGAGTCGAAGGAAACTGCAACCTTGGAAATTTAATTTGTCAATTGAGACCAAACAGGCAGTTAGTTACCTTAGGAAGCCATGAATTTTCAACGGTAATAACACAATTGGTTCGAGAGAAACATGTGGTAATTCTTTAATTGCATTTGGCGGCGATGAGTTATTTTACGATTTTTCCAGTCAACACATCTTTTATTTTGATGCGGGCCGTGTATGCTAATAATGAAGTCATCGGGTGCCATTTTTCAAACTGATTTCATCATCTGAAATTATCGTAGGACGCTTCAAGAATTTATTGTCCGCATCATCACTAATAAATCCGTTTTCTACCTGTGAGTCCATGACAACTCCCATTTATAACGAGCTCTTATCTTGTGTCATGTCTATGGGAAACAGTCAGCGGGAATATTGCTGTAATATCAAACGATGTTTCTATGAATAATAACAGACAGGGTCGTCCACCAATTTAGGAGATTAAAGAAATAGAAAAAAAATGAGAAAGAGGATTTCTTTTGGTCAAAAAAGACAGAGAAAAAATCTGTTGTTTTTTTTTGCATATGGAAAAGTTAATTAATTTGGTATTAGCTTGAGTCAACTTCTAAAATTTCTGGAATCCAGGTACAGATTTCAGGTGGCTTTATGTATCCAACCGGAGTTAACTTAAGGTATAAGTGCAATGCGATCCGGTGTTGATTAAACAGGAATTTTGCAATCAAAGTCCAACTTGAATATAAGAAAGTTTCAGGTAGAGCATTTGATGAGGGGAAAACACATTTGGTTTTTCCCCTCTTTTCCTGTGTGTGTTTGAGGGTAGGTTGTGTAGGTGTGTAAGAGTAGTATTTAAAAAAAAATTGCCCGTGTTTTTTTTCCCAGAGTCTTGACTTTTTGAGCTGTATTCCTCGAAGAACCGCGAATTGACTACTAAAATTACCTCCCCAATGTATACTAACTGAGGTTACAGTAACACATCTTTTGGAAATAATTACGGTTAAAAATGAGAAAACCGTTCGGTATTACTTAAGTGTGATCGCTCCCGACAAGTCAAAAAACTAATGGTATTCAAAGGCAGAGTTGCAAAATATGGCGCTCGTCGGGTGTTTCGCTTGCTACTGTGCTGCACCCGCCAGTAAATAAAATGTGGGTCGAGGAGGCGCAACGCGCTGTCCAGAGCCGCAGCCCATGCCAGCAGTACAGCTCCCGGGTCGCGCCGCCAGCAAGCAGATTTATCTCCTTGTTAGCACATCAAGACAAACACATTACAAAGATTGGCCAAAGACTCCGGAGCAGGAACAAAAGAACACAGTCGCTTTGTCAGTGGGAGAGAAGAGGACCGAAAATTGAAGGCAGGCGAAGATTTGTAGCGACCTTGGTAGCCGAAGAGTTGCGAATGACATGGCTTGGCGCGGCGTAGCGAATCGAATCGTTCGCTTTCGGCTCCCGATTGACCGACTTTAAGATAGGCAACGCCTCGAGCCGATATCGCATCATTCGTCAACGCCGTGCCGACATAAATCCTAACACAACACAAGACTACTCCCCTTACCAAATCTGATATTAATCCACACACACAAAAATACTACCGAGCCATGCCTCCTTTGCACGACAGTCCAATCAACAAGCTGTCCTCAAAGGCCATGAGTATATTGTCCACGTTAAACAACTACAGTAAGTTATATTGTAGAGAATGATCGAATTTTCTAACTCTTGAGTCACCATATTCACGGTCTCTTAAAGCCAAGGAAACTGTTTCTGAAAGAATGGAAAATTCTTACTTTCTGCTGGATTCACAACATCCTCATCCTCATCAATCATCCTCAGTGTCTTCTCTCACAAGGTTTCTTACGCGGCAAAAATATTACGTGGTGGACAAGGCTCAAGTCCATTATTACGCGGCTATTATTAACTTCTTCGGTAATCCCCTTTTTATATAGGACCATTACTTCGCGACTGTACGCGAAAGATAAGCAGCTGCCATCCGCGCATCAGTGTCAAATAAACTACTAAATACGATGAGGTTCAATCGGTTTTTTACGCTGTCATCTGGCCTCTCTAAAACCATTTTATGGATTCACATGAAAAGTTTTACGCCATTTTATTTGGTCTCGTAAACATCAATCACAGGATCATCAGCTTCTTCGCTATAGTAAGGCATTTACGATAAGATGTCTGCACGGCTCTTAGTCGCGCTGTCACATAAACTTCTATATTTATCCCATATCTGGATAACGTTTATCTGCTAAAACCCCGTCTAAGACTAAACGCTTTAAATGAGAAGTGATGTTTACGAGAAAAATAACATAATCCAAAGCATGAAAAAAGCAAACAAGAGTCAACAGTTCTGATTAATTTTCGTTCACGAAATATGTTTGGTAATTTCAAGTATTTTTTAGATTAAGGTGCTGTAAAATTTTCCGATACCAAAAAAGTTCCGCTAAAGATTATATCAAATCTGTGCCGCTTAACCTACCTCTACTAGCTAAAGTTCAGCTTAACCTGACCTAAAAACTTTTTATATATCACCTAATCGAACTCAGCGTAGCAGACAACCCTATTTAGACATAACCTTACCTACAAACTCTACCTCAGAACGTCATCCTCATTTTAAAAACGTGTTTACGAAGAAGACTGCTTTTCATGACATAGATACTTCTTGACGGTGGTATAATGAGGCATAGCGAGCAATTGTGACAACTGTGACAGAATTTCTGCTCACTAATATTAAGGGGTGAGCCAAGTTGCTTGGAAACAACATTGAAAATGAGACCGACACCGGTGGACTTCGTCCAAAGTTCACTTCAAGCTTCAACACTGAGGGTGAAAATTGGTCAGTAAATAATTTTCGTCAATAACTGGCTTCTCAACGCATCATCAGTTTGTTCGTCTAATTAAACGGCTATAATTACTAACTTGGCAAGAGTTCATGTCGTTCCTTTCCCCAAAATAGAAGAGCACATCGACACAGCCAACTCAGTAAAAAGGCTACTTTCAATGCCATTTCCGTGTCTTCAACTCATTTTAGGACTGTTTTAAACAATTCCACAAAACAAAATCCACGCATTAAAAAAATTGAATTTATTTCATTTTATAAAAACTTGATTTTTAGTATTTTTTTATTCGCATTATAACAGACATGGAAATCTTGGAAACTTATTATTAAGGAAAATGTAAACTTTGAAGCTATTCTTAAGCCGGGACAGATTGAAAATTTCATCTCACGTAGCTTGCATTGAATGGCAAGATTGCAACTTCAACAAGGTATCTTGTTTGAAAACACTTCATGACAAAACTTCTTGATAAGAGTCAAAGCATCTCGTTGCCGTTGCATTCAGAATCTCAGCATGATTTAGGTGTTGCTTACGGCGGAGGCAGCTGTGTTCAAGAATAGAGAACTTCAAAAATGCGTGACGCTATTGAACGAATCGTTGCCATATTTCAAAGCGACTAATTCATATCTTTTTATACAGGACCTCCCAGCGCTAAGACGTCACCCGACAGTGGTTGCGGATTGAATGTGTCGCCGTGCTGATCCCCCACCATCTCTCCTCCCACCACACTTACCCCCACTCCGCTTCATCTACCTCCTACCCAATCTTTCCTCCTCTCCCCTCTCCCGCTTAAGATCCCCTCTCCTACACTCGCTTCTCCGACCGTCGTACCTCTACTCCCCCTCCACGTTCGTCCTCTTGCCCCACCACCGCGCAGCATCGTCTGCCAGAAATGAAGATTGAGAACGCACTTAGCTTGTGCTACAAGGCGCAGCATCAATTTTACATGCACTGGGAATGTGACGGCTTCAAAGTTATTATGATGAACGCGGTAGCATTCGCGGCATGCATAACAGTGGCAGTGGGCCTCGGTTCGCGGCACAGCACAGCAGCTGGGGACTCGCCAAACTCACGGATATCCACCTAGAATCATCGTGCGATTGTTTTTGAAACGGCTGGTCGCATTAGGCGGCTGACAGGCCCAGCCATTCGACCGAAGATTGCCACTCCACATGTTGCTATTCCTCAGGCGCCGCTCAAAACAGGCCATAAATATTTCCACGATTCGAAAATAGCCGACATTCACTGTCAACAACAGCTTGTTAGATCGCGGCAACACACTCACATAATGCTGCCAAAAAAAAAAAAAGCTTTCGGATAATAAAACATACGAGCGAATATCCTAGAGAATGAATCGCATCGTATGGTTTTCTGGGAACTGTAAGGGTCCATGGTGATTTTCAGTTAAATTTTGAACAATAGCTTTTCCTGTTCATTTGTGCTTTCTTACAATTAGTGCGGGTTGTCAGCGGAATTTACGAAGGATATACTGTTAAGTTGCAAGGTAAATTTCCCATATCTTGTGCTGTAACTTCCGTTGCCAAGCCAGCGGAGCAAGGTAAAAGGCGCCCAAATTTTGGCCTAGGTTAACCTCACCTTAACTATTGGTCGACGAGCTATGCAGCTTATTCTCGGTGGCCGTTACTGCCGTTGAGAAACAAGCAGCAAGGATTACGCTTTTTTTTAGGTTAGTTTTACATGACTGGTGACTTGCTTTGCTTCGGTTTCGCAGCTAAAATGTAGAACGGTGGAACACAAGACATGAAAACATTTACCTTTCAAAAAAAAAAAAAAACGGGCCTGAAGCAGGCCAGTACTTCCATTTCCGTCCCCCCATTGGCTTCATATAAATGGGCAATAAAACACAAGACGAATAGGAAAACTACAGAAAAACCAGCGCAATCAAATCCGTATTGTCCCATTTTAGGCCCGTGTCCCACCTTAGGGACAATCGCTTCCGGCAATTTTTGGTAAGACTGGGCTCCTTTTCAGTTACACAAGGATGACAAAATAACCGCGAAACT
>Ga0058701_10004897_pt1 | contig 10971 bp, 10 predicted proteins | sample AgamicOrMae_FD_97039 | JGI IMG/M metagenome (GOLD analysis project Ga0058701, IMG submission 97039) | Agave microbial communities from Guanajuato, Mexico - Or.Ma.e | ecosystem: Host-associated > Plants > Phyllosphere > Phylloplane/Leaf | place: Guanajuato, Mexico | collected 2012-06-04 | reverse complement strand
TAACCTAATCCTCTCCCAACCCTGATTGAAATGATGATTTATTTATAGGTATTTGTACTTGACGAGGCTCTGTCCCTTGGTGGATGATAACAGCCTTAAATCTGAATCAATCAATCAATCAATCAATCAATCAATCAATCAATCAATCAATCAATCAATCAATCAATCAATCAATCAATCAATCAATCAATCTCTCTCTCTCTCTCTTCTCATAGTGGAAAAGTATTTAACATCAGAAGGAAGGAAAAGATTTTAAATAAGGTTCATGATTTTCCAAGTAATTTTAATTTCTGCATAGATCTTTATAATAAATTAGATCTAGAGATAAAAAAAGGAAAAAAAATGTAAGACTTGCAAAAGGAAACTTAAACATTTATGTGGTAAGGCTCCTTATTCAATTGCGGAGTATTTAAATCAAAATTAGTTATTTTAAACAAACTCAAACACATGTACGATGACTTTCCCTCCCAACTATTCCACTGTCCTTACTGCCTTCCTCCTGGATTGGTAATGATGACAGCTAGAAAACTGACTAAGCTGATGCCCTTTAAAGGACCATATAGCTGATTCTGAATCAATCAATCAATCAATCAATCTCTCTCTCTCTTTTTTTCTCCTCAAAGTTTGGTTTAATTTTTTTAAAACTTCAGATGGTGTCCCGCGTTAAATTCAGAAGAAAGTGGTGCGCAAAGTCCAGTTGATCAAAAATGCGAAAGAAATGTTCGGAAACGAACCGTTCTTATCAGGACTAATGACTTCTAGGCACCTCTCTTCGTAGCGGACTCCCACGTTAAATAAAGCACAAGTCGCCTGCAAAAGTAAACGATAGACGAAGTGTGCTACGTAAATACAACTTCTGGAACAACTTTTCTTCTAACTTGTACGGTCGAGGTGTTATAAGCCTCATACAGAATGTAAACATTGCGCCATTTGACTCAATGACGTGCGTTTTCCGCGCTTCGTGGTTTCAGACCGTTCAAGTTACGAGGGGGAGTTCAAGAGCAAAGTTTCTCATAATTATGGAGCACACCTGATTCTTACAATTCTTTTCGTTTGAGTAGTACTGTAGGTGGGATTCAGGTGGAAGCAATATTATTAAAACTCGTCAGCGTCTTTGCATACGGTGTACATATGGACGTCATTATCGTAAAGTTTAAAAAAAATATTCCAACGCTGTTTTTTTAAGGGAGTGTCTGTGTCTATTGACCCGACCATGTAAGTAGGGCGACCCGACTGCCCATTTTGAAATGTATTAGGTTGGGTGCGTTCAAGTCACCTTCTTTTTAAAATGTATTAGGTTGGTTACGTGCGTTCAATTCTCCCTATTAATGTATCAATCGGGTCAATAGCAACACCCCTTTTAAATTAAATTTTATTTATAAAAAGTTTGTTTTAAATGGATATATTGTACCTTTTTAAAGCCTGGAATGATTTTACGTGAAATAAGGCAGAGAGCTTTGCGCTGCACTACCTTTAAGTAAGATCAGCTAACCAGGGTCGTTCACGTTACATTTAAATCGTAACGAGTGCAGTTGCGCGTTGCAAGTCGACCTTTTACCGATAACGCGTTACGTTACTACAGTTCACAAAATTTAAAGCGGTATCGATAAGAATAACGCACAGCGGCGTTGTTAGTGTTACATCACCATCCTAGGCGAGCACTCTTTTACGATTTGTCATTTTGTTTAAGTTATTCACCGCTTTATAGTAAAACGTTTTCTCCTCACTTTGTCCAATCTTTAACCAACTAAACCAATTGAACGTCAACAATCCTGCAGCCAACTTACTTGTTAGCAACGAATCGCTCTTGATCGGGTAAATAATTTGGAGTGGTTGAAAAAGAAATGTATTTATTACTAATTCCGCCATCATAAAGAATTTCATTTTTAAATCATTATTATGGGTCATTGATTGACTCAAAATTAAGAATGTGTTTTTCCTAGTTCCTGCAAGGCAGGGAAAGTAAGTGCTCGGATTTCGTCGGCGTTAAGGAAAATATTGCTTCTTTGTAGGGTATTCTTGATTTCGGTGCTCATGATAGAGTCCATCCCAAAATCGACGAGGGTTAGCTTCGGGTTCAGGCTCTTCGTGTCCTTGAGTCCTGTATTAAAGTAATGCAGAATTTAGTGTTTTTACAATTTTACCAGCCATTGTATCAAAATTTCTACTAGCTCTTACTGATTTATGATTGAGTTTGTGACGTGTATTGCTGTACAGGGTGACCCAGATAACATTATCAACTTTGTTTTAGGCATTCTGAAATCACAGGAGGCGGGTTGCCTACATTCACTTCAATCAAGCGAACAGTTCCGTTCGCAGGTTCAAAACTTAAAAAACTCGCTTTGATCAATATTAAAAAAATTGTATCGATCACCGGTATACAAATGAACCGGATAAACCCAGACATATACTTTGAATGTGAAGTGTCGAGATTATGCCAATAAAATGTCCAAACTTAGTAAAAGGCAATTTATAATAGGTCTTTTAACGTCACCAGCGAGCATAAACACAGGTATGTGCAGCCCGAGGTCTTTTTTTAAACGCTGAAATTATTCATATTTAAATGTTTTTGAAACTTGGAGGCGAGTTTTGCAAGCTGCAAACTAGTGAACGGAACTGTTCGCAAGCAGAGCGAATTAAGGCAACCCACATGACTCCCGTGATTTCGGGTTGACTAGAACGAAATCGTCAGGTTTAAAATTGTGACTATCGATCTATTAATTAATTTTAACTTGAAATGATGTGCGATTTAGTGATCACAAAGTAGATATACGTCTTTGAAACATTGACAGAATAAGTTAACCGGATAGTTCACCTTCGTTTGTAAATCTTCCAATTCACATTCAGAGCAGCTTCTTGAATGCTAGCTCGAGTCAACAAAGCCCGAACGCTAAGCCGTTCTGAACACTTAAGAGCCGTATGAGAAGCCGTTTAAAATCTAATCAGAATAAAGAGTAAAACTATCATAGGACATCCGATTTTTTTTATTTTTTTTTTATATAGACAAGACTAACCTGAAAAAAATTTTTAAATTGTTCGCTAGTTTATATGCGTATCATACTTATTGTTAACATTACGTAAACAGACTTCTAAAATACGTCTTTTAGCTGTGTGGGTGATTTTTTTGTATGGGTGGGTATAGTGTAAACGAGGTTTTACCAATAATAGCGGCAACGGCTTCGACTAAGCCAACGCTAGAATCCCCTTCGGTGTTGCGACTCTTCGGAGCAACGATCATGCAAGACACAATCGTTTCGGGCTGCTGCATCAGGAGATCCAAGGAGTTGAGACATGAAACCATGCGCTGGGGCTTCGTTCCTCCTACAACACTCTCGTTAGCCTCGCCCAGATTCTCGAAGATGAGGCCGACATCGCCGATGGCACCCCATTGAATGGCAACCTACCAAAATCGATTAGCAATCAATGCAATCGTACAATCGCCGAAAAGTGTCTGGCAGTCCTGAAATACTCACAGCTGGCAGACCATCAGCTTTGCGAGCCTCGCAGATCCTTTCCATAGCAGAGTTGCCTAAACCGTAGGGGACTTGTCCGTTCCACCCTCGTCCTGAAGTGACACTAGAGAAAGCTACAAAGTGGTCCAGCTGTGGGCAGAGTCTGCGGGAAACCTTGTCCAAATTGAATGTGCCGGCAATCTTAGGAGCAGTCACAGCAGTGAAGGTAGCTTCAGTCTGATTTTCCATGTAAGCATCCATCAAAACCTGGCGAAGACGGGTCGATGAGCCAATGATCTCACGAGGAAGAAATGATTTCAGTGTTCGGTACTTACCACAGCCAAGTTGAAGATACCACCGACGGGCCCCATTCGGTTACATTCTGTGAGGAGACGTTCAGCTCCCTTTTCCGTCGTAACGTCAACGTTGGATATGACTACCTTTACACCTGGTCGTTGATTCCATCGCCGCACGCATAGAGCCTGGTAGCCGCTCTTGACTCCGCTCCGGGAAGTGATAACCACTTTTGTGGCGCCCCGCTCTAATATCCAAGTCACCAACTCGAGTCCGAATCCACCGAGACCGCCGACAACGACGTAGCACTTGGCTGGGTCCATGTAAGTGCGAGGAATGGCTGACACGACATTGGTCCGAGCGCCGTCGTCCTTGCGAACCTCCACGAGGACCTTTTCGATTTGCGGGCCGGCGGATGTGCATCTGAAGGCGTCCTCTACGCTGTATTTACTGAAAACTCTGAAAGGCAGAGGCCTCACAACCCCCTTCTTGATACCTCCCGTTACAAGTTTTGCGACCTCATCCTTTTCGTTATCTGTGGCCTCGAAGAGGGCGTCTAAAGGAATTCTTTGGAATGCGTGAAGGGAGACATCTATATCTGCTGAAAACCAGAATTCAAACATTGTTCAGAAAATATGCGATCATTTACATAGACTGGTATTTCAAGATTTTTTTTACCTAGAGAAGCGTCATTGGTCAAGTCGAGGATGCGACCATGCTTAGAGAGGCAGCGTGCAGAAACTTGTTGTCTCTCTTCGCTTGAGGTATAAACCACCATATCGACACCGTGACCTTTCGTGACTCGAATGATGCTCTGTTCGAATGCGTTTGTACGGAAGTCAGCGATGTGACTGTCTTTGAGCTGTGGGAAACGTTGCTTTAGGACATTGCGCTGCTCTTGAGTAGAAGCGGTTGTGTAGACGGTGCAGCCAGCGTCGAGGGCGACTGCGATGGCAGATTGACCAACGCCCTCTGCACCGCTGTAAACCAAGAGAGACTCTCCCTTGCGCAGATGACCTCGAACCATCAAGGCAAAGTAGCTCTGTTGAGGAAGGAGTTCGGAACATAGGTTTTAAGCTCATGGAAGACTTAATTGGGAGTCCCTGTAGCACCAATGGTACTCACAGTTGCGTAACAAACAGGCACTGTGGCTGCTTGTTCAAGAGTCCATTCGGTCGGGATTTTCCAGAGGAATTTATGGTCGACTGGAACTGACGTTCCTAAGGCACCGGATTCGACCAGACCCATGACACGGTGACCACGAGAGTCATGCCCTGAGAATTCTTTGCCGAGAATGCAACCCTGAAAAAGGCGAACATTCCCTGTTTTCGATGACATACTCAGAACAGCACAATAGCTCCCGTCAATAAGCGCGCTCTTATCAGCTTCGATTCAAAGTCGGCAATAAGTAACTCACATTTTATATTGATTACAACAGCGTAAAATGTGTTTTCTTGCGTTGGTACGGTCGCAAGTAGAGTCGTAATGTTCACTACCCAAGGTGGTTGCAAAGAGTAGAAGTTGAGAACCACTCTTGTAGAGGAAAGTATTTTAATTTCAATTTACCTGACCAATGAGATGAATAAGAGAATCAGCTGCTGATAGTTTCCCACTCGCCAATTCAGTATCGCTTAAGTTGACAGCTGCGTAGTAGACACTACAGATCTCTTTCCCGGAGTTGTTTTGATGCCTGAGTCAAATCAATGAATTTGAGCATTTTTGTCCTGTAGGTTCCTTTGCTATGTTCCCATATTACTCAAAACCTGTTTGCTTTTGATTACCTGTGATAAGAAGGAGCTTCAAACCATCGAGGGGCGGAAAGGTAACCACGGGAGAGAGTGTCTATGTATGCATGTTCTACTTGGCGGGAAGCAGCATCACCATCGATGTCCAGGAGAGTATGGCGGTATGTTCCCCACTCGTTCTTGCTGGCATCGCGGAGGACGTTGCTGACGAGGTCGAGCTGCAGCTGCTTAGCATACACGGGATCGGAGCAGCTGAATGCGGGGGCCTTAGGGTCTAGGATGAGGACCGCGCGCACGCTTTGGCCGCCAGGCTCCTTCATCAGTGAGAGGATGAGACCTGCAAGACCACTGAACTCTTCTCCCTGGGCTACCAACAGGATGCGCTCACCCCAACCAATGTTATCCTTCAAGACCTTTTTTAGAGGTTCGACCCAAGAGAATTCGTTATTGTTCACCTTAATAGTGTGGTACGACTTGACTTTCTCCAGCTTTCGTAGGAGAAGGTATGAATATTTATCGACTTGCTGCTTAGCGACGACCACCAGATCAAGATCCTTCGGCACACTCAACCGATTTGAACCAACTTCCTCAGTCAAAACAAAGCCTCCGGGTTTCAAAGAATCCAAAATCTTCTTCCGTGTTGCAGGTGTGGTGTCTGCGAGTGAGTCGGTGGTTAGTATTATGTCGGTTCGGGCGGGAAGGTCATTGTTGGTCTGCTTGATGCCGAGTTCTGTGAGGCATTCTGGCAGTGGCTGCGTAGAAGATACAGCAATATCGAGGATGTAATGTTGCTCCCTTCCGATAATGGCGACGGCGAGAGGAGCTAGGAGAGCACCTTGGCCACGCTGACCCTCCAGCTCGACGGCTTTTAGCTTTGAAGCCCCTCCGGAGTTCTCAGCGGCGAGATGGAGCAGGGTGGTGATGGCAGCGACGCGGCTCATGTCGCCTTTCCCGCTGACGGCCGTTTCGGGCTTTAGGGGCACAAAAGTGTAGCGCTCGAGCTTTGGTGTCATCTGGTTCGCACTCAGTACGCGGTTTACTAGAGAAGTCGTGAGGCCACGAATCTCTACACCTCCAGCCTGGATGACGTTGACTTCACGGTCTACGATGATATCAACACCTGGTGAAAGAGAGTTTTATCGATAAGAACTCCGAGACGATTGACCCAAAGGCCCGATCACAAAGATGAGCGCTGATCAGTTTCTGAGAAGTCCCGGTCGAGAACGACTTCTCTGATCAGATACAATCGCACATCTATCTGGCCCTCTTTCTACGGTTAGGTATTTTCAAAGTAAGAAGATATTACCGGCTTGGCCATTTAGTTGGCAGTTAACAGAAGACTTGTGGCGAATAGGGTCAAGTTTGATACATCGGATAAAATTGGGAAGGAAGATCTTGCGGTTGGGCTCTCCGTGATAAGAGAACTGGAAGACATTGTCGATAAAGCTGATCCACTCCTCTCTCCAGTAAATTTTTCCAGCAGTGCCTGTAACCCGAAATCAAGTGTGAGCGATGATCTTGTTCAAGTGGATTTTTTTCTGTTCGGATATTTATTACCGCGCATGTTAGAGGTCACCAATCCGCAAAATAGGCCGGTGTAGTCATATCCGCGCACACGCATGTCTTTGTAAATATCTGTTGACTGGAGAATTGGGCCGTCATCTTCAATGGACGACTCCGGTTCAGAGAGGTTGACGAAGGAGTGTTCCCTGTCTTCGAGGATGCCTATACGACCAGATACAACCACAGAGCCATTTTCACAAATTTCGAACCGGCCGCTGACCTCCAAGATATTGACAGCGAATTCAACCGGAACATCCTTGTGCAGAACAGTGTCGCGGTGGAATTGGACATTCTCTAAGGTGACAGGGAAGTTCTCGGCTGAAGAGCCCTGCAGTTCAGCGAAGGTTCTCCACGCCAGTTCCTAAAAAAAAAGAGAAGGATTTCCATATTTTTCTTAGACAATAAGAGTGCTCCCTAACTAAATGAAGAATGGTATGATTTACTTACGATATAGCCAGCCGCTGGGAAGAGAATACGTCCATTGACAGTGCTTCCCGCTAAGAAAGCGCTGCTTTCCTTGCTCAGGTCGATTTTGATAACGCTCTCGCCTGAGCTTTTCTTTCCCTGTCAATAAAGATACACCGTCATTCTTCTGCGTAGAATATTTTCGCTTAAATTGACTTAGCTTGCCTTTTCATCGTAACTGGGCACGGTCCATTCGTGCGAGTGGTCCCATCTGACAAGAGAGGCGATTTGTTGGGTTCCGCGTGGGACGGGGAACTGGAACGGCTCAACAAGACTGCTCAGGTCTGGTTGAAGTCCAGCGTTGTAAAGTCTGGATGAAACGAGGTTTGTTAAGAACTACTTCGAAAATTTTCTGTCGAATAGTGAAAATATCTTACTTTCCGAGACTGCTAAGGAAGAAGGATAAGTTGTCAGGGTTGTTTCGTTTGCTGATGCCAATGCTTGTGACGCTGGGTCCAAAAGAGCGTTTAATAATTGGTCCGAAGAGCCAGTCTGGGGCAACTTCGACTATGATAGCGTTTTTGGGAATCTTGGTCAAAACCTCGGCGAAGAGGACGGGATTGGTGATATTGTGGATGTAATATTCAGGCGACGAGTATTTTGCAAGAGGCTCGTCCCAGGATTCCTCTGGAATTGATGAGCTGATCCAGCGAGGAGAGCGTGGTTTCGGATTGGTGATGAGCTATAACAAATAAAAATGACGATTTGTGATAAAAGTCTTACAAGAAAATGTATTCAGAGTAGATGCAAATACCTGGTCGTGGTATTTTTTGAGGAGTGGTACAGATTTATCTAAGCATGGACTATGAGCTCCGATTCCTGCACATTTGACTTCTTTGGCAAATATTCCTTCAGATTTAAGTTGATCCACGAATTTGGCTATACCCTCTTTCGTTCCGGATACCGTCACGCTGTCCGCGGAGTTGTGACAGGCGGGGAAAATGCCGGCAGGTGCCCGCCTCTTGGTCTCCTCCCAAGAAAGACCTAGTAAGAGTTGATGTTAGTTGACGTCGACGAGGAAGGTTTCCGGTTGCTGTCCCTACTCACCAATAGCTGCCATGGCAAAGTGTGCGACATCGCTTTCAAGGAAGGCTTGGCCTCGCCAGTAGGCTGCAAGCACGGCTTGTTCCGCGGTCAGTGTATCGTCTGCGTAGCCGCAGCCCAGCTCACCGAGAGAGTGGCCTACGAAGAAGTCAGGCTTGATTCCGAGAGAAGCCAAGGTATCTGTTAAGGCGACCTGCATCGCTATGATTGCCACGAACGAACTGGTGCAGTGTTCCAACGTCTTTGCTGTGCCATTCATGACGATTTCAATGAGATCCAAGCCGTAGGGTTTGAGGGCTGCAGCGCACCTATCAAGACTCTTCCTGAAGACTTGGAGCTCGTAAAGGGATCTGGCCATACCAGGCCATTGGGACCCCATTCCAGAATAAATAAACCATACTTCACGTCTTTCTCCATCGTTCTCCTGTCAACATTTTTTTTTGTTAAGAGGGCCGTTCGAAGATATTTGGATATTTTCATATTTATAGTCACTTACGGCAATTTCCCGAAGTGCAGGTGTCGCACCGAGGAGTGTATAGCCACGGTAGATGTGACCATTGATGTTGCTCTTATAGATTTTGTCCAAGAGTGCGAGGAATCCCTCATCGTCAGGAACCCTCTCGACCTGCAGGATAGGATAAATTTAATCGTATCTTGCGCGGATGAACTTGGGTTGTTAAAGTAGAAAGTACCTGGTCGAGGATTGTGTTGACCGCCTCTTCCGTTCGTCCGGAGACTGTGACCAAGCGCGGCTTGCTCGTAGAGTGGCCGGCTTTCGGTGGAACCTTCTCCTTCATATTTCGGCGAAGGACGACATGGCCGTTCGATCCACCGAAACCGAATGCGTTGGCAACGGCAAGCCCCGCTTTCCAGGGGGTGTTCTTATGTACGACCTTGAGTCGGCCGTCCAGCAAAGCAGGAATATCCGGGCATGGCTTTTGGTAATGCAGGTTGCCCGGAATCATTCCGGCTTCCATGGCGATGAGAATTTTTGCAACACCGCAAAGCCCCGCCGCGCTCTCGCCGTGCCCCATATTGGATTTGACGCCGCCGACCAACAGAGGCTCCTTCCTGTTGGACTCGTCGCAGAAGAAGCGTGCGACTCCATCGCACTCTTCGGGGTCTCCAACCCTCGTGCCCGTACCGTGAGTTTCCACATAAGTCACGTCCAGAGGATCGAGTTTTGCGTCCTGGAAAACTAGTTCAATAAGCTTCTTTTGCATTTTTCCCGATGGGTAGGTCACTCCTTGTTCCTTGTATCCGTCGCTGTTACTCCCGGCGTTCATGATGGTGGCGTACACGCGACGTGCATCCTGAATTTTCTGGAGGAAAACTGTGACAACGGCTTCACTTCGAACGAAGCCATTACCTGAAAAAATTATTTCTGAGCTAGACTAAACGTGGAAAAATTGGTAAGGTCACTAGGATGCATTCTCATGGATTTTTTTTTATGTTTTTATGAACGGCTGGTTTATTAGTGCTGTTTCGTTGCCTTGTACTTTTATTTTTTTAAATGGGAAACGTGACCTATTTTGAGTCCCTGACAAGTCCATGTAGTTATCAGTGTCTCTTTTATCATACCCAGAAAAAAATATTCTCAAAAGAAGAGGAAAATGCCCTATCGAAATTCCTCTCGCAATTTCCTCTTAATTTGAGAGTATTCCTCTCATTATAAGAGTATTGTCTCTTACGACAAAACGAAAATTCCTCTAAATTTGAGACGTTAAACCGTCTCACAAATCCTCTCAAAGGGGGATTAATATTCTCCAATCCTTTATGCATCGTTTTTTAACCTTGCACCAGGTCTCATCGCTGCACCAGGTATCCGCAAAGTGTACTCATGCGCATGATGCTGGCGCTTTGAACGGTTTTTGACGCAAGGTGACCTGGTGAAGATATTCCATTTTTCATTTTTCAGTTTGCACCACTGGTAAAAAGCGCTACGTCAAGAAAGGTCGCCGATGACACCCTTAGCGACATATTTTTCAAAATCTAAGCTCATGGCTCGGTTTCAATCTCACCTGGGCATCGGTTTCCACACAAAAGAGGACATCATCGGGGCCCTCGAGGTCCCCGATGATGTCCTCTACCAGTGGTGCAAACTGAAAAATGAAAAGTGGAATATCTTCACCAGGTCACCTTGAGTCAAAAACCGTTCAAAGCGCCAAGCATCATGTGCATGAGTACACTTTGCGGATACCTGGTGCAGTGACAAGACCTGGTGCAAGGTTAAAAAACAATGCGTAAAGAGTTGAATCAACTCTTTACGCATTATAACTCTTTACGCATTATCAACTCAGTTGGTACAACCGGCCGGGCGGTCCACCGACCCAGCCGTGGGCGGCCAACAGGCCGCGAGCAGCGGCCGCCACCAGGCCACCGGTCACATGTTTGCCACTAGCCAAGAC
>Ga0058701_10004896_pt1 | contig 10971 bp, 5 predicted proteins | sample AgamicOrMae_FD_97039 | JGI IMG/M metagenome (GOLD analysis project Ga0058701, IMG submission 97039) | Agave microbial communities from Guanajuato, Mexico - Or.Ma.e | ecosystem: Host-associated > Plants > Phyllosphere > Phylloplane/Leaf | place: Guanajuato, Mexico | collected 2012-06-04 | reverse complement strand
GGATACTCCCGAGAAAATGACCAAAACTGCTTTGAAACTTTGCGATACCAAAATGATACCTTAAAACAGAAAAAGATACCCAAATGATACCATAATGATACTTAAAATTTTGTCTCGGGTAGCAGCTAACGCGTTAATTGATAGAGGAGGTGCCATTAATTTTAGCAGCCGTAGCTAACTTTTTAGCTGCCGTAGACATCGTTGAAGCTACTCATAAGTTAGCAAGGGATACCAATTGAGCGAATATGTCTGTTTAGCAGCTATTTCCAACATTTTAGCAGCTACATCTTACGTCAGCAACGAATTCTAAAAAGTTAGTAATGTCTGCTAAAGTTATTTGTTCCTGCAATATCAATTGACGCGTTAGCTGATATTGCTATTTCTTCTCGTGAAAGTTTAAAGATTGCCTATTTTTCTTCATTTTCCTCTTCAAGCGGAGTGGAGTAGCGCATCGGAGCTTAAGGTACAATACACAGAACCTAACCTAACTTAACCTAGGATAATCTTTAGCGAATCGTAATGCGCTAATTACTTCTCGATGGCATTTACAGTACTTGCTCTCGCAACTTTTCGACATTGCAGTTCTTCCCTACTCGCAGCGGTAATTCTACGTTTGAAACGAGGTTGTTTGCCTATCTCTGTTCAATCCAAAGAAACCCTGAAAGTCCCTTGGTACGAATTGTTTTCACTAGTGGATCTTTGAGAGTGATTCGGATGCGTATCAGACATCCAATCCGGACGAATAAAAGACGACTATCTTGTAATTGAAGTCTTATTACGTAATAAGTATCCAGTTTTCGGAGAGGTTTGAGTGATGAGGGGCGCAAGTTATTAAGCGGCTGGTTTGAGTCGGACCATCCTTTGAGTTCAATCACAACTTGTTATTCACTTGGGCACACGACTATTTTTTGAAGATTTGTTTTCGATCTCTTGTGTTGCACCTTCCATCACCAGATTGAGCAAAGTAAGAGCAAAGACGCATAGGATATGTAACTTAACAGTTGCCATACATCTTTTTATCTTATGCCGGAAAGAAAATAGAAAATTAGATCTTCATGTATTGATTTTAAAAGGCCACCCGCTTATCAACTTTATCTGACTGAAACTTCAATAGAAATGATTTCTCATACCAAGACAATGTTGTTGTTGTTGTTTTTTAATATTATGACATTTTTTTTTCTTGCCGCAAGAATTATTTTCTTGTCGCAAGAATTATTTTCTTGCTGCAAGAATTATTTTCTTGCAACAATAATTATTTTCTTACTGCGGTAAAAAAAATCTTGCGGTAAGGAAAAAAATGTTTTGTCACTATATCAGAAATTATATTCTTGATATCAAAGAACATTTCTGTGATTGAATGCTCGAAGCAAATTGATCAACAAAGGTTTTGACAATATTCATAATATATAATTAATTATAATTCAGAATTATATATAATTCAGGACAATAAAACATAGTAGTTCATATCATGTGGATGACGAGGACTACAGGAGTATTTATCCTTTTAGGTGAAATTTTTCTTGCAGACGTGCCGCTGATTTTCGTACTCCGATGTTAGTCTGTCGGAAATCCCCAGAGCAAATGTGTGCGAGTGTGTGGTGTACATACAAACGAGGACCTTGTTCGTATGTATATCGGTATCCTAACTAGCGCCCTGAACTCAACTTTCTCCGTTTCTGTTGCACCCACAATAGAGATATATTTCGCCCATCTGAACCGGAGCATTTAACATTCCGCCGTGAATGTAAACAAGAGCGAACCCGTGAAGTTCTGAGTGTGAAAAATAGTTGCCGAAGTGTTTTCAGACCGAGGATGACATTCTTAGGGGTTGGTGCAGTTCGCATGTTCCGCCACTTCGTTAATTGTAAATGCGGTCATCTCTGAACTTTTAAAACGATTAATACCATGTTGGAATAAGTCCGCTCGAAAGTGATCTGAATAAACATACTCGATAGGTCTATTTGTTAGTTATCTTTAAGGGTGCTCGCGAAATTACACGGTTAAAATTTACTGAATAAGCTCGGAATGACACTGAGTTGGATGCTCATATAAAAAAACAATCGAATGATCTGATTCAGATAGTTGCATATCCTATAATCCTGACTCCTCTTGTGAAATCTTTGATATCAGCTTGACATAGCGTAGATACATAAAATTGACACCATAACAATGAAAAAATTTACGTAAATATTTGTGGCTGTTCCATTTTGAGGTTCCTCGGTTAGTGGTTAATCATGCAGTGATTCTGCCATACCTCTGACATCTTTAAGCAGACTTTTTTTCTTTGGTAAATTACCTTAAATTAAAAATAAAAATAAGGTTAGTGAACCAAAAGCAATTTTTCTCGAATCAAAAAGGTAATTTAAATCAGGAAACCTGGTTTTTCTGACATGATGATCAAAAAAGCGGAGAGTTATATCCACGTCAAACGTCCATTTAAAATGTAATTGGTAGGTTGGTAGGTCCGCGCCGTGTGTCGCAGTCTCCGAAAATGCGTTCTAGTCCCATATGGAATGCATGTACGTGGATGTAATGTTTTTCATCAAATAGCGCACGTTACATGGTTATAATGTCTGTCAAGCGGAACAATTTCAAGCCCTCCTCCAAAATTGTTTAATCACTTTTTTTCTATTTTTTTTATTTATTTTTTTGCTTGAAATTTTGTAGGGACGAAAAATGATGTCTCCACTTCTCACACTTCACATTATGCATATTTTTGTGAGATTTATATCTCGAAAAGATGCATCTTAACTAATTTTATACCTGGCCATAAGAAACAGCAGGGCCTCGGAAACTAAACTCCCATTTCCTCAATTCGAAAACACATAAATAATAGGGACTTTATTGAGGCATCCCAAAACGTGCTACCGCATTCTAGGTGCGACACCAGCGTGGCGTGCGGCATCAGACGTATCGCGCCGCCGGCGGCATTTTTCATATCCGTAAGCTGCGGCATTTCTCATATCCTAAAGCTGCGGCGCCGGCGCGGCTATCCTTGCGGCGAGCGCAACGCGCACGCGGAAATTTATAAAACTTTCACCGGTAGCAGCCCAACAAAACAAACCATCACACAGGAAACAATGTCCTCGCACTTCGCGCGCGCGCGAAGGAGCAGGGCAGCCAACTTAAAGCGTCTTTCCCGCGTCGCGTCTCGTCGGCGCCTCGCCTACTTGTCACAGCGGGGTCACTACTTCCGTATGGACGGCGCGGCGCACGCTGACGTCTCCTGGACGCCGTCGACGGCGTCCTCGCGGAATACCTAATAGCGCGATGTCCTGACCTTGTTGCATTCAGGGTGTGCCGCACACGGGTTCTCTTGTCTGACTTTAGTCTACTTATCGTCTTCCGGGCAAGGACCTCTTTCCCTTGTAGGACGTAAGGGAATTGTGTGTAGAGCCCTGAAAAGTAGAGAAGCGAATAGGTGACCCCTGCCATGGGAGCCGCCATATGATGGGCCCATCTTTACGGTAAAACGGGGCTCAACATGGCTTCCATGGGTTCCATTCGCGGCTCTCCACTCTTCAGGACTCTTGTGTGTAGGAGCGCGTGAGGTAGCTCAGGCTTGTAAACCATCGTATGCTTACAGATTAACCCATAACAGCCCAAAGTATTTGGAGTGAAATTTAGCTTAAAAGAAATTGGAAGGATATTGTTTTCATCAAAATACGGAATTTTAAGCTCTGAGAAACGCCTAAATCATTGAATTTCGGGTTTCTAGAAGGGTGATATTTTTTGAATTGTGACAATGTTGAACTGGAAAGATCCTCTAAAATATATTTTTTTCAGTAAGAAAAATGTCGTGTTGCAAAAAAAAAGTATTTGAGAAGGAAAAGATTTTGTTGTCATAATATTATGTAAGAAAACATTTTCTTAGCATCAAAAATCAATTCTGTGGGAGATAGAACTGACAGAAAATCAACCTTGTACAGTCGGAATGTATCGACTATTTTTTTTTTCGTTTGTGTTGGTAATACTAATGCGTTTAAATAGAGAGGACCTCGCGCACGGTCAGCTGATTTTCATCGTATTGCCAACATTAAGTTCTAGAAACAAAAAAAAAACAAAAAACAGTAGAACTGAATGCGACACGGTGTGATCTCCATTGTATATGTACTAGCAGTCGCAAATGTATTGACCGCACCATCTATTTCATACCTCCGTAACTTTAGAAAGGAAAAGAGATACGACAAAAAAAGCCGAGATCGAATCGTCAGATCTCTTGAAGATCTAGCGATTTTATTTCGTGCTTTTCTGGCATATCTCTGCTCCGGTTTAAAGCTACAGAGGTTTGAAAGGATTAGTTCAACGAATACTTTTGAGACTGATAGTACAAGTCTCTCTCGAAATGGCTTTGTGGGGTAGCAGTAACAATACATGTCAATGCTGTATCTGGAGCGACCTCTATCGACGGATTCGTTAGTCGCAAAAGGCGATTTAGGTTGAGAGAACGTGTGTGGTGTACTGAGACATGAAGAAGAGTACATTATGTCAGAAGCATGGCGTCATTTTGCCGTATATGTGTGACTCTTCTCCGGATCGAAACAAAATAGGTTACACAAGAAGATGATGAGCCGTATTTGCACAATCGTCCGGTGATTTTAGTCGCGACTTGATTAGACTCGGCCTTTCACCTCGAAGCTCGGATATTCGACGAGCTGGTTATGTTGCCAGCTTCCTCTCATCTCCGCGTTCATAATACACTCAATCGGACTTCCCACGTCGGAAGGACGGCGTGATAAACATTTATGGATGCCACTTCCGAGTCCACCGACCAGCACCCGTGTATTTCTCAAAAAATGGGGACACATCCGTTAGAGAGTGTCGATCTCAGATTTGAGGGTTTGATTTCCCACCTTTATGATCCACCTTTCATCGCCAAGGCGATTGATGTGATAGCGGAGCGAGGCACATCCACTCAATCTAAGTTAATCGAAAGATGAAACGGTTATATCGTAAGTGCTCATCATGTTTTGAAAGTTGGACATGAGTGCATTGCAATTAGTACGAATTGCGAATAGTTTGTCAAATCTTAAAACTTGAAAATGTTTTCTACACTCAGCGTAACTCTCGCATGTACGAATCCCACCAGGGGTTAAACTCAACGTCCAATTCCAAGACTGTGCCATCCTAAGACTGTCTCATTCTCAAACTGTCCCATTCTAAGATTGTCCCATTCTAAGTCTGTCCCATTCTAAGACTGTCCTATTTTAAGACTGTTCCATTCTAAGACAGTCCGATTCCAAGATTGTCCCATTCCAAGACTGTCCCATTCTAAGACTGTCCCATTCTAAGACTTCCCATTCTAAGACTGTCCCATTCTAAGACTGTCCTATTTTAAGACTGTCCCCTTCTAAGACTGCCCTATTCAAAGACTGTCCCATTCTAAGACTGTCCTATTTTAAGTCTGTCCCATTCTATGACCGTCCTATTTTAAGACTTTCCCATTCTTAGACAGTCCGATTCCAAGATTGTCCCATTCCAAGACTGTCCCATTCTAAGACCGTCCCATTCTAATACTTTCCTGTTCATCTACCTTCCTAAAAACGTCAGAAGCTATTCCATTTTGTTGCTGAAGAAGTTTATCCAATATGCGCCAGCCCCTCATGTTGAGATTTCCTGTTTGGACGAACTTCTTCCCTTAGATGGATTCGGAAGGATTGCGGTGAATAGGGTAGCGAAGGGGTTTTGCGCATCCGAGCGTTGGATCGGAAAATCAGGAGGCCTAGTCCCGTTTTAGGATCACAAACCCGTCAAAAACTTCTTGCGCTGATCAATCGTCAAAATCACAACACTTTTGAGCTTATAAACTCATTGAATTTTTGAGCTTATATAAACTCATTGAATTTAATATTTCCGTGGAATAAAGTCTCTTTTCCAACTAAAATTATATACAAGTAACAGTGTCCAAAAGATTAGGGGTTGTGCATAAAATAATATGAGATATGGGAGGGAGGGGTAGTTCAACGCCCTGGTGGACGAGTACTATAGCAAGTTAAAAGAGGGCAATGAGCCGACAAAGGGAGTATGAAATTGTCTAATTCTGGTCGACGGATGTTATGGACGACGCGTAATCAGCTAAGACTTGGGAGAAACAAAATTTGTTTCACTTTCCAGTAACTCAAAATGTACTTAAATTCTATTCATACTAAAAATATGATGCCTCTTGAATAGTGTGATCCCCAGCATTTTTCATCGAAATAGTTTGAAATTCTGTTAGCTATGAAAATATTTAGAATTGATCGTTTAAAATGCTCAAAATTTCAATTTTTAAACATTGGTCAAAGAATTTATGACTAAAAAAATATATATTTTTGACAACTTCAAATTATGCGTTTTTTTTTAAAGAAAGCTTTTTTTTTGTTATTTTTGGAAAGCTCTTAAATTGTAACCTAAAACATCGATTTAGCAATATTTTGAGCAGAATCTAAGGTTTCTTAAGTTTTCTTTTTTTAAAAAAACAGCGTAAAATATGCGTCCACGCATTATCTTAAAGTATAGGTATTATTTCATGCATTATAAAAGATATAGTCATTCCGTTTAGCTTTGAGGTTGATATGGAGCGGAGTACTTTTGTTTTCACGGAATTTCACAATAAATGTGAGTTGATCGGCTGATCGAGTATACCACCGACGTGTCTGATGAAAATCGTCTTTGTCTGGCGAGGCGTAATGTTAATCATTTTTCTGCACGTAATTTTAAGCTCATTGCCTCATTCATTCAATTACCGCATCTCGTCTGAATTTCAGGCTTAACTAAATTTTCGCCCCGAGTGCAAATGCGAGCTCGTGACCCTATTTCCCCCTACTGAATATTTCTAGGACCTTAGCTTGCCCTGTTGTCCCCCAGGAAAATACGAGTCAAGTATTGTGTTTCAAACAATGTTTATTTCAGTTAAAAAAAAAGAAAAAAAAGATAGAATGTCCGAATGTCTTGCCGTTCCTTGACAGCAAAATGAGATGCAAAAAGTTATTTGATGCGGAAGTCATTCGAAGAAAAATTGCCAGCCAAAATAATCTTACGTAATTTTACCGGAATGCAATGTAACATATCTTAACCCTCCATGCCAAACCTTTGCTGTAGCGCTATCCTTTTTAACCTAACCTAACCTCATTATAGAACTTCCGACAGCTTCCCGAGTTTACATCGTCTTTTTCGCTTTCTTTGTTCACGTGAAATCCCTTTTTTTGAAATTGATAATTTAATTATTTTTCTGATTTATTATATAATTATATATTATTATTTTTCTGCGTAGCAAGCAGGTGCTTACAGCCAAACAAAAATCAGATCTCATTTTTCAGAATGCAACTGGCATTGTTTTCACATCCAATATAAAATTTTAATCCTTTTCTGTTTTATGTATTTTAGCAACAAAAAATATGGTTTTGTGTTTGAAATATCATATTTGAACCGATCTCCATCGCTGTCCGGTTTGAGATAGTAACTTTTTTTTTCTCTTTTACGTACAGTATAGATGTTTTGTTTTTGAAAATCATGTTGACCAAATACCAATATCGTATCTATTCTCGTGCTCATAGATAGATAAACGCTAGTTTAAGTGCATCAGTTGTGTCAAATCAAAGTGATTGTCAAACTATCGAGTGCACTCTTTATCCAATTGTGCATTTGGCTTCCATTAATAAAACACCCGTAACGGAAAATCGATAGATGCTGGACTGATTGTGAGTGTTTTATCGTCGTCTAAAAACCTCGCTTATCCGCAAACAGCCGTAAAAATTATGCGCCATAAACGGTTTTACTTAGCGCTTTTCGCTAACAATGCGAAACGGGAAAGTGCCTTAGGGTCATATCCGCGCGCTATTTGCATTCAAATACGATAACAGTGTTTGCTCAAGGAACAATTGTCTGGTTAGGATCTTCTCATTGCGGTGTTCATTTTTTAAGTCAGCAATTTTAACCATAATTTTACAGGTTATATTTGACCTTTTCTTATCGATCTGAGCGATGCATAGGGCACGTAATCAAACATAACGGTTGCTAACCGGTACCAGTTAGTTCTCAGCGGTTGGTACGACTGCTTAGAAGCCGCTTTAGGTGACAGTCAAGCGGAGCTTCTTGCAACTATAACAAAGGCACCCGTTAATATTCATTGAGCGCTCGTTCCTTGTCCTGTTCTCTAAAATGCCTTAAAACGGACCGTTTATGTTTACCTGGGCCCAAAACCTATAAAACTTCACTAATTTTTCTCACTAAATAATAAATAGCCGAGAAGAGAAAATGATTAGCCTCCTTCGTGTAGGTAAACAGATTGATCAATAGACTGAAACAGGTGTCCACTCGCCAGTAGACATTGAGGCAATTGTATCTAGGCCCGTAACCTGTCAAGCTTGTGTTTTATTAACGACTGCATAAAAAATCGCACCCCACGAAACAATGCTCTCGTTGTGTTTACGTAGTCGGAAGAGACCATTAGAACTTGATAATCTCATTGGTAAAGTTTTGGTCGTGGGCCCATAACCTGTAAAGCGCGTTTTTGAATGAATGCGAAGAAAACGGTTGAAAAGTTATTCTCTAATACTATGCACACGGCTTTTATCGTATTGTAGTTGGCTAGTTTTAATTAGTGGTTTATTTTAATAATCTTCTTGGTATAAAAGCCATATCATAACGTAATAGCGTCTGTTTTCAAACAAACTGACCGTGAAACAAAACTGAGGAAAATATTCGCTTTTTCTTTATCAGTTGAACGAAAATGGTATAACGAAAAGAGAGCGTTTTTAAGGAAATCGGAGTAGTTTTTATCTGAAATTGAGTGAACAGCTCTGCCTTTTTCCGGGGAGGGCGCAGGTCTGTGGGAAGCAGGGCCCCTCCGCCCCCGCTACGTGCTGGAGGCCGCATGCGGCGTTCCAGTTCATATCGACCGGTGAGCTGGTCTCCCCCCCCCTCCACCTCGCCCCCCTCCATTCAGGGTCTTCCAGGCAAGTGCATTGCACTCTGAGGGTAGCGACCCCCTTGAACAGATACACGCGGCCGATTCAAGGTAGTTCGCGCCCAGAGTTGCCAGATGTTGGTCAAATTTAACTGCGGTTAGTAACCGCCGGTTACCTCAAGGGCAAGTAGAGATAACCCATCATATAGGCATGTTTTGGAATGCTCGTGCTGAGCGATGCAAGGGGCTATTAGCCTAGCTCATCTTTGAGCGCGTTTAAATTTAACGTGGCGATGGCAACACGTTTTACAGATGTGCTCGTCAATGCTTGTAAACTGTAGGATTTTTCACTTTTTGGTGTTTTGAAGCGAATGCAAAGAGGTTCGTGACCGTGTATTTTTGAATACAGTTTAGCGTTGGTTAAAGGTGACCTACACTCGTAATAATGTTTGTTTCAGTGATCAAATTTTTGTTTTGGACAGAAGCGTATTTCGGACCTTCTTTTAGGTTTTGCATTTTCTACTTTCTACGACCCAAGCTTAATTTTTTATCACAATATATGGATTAAAGACGGTCGCATTTGTTGGGATAATCCAGTTTAGGTTAACCCAGGTTAAGTTAACCCAGATTAGGTTAAGAGAGGTTAGTTTAAACCAGGTTTAGTTAACCGAGATTAGCTTAACCCATAGCAGCCCAAAGTATATGGAGTGAAATTCAGTTTAAGAAATTAAAACGATTTTTCCCATTATAGTACGCAATGTTAAGCTTTAGAAAATGCCTAAATAATTAAATTTCAGGTTTTCAGAGGAGCGATATTTTTTAAATTATGATAATAATGAACTGAAAAGAGCCTCTAAAATACGTTTTTCTGTTGCCGAACGGCATCGCTGGGCGGTAGTGGGTTAATCCAGGTTACCTTAACCGAGGTTAGGTTAAGGCAGTTTACGTTAACCCGGGTTAACTTATTTTGGTTTGTAGGTGTACCTAGTTTAGGTTACCAAAGTTTAGGTCAATCAAAATTAGATAACTCAGAACAGATTATTATAAAATGGGTTAGGTTAAGGTATAGTTAACTAAAATAACCTAGGTTAACGTTTAGTAAATCTTAATTGGCTTTACCTAGATTATTTTAGGTGCCACGTGCCTTGTATCACTGTCGCTCTACTCGTCTTTAGCAAATTTTGATTACGCTTGAGCGGTAGCGCCTATAACCGATTAGTCAAACGGCATTAGGCTCGGCAACATAGGTAAGGTTAAGTCAAATGAAGTGCCCTATGCCTCGCTTCACTATCCGCTCAGCTTGGCAACGAATACTGATAAAAATATAGAAAGCGAACCTATGAAATTTACAGTGTATCAAACGGAAGGGCTCGTCGAAAGCTTTTACTAGTTAAATTAGTTGATAAAGCAATAGCAACGTTTTAGGGTCGCTGCCACCGATCAGACTCAAAGTTTTCGGTCAAAGGGAGCGACAAGGATGGAAACGAGCCCTAAATCGTGCTAGTACCTGGCTAGCCAATTGCGTGCTCGCCAGAATAACACTCTTCGTTAACTAGAGTAACAGCGAAGGTAGCTTAGCGGGAAAAGTCACCAAACAGCTTAGTAGCGTTAAACTTCGAAAGTCGTCGATAATCTGACGAACACTGCACAATTAAAACTAGCCACTGTTTTATGTAGTCTCACACCTGTTTTGGGTATAAGGTGAAACAGGGGTAGAGCGTAATTTCGTTATTATTGAAGATTAACCTATCAACAACCATATCAATGAGTGATACACTAAAAAAAAGAATCTTAATTTCGTATATCCCAGCCCAAAATCCGTATATAAATTTGAGTAGCTGTCATAAGCGCCAAAAAGCACAAGCGCCAACGCCGCAAGCGCCAGAACCGTCAAACGAGAAAAGTCGCAAACGCCAAAGGACTTAACCGCAATACTAACCTTACCTAACCTAACTTAACCTAACCTAACCTAACTTGACCTAACCTAACCTATACGAACTTTGGCGTTTGCGACTTTTCTCGTTTGGCGGTTATGGACTGGCGCTTGCGGCGTTGGCGCTTGTGGTTTTTGGCGCTATCGAATG
>Ga0058701_10004895_pt1 | contig 10972 bp, 7 predicted proteins | sample AgamicOrMae_FD_97039 | JGI IMG/M metagenome (GOLD analysis project Ga0058701, IMG submission 97039) | Agave microbial communities from Guanajuato, Mexico - Or.Ma.e | ecosystem: Host-associated > Plants > Phyllosphere > Phylloplane/Leaf | place: Guanajuato, Mexico | collected 2012-06-04 | reverse complement strand
TAAAAATTGAAAAAAAGTGTTGGGGTACCCCTTGCCTTTTTTGAAAATTTTGGTCAATTTTTTTGTCGATTTTTTAACCTTTGATCATGAGAGAATGGCGGCCCCTACTCTCATGCTTTGATGCTTGGATTTGATCAAGGGAAACTATTTTTTTTCATCGGCTGTTGCCTTCTTTGTTCATTTATTTCTACGAAATTGGAGTGTAAAATCCCGAACCCATAATCGTCCTACCACACGTTGGATTTATTTTTGAGTTCGGGGTTTCAATTTTTTTCTTAGCGGAGCTTTTTATATCGCAGGGATATTATTTCAGACCGAAATATACGTAGGTGTAAGAAAGTAATCTAATAAGTAATTGGAATACGTACGCACGATCCCTGTTTTTTCCACGATTTCCCATTTTTCGGGACCCAAAAAAACCTTCACTTTCCGTCGTTGAAACAAAAATAATAATTTGGTTACGGAGCTAATAATAATATTTATGTGTGCACCCATAAGCTTGAATCGTTTTTGGAAGGTCACTTTGTGTCACAAATAGGAAAATTGTCGTCACTTTTGTCTTGGCCTAAGGTCACTTAAGTCTTTTTTTTGGAGATGAAAGTTGAGTGGCAGCCGTGGCCAAAGGGTGGTCACCTCCTGGAAACAGTTCTATTGAACGAATTGGTTTTTCAGGCGAAGGGAGCCAAGGCAAAAGCGCCATCCCAGTTCACCTGGGTAAAATACCTGCAAAGTACAAATGCGAAAGCTGCTCCAGCCAAGTTGTTCAAAGACGAGGGAACGTACTCGAAAAACAAATTCAAAGTTGGTTTCAAATTAGAAGGGATCGACCCTGAACATCCAGCTCACTTTTGCGTCCTCTCCGTCGCCGAAACCAAAGGTAAGCCCGTGGATTTTTCATACTAAGTATGAAAAATTTTCCAGCTCACAAAGTGATTTCTTTCCGCAGGATCCCGGCTGCGACTGCATTTCGACGGCTATTCGGAGAGTCACGACTTCTGGGTGAACATCGATTCCCCCGAAATATTTCCCATGGGATGGTGTCAAAAAAATAACCGGCGACTCGACCCTCCACGCGGTTTTACCGCCTCTACTTTCAACTGGAGCACTTATTTGAAGTTGTGTCGAGCTTTCGCTGCTCCGAGACATCTTTTCGCCAAAGGATCAGCAAGTGTACGTCATTTCGATCTTTTCCTGCTAACTAGACTCCTCGAAAAGCGCGCCTCAATAATTGCAACACGCTAAAAGTGACGAAAAGGTTCTTGAAGAACGCGTGTATTAGAAAAATTAAAACATAACCGCGCAGCGATAAAAATAGCAATAGAGACGTCCTTTGGTGAAAATTCATAGGAGTCCTAATTTTGTCTGTTAAATTTCATTTGTATTGGTAATAGCTTTGCTACGTACTTCAAGAAGGGAAAAAAAAGAAACTGAACAACTTAACAATCGCAGTATCTCTGTTCAAAAAATGTTATTTTTATTAGTTTTTTTCCGCCAAGTATCAACAAATACAAATAATTTTAAAAAGAAGGGCTCCCAAAAATGTTAAAATTGATGATTACTGTTTGTTTTCCAAGAATTTTTTTTTAATGAAAATTTTGAAATATTTCCAAGGAGATTAAAAAAAATGTCCTCGAAGAGAACAAATTTTACCCGTAAAACCGGAAGGACCCCTGCTTTTGCTTCGATGGCTTTTGTTCGTGAAACTTTTCATACCGCTCTGACCTGTCGATTTCTCATTTCCAGACGGTTTGCCCGAACGGTTTCCGGATCGGTATGAAACTGGAGGCCGTGGACCGCAAAGATTCGTCGTTAATCTGCGTGGCGACGGTCGCGGATATCCTCGATAATCGAATTCTCGTTCATTTCGACTCTTGGGATGACATGTACGACTACTGGGTCGATCCGTCGTCACCTTATATCCACCCCGTCGGCTGGTGTGAGGACAACAAGCGCGTTCTTACTCCCCCTAACGGTTAGTACGCCGTCTATCTCTCTCTGAACGCATCTCAACGTTTCTTCCCAAGGCTCTGTAGTCGTAACCGAAAACTGATCTGTATTCATGTTTGTACAATGGGTCACAAAAGTCATGACCCCTGTCTCCCTGTATTTCTTATGGAAGCAGGGGTCATGACTTTTGTGGCCTGCTGTACGTATTGTTTGGTGGTGATTTTACGTCGCGTCGATCTCGCGCATAGAGGAAGTCTATTAGAAGAGTGACATCTTTTGATGTACTCTCAGTCCCAAAAGTATTGCTCCCTCCTATTTTTTCAAACCTTCATAACTTTGGAGCGGATAGAGACCCAACAAATGAGCACTAAATGAATTCGATAGATATTTTCTCTATGTATCGACTTCATGTAATGCTTTTTTGTCGTATCTCTTTCCGTTTTCAAGTTAGAGAGGTTTGAAACATATGAGAGGGAGCAGTACTTTTGCCATCGATAGTACTATTAGTCCGGTTCTAGTCGTGCAACAAGGCAGTGGCCAATCTATTTCCCCACAAGGCGGAGCCTTTTTACGTGACTACAACCGGACAATATCTTTTGGACCGATAGTGTAGTACTAAAATTTACAGTATGTAACAGCGGTTAGTGGCCGGTTTGAGTTCGTTTTTGTGTTGGCGCAGAATTCAAAGATCCCGCGACGTTCTCGTGGAGCAGTTACCTGAAGCAGACGAAATCGATTCCCGCTCCGGCCAGGGCTTTCAAGCAGCGACCGCCGGTCGGTTTCAAGAAAGGGATGCGCATTGAGGCCGTGGACAAGCGAGTGCCTCAGCTGGTGCGAGTGGCCACTGTGCAGGACACGGACGACCACCGCATCCTGGTGCACTTCGACGGCTGGCCCAAAATCTACGACTACTGGGTGGACGAGGACTGCCCGGATATCCACAGACCCGGCTGGTGCAGAGACACCAAACATCCTCTGGAACCGCCCCTCAGTAAGTCAGATTTAAAAAAGAGTGTCGCTATTGACATACATCAATATAGGGGGACTAGAACGCACGCAATTAACCTTGTGCGTTTTGAAGGGAAAGTGTCTTGAACGCACGTAACCATCCTAATATATTTTAAATGGGAAGTCCCTTAAAAAAATCCTTCATCTCAACAATCGTCAGCCATTGACGGGCCTGTGGCCGATATGATGTGGAGTACCTGGAAAAAATCAGGATATTCTTCTTATCTTGGAGAAGGGAGAAATCATTGTTTTCTCGGAGCCTCCGTTCATCCTCGGAAAGTTACTTGATGTGTATTTATTAACCTACGTCAACGTAAGATCTTTGGAATCGGTTTGAATCGCAAACCTAGGTTAACAGAAGCTGGGTACATCGCGAACTTAGGTTACTCAAGCTAGGTCCATTGCAAACTTAGATTAATGTAAGGTACAGATACATTGCAAATCCAAGTTAACTTTTGCTTAATATTTGGCGAACTATATTCAACTTTAAAATAGAGCAGTTTTATTGGTAAGAAACGTCAGCGAACCTTGATTTTCTTTCCAATGGAAAATCTGAAAACTGATTTTCTTTTTGTCTTGAAAAACCTGGAAAATAAAAATGACCTGAAAGTGAAAAAAAACAACAACTAGAAACCTGAAAAAGCATTGTTTTTTTTTAAATATATTATCATTATTTTTTACAGCGAAAGACGATCTCAAGGACACCTCCCAGTGTCCAACGCCAGGGTGCAGAGGGGAAGGTCACATTAAGGGAGCCAAATTTTCCACTCACGCCACCGTCCACAACTGCCCTTATTCGCCCGAAAATATGGAGAAAGAAGGACTCGTGCCGGATAGATTAAACCCCAAAGGAGATCTGGAATATTTGGAGATTCCTACGGAGAAGGGGTGAGTCGTTTATAACGACAGGTTAATGACCTCACTCCACTTTTCCTCCTCTCGGCTTGACGATGTAAAAGAGAGTTGGAAAATTCCATCTTTTGTACGGCCAGTAGTGCATGATAATAAAGTGGAATCTCTTTGTTTAGCCAAACTCTGAACAACGCTATAAGACTTGTTGAAGGTCGCCGGCCACTTGGACGTCCAAGGAAATGGAAGCGCCACTTAGAAGTGTTCAACCAAACCAAAAGGTAAGAGAGCGATTTTTAAGTTGGTTTATGATTTACGTAGAAGTTCTCCCCCGATTACGACCTACGTAACATTGCAATTCCTACGTTACTTTCGCGCTTGACCGTAATGATTATCTGGGCTGGCTTTACCGAGTAAACTTGTTTCCGCAGAAGAAGAATATCAGAAGAAGATGAAAGCGAAAAGCGTTCAGTGAGTCCTTTGGAAACGGTGTCGAAGCTTCAGCTCGAGTTACACCAGTCGGTGTTCGAACCCGGGTACCGGGTCGACGTGGGCGTGAACCGGTCGGCGTGCTGGGCCAAGCACTCGCTGCCGCTCCACAGCTCGCCGATGCTCACCGACGACTCGGATCCGCACTCGTGGACTCCAAGTGACGTCCGGAAGTTCGTGGCGACATTCGCTGGATTAGAAGAAAAAGCTGAAAAGTTCCTACAAGAAGTAAGTGCGGATTTACTCGAAATCGAAGCACGTCGGCCAGTACCCTTAAGGTACCCTTGAATACCTTAAAACCTTACATCGGCAGAGGCTCGGAAAAATCGATTAAAATAATTTCCAACCAGAAACCTTGAATTTTTCCGAATTACCCCGAAAGTTTGTAGGCCTTCCATTTCAAAAGCTCTTAACTAGTCGGTGAACAAAAGTCGAAATCCACGCATTTTGGAAATCGTCTGTGACAAGTTCAACCACCGAAAGCAATCACCTATGACAAGCAGACTGCATTTGATATTGACTTTGATAATTTAATATTGTTTTGAAGGTTTAAATTTAGGCGTTTATGTATCTCGTTTGGAAGTTCATTAAGAAATAAAATAGAAGGGAAAACCCTAATCATAATATTAAAAGATCACTTTGGATTCTCTGATATAAGACTAATTCATCATTGAATATCTTTTTCCAGGAAATTGACGGTGAAGCTCTGTTGTTAATGACGCAACAAGATCTGGTCGACAGTATCGGATTGAAACTGGGTCCTGCGATCAAGCTGTACAACTGCATAGTACTCCTACGGCAGAAGGCTTCGTGAGGTAGCTAACTTCGTTTCTAGAGCCGAGTTTTTAAGACTTTTGGACTTTGTCAGTTATATTTTTCTTGTGATAGTTTTATTTTGAATATGTATCTTTTGGTTGATATTATGTGTCCAGACTGATATGAGCTCCTCTGACCGAGGGGAACGCTTAGACAAAACGTCGTTGTAAATATGTACATTTATTTACCTTTGTACCCATCCTTTGTATATATTTCCGATGATTCGTGTTGGCACACTCAATGATCGAGTAGCCATGATTGTCGTTGCCTCAAGGGCGGAGTCTTTTGTTGTGCCGCTGTGTGACCTGTGACTAAAATAATGCTGGTTTGTTGAATTGATTCATGGTTCGTCGTTTTTCCTCTCCCCGACTGGAACTTTTGCGGAACTCTTCCCATTTTCCTTTTCCTTTTTTTCTGAGAGTTTACGAAGAATCATCGTTAGATATTGCATAGTACGTTGAGAGGTCAAAGGCAATTTTCATTGAGGAGTTCCTTCATGTATACTGTTCGTTTTCGCGTTTTTCTTCACTTTTCTTTGTCGCACTATCCCGTCTTATTGACTTGCAGAGACCGGAGAGAATCAAATTTAAAGGGTTAATTTTTTAATTAGTTGGTTGCATTTTTTAAGCTTGAAACCTAACCATTAATATTTTTTGATATCTAAAGGGAGAAGACCAGCTATTCTAACTTCAAAGTAACTAAAGCTTAATGTAGGTCATCCCAAGGAGAGGGTTTTTTCCGCATTTGAATCTGGAAAGCTAAAAATGAGGTAGGGGTTAGGCTACACAGTACATTGAAAACCCTCGAAAAGAGAGAATACAGCAATTTCTTGAAAGAAAAAAATGAAAATTATTGATTTTTAAAAGAACGTCCTCTTTTTTTTCAATTTACATTCTTTTTATGAATGCAGTTTCCATAAGGTATGGGAAAATTTGTGGAAATAATCCAGGGAATATTCCCAAATTCCTGCAGGGATATTTCTGCTTTAGAACCAGGCCATACGCATTTTTCTGGTAGAATCATGTGACTAAGTTACATGGTAGAATATATTCAGCCATGTGACTATAAACGCGCAACTTCTGCGCTGTAATCAAAATTTCGCGGTTCGACTCACGCAGCGCCACGCTTGCGGTCATTGGTGGAATTACCGAGCACCGAGGGGAGCCGAGTATCACCGACGACAGCCGAAGGTATGGGTAACGAACTGCCGGTGCCGCCACCGCGGGCGCGGGACCGGTTCCGGTTTTTGTTTTCTTCAGTTGTTCAAAAGGCGCTGTTGCGAGCAGGTGTGAGGCGGATTGGTTAATCTGTAAACAGTTTTGGCGGGCTCGCGTAAACCTCGAAAACAAGTGACGGTTGACAGTTGGTGTCCGTTTGTTTTGAGTGCTGAATCAGTGTGCTGTGATAGTGTTCAAAGTGTGTGGTACAGTGAAGTACAGTGCAGTGCAGTGTTGTTCAGTTGAGAGGAGTAAGGACAGTGCCAGGTGAGCTTTGACACTCTTTTTCCAATCATTATAAATAGTTTGCATGCTTTTACTTCCACGCACCCGCCTGCCGTTCCCGGTCCCAGGCCTAAACTACCACTTCGAAGAAGCTTTTAATATCACTGATACGTCGCAGGCATTTGTCATAATAAACAAATGGTAATAACGATTCTCAGGAATGCTCTTAGCGCAAAGCGATGGGATGGGACTGGTTTCTTGCTCGCCTACCGGTACCAGTTTGGTACCAGTTTTTGACACGTCTACCCGTCCTAGCTGATCCACGGTTCAGTACCACAACCTTTTTAATACTCGTCGATGTGTGACACGATGACGGTATTCCAGCCACTCTTTCCTTGCTATGCGAAACTATTAAGTACCGGTACGTTTATTAACCGGGCACCTAACCTCACTTGTTGTTGTCAAGTCTGATACCGCACAGTTTTTGGTAATAGCTGCGGTCAAGCAGTAAGCGGCATCAGGCTTGGCAACAGCCAACTAAACTTCGGAGCGAGGCTCAGGGCACCTAACCTAACTTTGCGCTTAATGACACCCGATCAATTACTGTTCATCGAAGGTTTTATTGTTAGGATTATATAATGGAATCAGCCTGTAAAATTTTATCTCGCAATTCTGAGCCGCCAAACGTAAACTTTACACTCCTAGCTACGATTTGAGTGGTTACAGGTTATAAAAAGAAAAGAACCTAGGTCTCGCATTTTTCGCCTCTGCACTATAATAAACATGACTTACGATACTCTCGGTGTAAGTTACTTGCCACAACTCGTGTGGGTAAACGGTTATATTTTTTTAAAGTTTGGGAATGCAGAACGCATTTAGCATTTCGTGACAGATAATATGATTACAAAAACATTTCTCCTCGCCTGGCAGTATATCGTGAAATGTCATCGAACTAAGGTCATCCTAAGCGCTCTTGGCTCATTATAGGTTCTTCGTCCGCATCATAGCATATTGCAGTTGCGTTGAGAACAGCACTGCAGAGCTGATTGAACGCCCAGCCTATTCATAAATGCCATACAAATTGCGATTTTGCAAAACACTGGTTTCGCCGGGAACGCATCGTCCACCTGCACATTTATCACCATGTCATGAACTCCTTATCAAAGTAATTAGCGTCATGACCTTTGAACTGGACCGTAAGGGATTACAAGCTTGAGTTAAATGGGACTGTTTATTGTTGCGGTCTACGAGGGGAACGTCCAGAAGTGCGTTGGAGGAAAACAGTGTTAAAATAGAGGTTATGGGCAGAAATGTAAAACGAACTAAATTATAATTGATTCAGATTAGCGATTTGATATTGACTCATTATAAACAGCCGTCTGAAGAAACCGACTCTTAAATTCCGAGCAGCTTGAATGAGGTCTTCCTCTTTCTGTAACGTATTTAATCTTACAGCCCACATTTCCGGAAATACCTTGGTCGTTAACACGCTTACAAAGCATCTTCCTCCCCCTAAACACATCCGTCTCCGGCGCACAATTCTCTTTCAAAATCATTTGTCGTTTCACGTAGACAAGTCTCACACCTCTGGAAACAAACTTTCCGTATGTTATTGTTTATTAATAGTCGGAGAGTATATTTGGTTTTGACGTTTTGTGTCAGTTGTCAATATGGCTGTCAATCCACGGATTTTATCTGTGGTTTGTGTGGGACCCTAACTGTAAGCCGGGCGGCCGGCTGCGCGTGCAGCGGAGCCTACCTTCTCTGAAAATATTTGAATGACATCTAAAAATACCACTTCCGTATCCGTCTTCCCATCAAGTATCTACGACTCACAATCAGTGGAGACTTAACATTCGTGGGTCTTTCCGCTCCGAGTGGAAATAAAATACTTTGCCTGAACTGCCTTTTTTCTAATATTTCGGTGCGTCAGATGTAAGAGCAATCGAAAAGAGTAGGAATTTAGCTTAAGAGAAATTCGAAGGCTTTTACCTATTAAATTAAGCAATTTTAAGTTTTGGAAAATGCCTAAATTATTAAATTTCAGGTTTCCAGATGGGTGATATTTTTTAAATTGTGTCAAAACTGAACTGGAAAGGTTCTCTAACATATTTTTTTCTGTTCCCGAACGGCATTGCAGGGCGGTAATGGGTTAATTACGTTACGCAAAATACGCCACTTTTTCAAGTGATGCAGTTTCATTTTGATAAAAATTCGGTCCGATTTGTCGAGAAAGTGAGCGTGTCAGTAGGATGACGATGACACACGAATGGATCCATGCGTTGTTGACAAGAGGCGGTTTGGGCAGGTGGTCCCCCCCCCCCGTTCATCGGAATGCGAGTGGTAGCTGTTTGTAACATCCCGAAGGCACGAGGAACAAGTAGCGGTCTCTCCTTCGCAAGAGCCTCCTCTGCTCTCTAGAGAGCCCGCCACTCAGAGAGCCCCGCTCTCTAGACGAACCTTCCTCTCACCTTTTATTGCAAATGCACTGTGGATGATTCCGTTTGGCAACGCCGCTCTCGCGACTCATAAACCTGTGCAAATTCAAACTCAAGTTTCGGTCTGAGGTACACAGTTTTGAGTACCGCATTTTTTATTCCTTGTCAAACGTAGCGGGGGCACTGGGTACCTAATTGTAAGTACTCTGCCTAGATGTAATAAATATAGTGTTACTCTTGAGGGTGAGAAAAATACGATTCGAAGCGATCACTTCGTTTTGTGAATGACGGAAACATTAACAGCCACAGTTCGTGAAAGCGGGAGTAATAAGCAGAAATTCGGTCATTTTTAGGCAAGTAGTCTATGGTGAAGATAGTCCGCGCGTGCAGCTCTGCTCTCGGTACCTGATACCCATATTTAATTCTCTGCGGTCGGCTCACCGCCACAAGACTTGCGCCTTCCCTCCCTGATATTCTATCTTCTCCTCACTTGTCAGCCCGGTGGGCACAGACCTGTGCCTCTTTCGTTGCGGCAAACGCCCGAAATCGGGCCTCGACAAATAGTAATGCATTTCTAGAATAATGAATTACTAGGAATGGGCGATCGACATTTCACCATCAGGTGACCGACATTATCTTCCTAAGATGTCTAGCTATCACCTATATTTCAAACGCTGGTTAAAAAGGGATTTCGTTTCGATTTTACCCGCTATTATTACTCTTTAGCCAAAATTAATTAAAAATTTTTCGTCAGGATTTTTTCAAAGAAGAAAGACTTTACGTCCACGTAGCGGCCCCCTCTTAATCTTAACCACAGCCAAAATCAATATTCGCCGAAAATGCTTCAAAATTAAAATTGGCTTTTTTAAGAATAAAATTAGAAAAAAAATCGCTTCATACGGCTTTTGTACACAGAAAATTTCAAAGTCAAATTTTTAATCTAAATGTTCACCTTCCGCCTTTTCTGTGGACCTGACGAAAGGTGGTGTCCACGTGTTCCACCTTATTTCTGCCTCGAGACAAAGAAATAAGTTCCAGGTTCTCAGAGGGACAAGAGCGCGTTCTTTACCCATATTTTCTCAGCGAAAAAAATCTACGTATGCGATTGAAATAAGACGAGAGGAGGTGGACGGTCGTTAAAGCTGTCAGCTACTGACAGGATAAAAATGAAATACGCACCCGCTGGATGCTGCCTGCGTATCTATTCCTGAAATCTCCAGAAAACGCACTCGGAATCTTTACCCAATAAGCTGAGCACCGAGTCTACATTTGTCTAATCATCTGCAGTTAATTAGATATTTAGTGAAAGGTTGAAAGCATCGTCTTAAGACCGCTGACTGCGGAAAATAGCTATCCTCGCGGAAATATCTACGAGTCCCAATAGAGATATTACGAAATATCTTATTAACCGAAAAGGTTAACACGTTAGGCCCAGGAGAAAAGTTGCCGAGGTTGAAACGATCTGAATGGAAACAAAAAGGGTCAAATCGGAGATGAATTTCACAATCCCGGTTGGTACACTGGAAAGCATTCGCAAGTTTATTCATTCGGAATGGGAGGAATTTATACAGGATGGAGTGAGAGGCCGGAGTGGAGGCCTCCATCTCTAATCCAGTTTGGATCCAACTCGGCCAACTGCTAACAAATTATTTGCGCATAGGTAAAAAATGCTTGATTCCAATTTATGAGGCTGAAAGGAGGGAAAAAAACGGAGGGAAACAGGTGTTTTAATTGACGGATTTCGCGGTATTTAAATACGTTTTTGCTCAGGTTCTGGCAGTAAATAATGTTTTGAGAAAAAATCAGCAAAATCTTAGGTTCTGGCTATAAATAATCAGAGATGTGCTAAGTATGCTTTTAGAAGTGGCAATTTATGCTCTAAGAAACAGTCCAACTATGCTCAAATTATGCTACAAATTTTGCTATTTTATGCTTCGGTTATGCTTTGAATACAGCCAAATTATGCTTCCTAATGCGGTTATT
>Ga0058701_10004894_pt1 | contig 10972 bp, 13 predicted proteins | sample AgamicOrMae_FD_97039 | JGI IMG/M metagenome (GOLD analysis project Ga0058701, IMG submission 97039) | Agave microbial communities from Guanajuato, Mexico - Or.Ma.e | ecosystem: Host-associated > Plants > Phyllosphere > Phylloplane/Leaf | place: Guanajuato, Mexico | collected 2012-06-04 | reverse complement strand
ATGTGTTTTTTTTTTTTTTTTTATTTATGGGCGCGAATGGAATTGATCTTTTTTTTTTTTTTTTTGCGATCGTTGGGTACTGCACAGTCACGTTAAAGTATCCTGCCGCGAACTCTTATTTCTGTTTTGGTTTTTTGATACATAAATATGTTTATAGTACTTGCCATAAAATAAGCCGTTAAAAATATAGATTGACATTGGTTAGAGGGGTTTTGTTTATTTTTCACGACTTTCTTACCTTGCTACATCTTATCTTTGAGTTCGCAACTTCACTTGCGATATTGTCTGTCGAGCTACTTTAATGATGTACTTGATATGTAATTTGGGTAACGTGGAGCTCACCATCAGCAAAACTTACCTCCTTGAATTTGACAAATCGTAAAATATCGCAAGAAATTGGTTCATAGGTCGTTTGATAACTTTCTGCGGCTTTTTCCGCCCGAGCTTTTTCATAGCTGTATAATAATGCTTCTGCGATTCTGTCAGAAACATCTCTAGGACCCCTCCTTCATACTGGAAGCAAAAAAATGGCGATAAGATGCAAATTACTTCATGGCCCTCACGCGATAACTTCTAAAGCTTACCTTCTTTTTTAACATGTTGAAATTGTCTATTATGACTCCGATAAACAGGTTAAGAGTAAAAAACGACCCACAAACGATAAAAATAACGAAATATAAATAGGCATATATGCTTGCTTCCCTCGAGGGCTGAAGATCAACTCCTCTGGAGTCTACTGCGTCCGCCATAACCTCCATCCAGCCTTCAAAAGTCGCCTGAAAACCAAAGAAAGTATCGAGCTAAATTCTAGCTAACTCCGTCCTATTATTTTAGCGGCTTTACCTGGAAGAACACTGGCGTTGCTCGAATGAATAGAGCGTCAGACTTTCGTGAAGAGGAAAGCGAGGCACAGACGTGCAAGGGCCCTAGAGCCCTAAAAAGGGCTCTAGGAAGTACTAAAAGCTACTTTGAATTGTGGTGATAAACCATGCCGTTGCGAGTCGCACTTTTAACTAGTGCCATTCCGCATATATTTAGTTCAAAAAATTAGCTATGGGATACACACTTGACCAACTTTAACGAGATGGCCATCAGAGAGAGCTAAAAAAATGACGAAGAAAAAACAAAAGCCGCAACTTCATGCGATCAGCCGATCACCGGAAAATCGAGTTTGAAGTTGCTTGTGACGCCATTGACCGCATATTTTGTCCAATTCCATGGATTCTATGACGTCTCAGGCAACTTTGAGCTCGCTTTCCGGGCGATCAGCTGATGGTATCATAATGCGGCTTCGGACTTTTCTTCGTCTTGCTGATGGCTAGATATCTCGATAGAAATTAGTCAAGTTCTCAATTTTAACTGATTCTTTTTCTGCTGTCTATTTGACTAATTTTATGAACAAGTACTGGTACATCTTGACATCGCTTTTTTTTTGTTCGCAACGACATGTTTTGTTATCACCACGATTCCAGTTTTTCTGTTTCACCCTCTTCCAAAGGCCCCACGCTCTATACATGACATTTTGCAGATTACAGTATACTCATTATTTGGATTTCTTATGGTCGTGTTTCGGTCATCAGCCAAAGTGGTGCCATTTAGGTTAGGCGAGACCATAGAGTTCGTTAGATTCCGTGAAAAGAGCCGAAAATCTGTTCTTCCGTCTCTACAGTCTACAGTTTCCGAACAGCTAACCTGGACTTGATTGTTTCACAAGACTAGCTTTCAAATCACCTTCTAAAGCAAAACTTACCACTTGAAATAGGGCGAGGTATGCATTGCCAACATTATCAAAAGTAATTTTGGAGTTTTCCCATGTATAATTAAGCGCCAGGCAATCCCTCCGATCGTTAACGATCTGGAACAGTAGAGTATCGAAATAAGTACATTTTTGCCGCGTACTGTCGTCTTTTTTTCTTCCTCGGCATGAAAATTACCGTAATTGGTAGAAGCTCGCCATCAGCGTCGAGGCACTTGTAGAACTTTCCTCCAAAAAACTGAACACCCATGATTGAAAAGATAAGCCAAAACACTAAACAGACCAAGAGTACGTTGAAGATGGACGGAATAGCGTACATTAACGCGTTCACTACAATCTGAAAAAAAGCAGAACACGTCAAATTCACTCTCCTGTCCGAGGAAGAGACAGTCAAGAGCTCAAGTTCCTGAACACCTTGCAAAGCAAAAGCAGTCGACATGTTGGCAACACTTGGAGTGTGAGAGGGGGAGGCATAGGTGGTTATTCGTGATAGATCAGTTGCACGCGCGTCTTTTAGAAGACATTCCAAGTACTACCAACCAGACGGGTACTGTAGCGCAGTACAGTGCTACGGAACACTCGCTCACGATAGGACCCTTATACCTACGACTTACCCTCATCCCTTGCCACCTCGATATCGCCCGTAGCGGTCTCAAAGCTCGGAGCGTCCTTAATGATCTTAACACTTTTAAATTTTCATTTTCTTCAATTAATAAGCTAAAAACGGATACCTGTAACAAAAAAAAACCGGCTGTAGAAAACACCTGCATCCTTTCACTGCCCTCTGCTCCAAGTCATACTTACGAAGACAATGACAAAATCGAGGATGGTCCAAAACGAAGTAAAATACTTCCAGAAGCCAAGGGCAACCCACTTTAAGATCATCTCTATGGTAAAAAGTAAACAGAATCCTAAGTTGGTCCAATACAGAACAGTTTTAAGGGGGGCGTTACGGTCCAAGTGGATGTCTTCAAAACACAGCGTTACGGAAGATGCGAAAATGAGGACCAAAACAAGCCATTCGAAAACCGGTGTGTCCACAACCGATAACACCGCTGTTCGCACTCGGGTCCATCGAGCACCCCACGGAGACTCCATGCATCTCTCCATGCATGCACACCTGGAAGTAACGGACAACATAAAAGCAAGTGAAGATGCGCACAGCATATTACGAGACTTCCAGCTCATTGACACGCTTTCCAAACCTTACTAATTACACTGGAATTTCAAACAAAGGAGATCACTTGCACTCAATGCATTTCAACGAAAAGTATGAAAAACTCCGCTAAAATCAAGACGCTATGTGATTTGAAGCTACGTATAGCAAAATTTTGAGCGATTTTTGTTTACATTCTCCCAATTTTTTTCGAGCATTTTAGGGCACCAATCGGATCAAAGACCGTGATAACTTGCCCTTTTCTGTGGCCTACGGATGCAAATACAAAAACTTTGTTTTGATGACCTTTGATTGATGGTTACGATATGCTCTAAGCAGTCTGGATGACTCACCTGTGGAAGCAATTTGGGGGTAAACAATCGTGCGGGGTTCTGTCTTTGCAGTCTCGTCCAAACCCTGGAAAGCGTCCGAGGCCATCAACATAGTGACCCTTGGAGTCTCTTCTGCCGCCTACGGTGAGCTCATCAACATAACTGACAAGGGTTAACCAAGGTTTCTTTCGGGCTTGAGGGTCGTCCGCAATGCCCACACCCGCGATTTCATTGATACGAAGATTACTGCCGCCTGTATCTCTGCCCGTTGAACCGCCTAAAGTGTTCGCCGGTGGCGGCGCTGAATCGCCCTCAATAGCTGAGTCATCTGGTTCATGAAAATAAAAACTCGGTTTCAAACTGGACTTCATACCTCCTCAGATCAACCCTCTCTCCTATCTCAACATCGACGGATTAATCAGTTTTTGGGGGGCATTCGATAGCGCCAAAAACCACAAGCGCCAACGCCGCAAGCGCCAGTCCGTAACCGCCAAAGGAGAAAAGTCGCAAACGCCAATGTTCGCATAGCTAAAGTTAGGTCAGGTTAGGTTGGGTCAAGTTAGTTTAAGTTAGGTTAGGTTGAGTTAGGTTAGGTAAGGTTAGTATTGCGGTTGAGACCTTTGGCGTTTGCGACTTTTCTCGTTTGGCGGTTACGGATTGGCGCTTGCGCCGTTGGCGCTTGTGGTTTTCAGCGCTTATGACAGCTACCCAGTTTTTGCACTGATGTGCTTTTTTAATGGGCCTACGTTGTTTAAGCGCTATTAAGAACGCTTCGAGAAGACCACGTCGGTAGAGGATAGAGACATGTGGCCTAATACGCTTACACACAGCCCTCCGTGACTTACACCTGTAGTTCACTCTAGACTAAGTGGCGACCTTACAACCCCCTCGTCACTCCTACCACGCCACTTTTCAAACCGGGTTTTATGGCGCTTTCGACGTAAAGAGGGGTTGTTCATCGCGCCAACTCGGCTTTATTTTGGGTTGACGGGCACTTTCCATACTCAAAACTGACATCAGAAAGTGTTAATTAAATTTCTGTTAGGACAGATTCTCGATGAAATTTGATCCAAAAAACGCGAGAAAAATGCTCGTAAATATAAATTTTTTGAGGGGTAGCAAACACTTATTTTACAATCTCTCACACGTTTTGGAAGCGTTCCGTATTTCTTCTCACAAAACTAGACATAAATATATGGTCGAAATGATTCAAGACCTTGATAAACGTTACTCGTATGAATGAATATGTTTTTGTTTTTTTCGAATTCCTGGCAAAGAGGCCATTTTTAGTAGGAACGGAATTCCCTCTTGAATATTAGAGGCATAGCTAAATGTCTACCAAAATCTAGATAAATTTTAAGTCATTACTGTCGTGTAGCATAATCCTACACATTACCTTGATTTGATTACAATCTTGTAACTTACACTTGTATATTTCAATTTTTTTAACGGAAAACATTTGTAGGCGAATAATCTACACATCAGAACATGGAAATCAAACTTAATGGCTTTTTTTTCGTGGAAACTAACCTTTGCTTAATTTGTTACTCGATTGCAGAACATCGCTGAGTGAAAAGCGCCTGTCGGGGTCCCCGTCCTCCTGTGACTCTCTCCTCGGCCAAGAGCGACGAGAGCGCCAGCCCACGACTCTCCGCTCTTGTTGGCTCTCTTCGCACTGATGCAACTGCAGCTGTAGTTGAGAGCGAGCAAGATGCGCGGCGTCCTCCAGGTTGTCGACGTCGGCGTCCTCGGAGTCATTTTCCACGGCAGCGGCCATCGGCAGGGACGCGATGGCGGCGCCGACGGGGATGTCTTCCCCCTCCCCGATGGGATCCTCATCTGTCGCCATGTTGGTCTCCTCGGTCTCGGCGCCCGCCGCGTCGTCGGTCGGCGTTGAGATGGTAATGCCAGTGCAAACGGGAAGAGCGGGAGAAGACGCTTCGCCATCCACAACCTCCTGGAGCGCAAAAAGGTTTAAAAAAAATTAGCTTCCAATGTTGAAAAATTGGTAGCACTGGCAGCGCGTTTGCCTGGCATCAAAAGATACCGTGACTCTGACTGGCGCCGCAGGCGCTTTGCATTGAAAAACGCAACCTAGTCCGCCTATAACAGGCGCCGTAAACGCCTTTGTCCTGAATCAATCAAAATACCGCTACTTTTAACCCTTTGGCGTCCCGAGTCAAGTATACTTGCCGCGCGCGCCCGGCCGCACGCGGGAGGCAAGTATACTTGCCCAAACGCAGGCCTGTTTTCAATAGCTAATTACTCGGAGGCCCGTGGCGCTAGCGGCTGGATAGAGGTAGCCACCTATAGGGGGAAAAGTGAACTACATGCTGACAGTGTGAAACTCATGCGATCGCCTCGTGGCCCAGCACAGCCCAGCACAGAGAGCGGGAAGAGGGGAGGGGGAAGTGGGCGAAGCTTCAGTCAGCCGGGAACGCATGCAAAGTATCTACACCTTGTTATTTTCTGCCCTAAAATCCAAACCAGAAATTGTACACCCGCAATGATGTATACCGTTCGCAGTTGGTAGACTTATTCTGAATTGAAGTCGTATCAAAAAAGTATAAGTAAAAAGGTGTCAGTACTTACGAAGGCAGTTTCTCTGACAGCGCGCTTTGTGCGTTCACAGCCAGCAGCATGCTCGCGCATCACTTGGCGTACCATCTCTTCCAAGCGCATATTCTGCTCGTTGTCGCTGTTCTCTCGAACTCGACCGCTCCGACTTTGACTTCGTCTGCGTCCTTTCTTTTTTCTTACTATAGATCGGATTCTGTCAAAGCTCCGAGCTAACTTAGAATCTTCACCAACTTCCTGGAAAATTGATTCCATCAAATTAGATTCTCCGCCACGAAACGCACACAAGTATTTCATCTTTCATAAAGGACAGATTCGTCAATCATGAGTATTCGGCAAGACTAAATATTCGGATGACGTAGTTTCAGATACCACAGCAAAACAGTTGCACTTAGACGACAGCAAACAAAGCCACGAGTTTTGTGGCCTGTTCTGCTGTTACACTGTTTAGCTTGGTGACGAAATGTGGAAAACAACAGGCATGAAAATAAAAACATTTACAATCTGCAGTCAGTGTAGGGATGATTTTCTTTAATACGGTACCCGTAGAAACACGTGGCCAAACACGTGGCCTGACTTACTTTGCCGACTACTCAATGATATTTTTCAAGGAAAAGAACTTGCCTCTTTTTTCGATTTCAGCTCTTCAGAATTGAAACTGTTAAGCAGCAGCGCCAAGAAGAGGTTCAACACCATAAAGTTTCCCATCACTAGTGCTGGGAGAAAAATCAAAAAACACGTCCCGTAACCCTGGAAAACATTGAAAAAAATATAGAATAAGTCTAAACACACCAAAATCATCCAGGGCGGAAAACTCTTCACATGTAAAAAAATAGCAAAACATTGACAAAAGGCAGTCTCAGAACCCATAAATATATTCAGACTATCGACCACGCCTTAATTGCTGATAATCTTTGTTCCTAATGCAAGCATGCTAAATATCGCGAATCCAACCCAAAACCTACTGATCGTGAAAAACATGCTAAATCACTTTGTACGCCACTATGTTTAGAGAGAAACAATCTAAGTGTTTGAAAGCCAAAGTTATTTTAAAATAGACCTGTGAATCTTACTCTCTCTTTCAAACTACGTGGAATTACTTTCTCGCATCAAAGCTGCCCCTCATTAAATGATTTAATCTGATAAACGAAAGAGTTGTTGATACTTATTTCAAGCCCAAGTGCCTTACCTCATTTTTCTCAGCTCTCATACAGTCCCATAAGGGTTCGATCCACTCCCCACACAAAATTCGAAAAATCATCATGAACGAGTGGAAGAAGTCAGAGAAATTCCACCTGGAAACGAGACTTCATTATCTCCAAAACAAATAGTGCACGCTACCAGTACATTAGACAAAAACTGAATTTTTAACTTGCCTCGGAATGGGATCCGGGTCAAATTTATCTTCAGTATAATCCTTGGAAAACAACTGCATGCCAATAACGGCAAAAATATAAATGACGATGACAAGCACAAACGTCAAATTTCCTAAAGCTCCAATTGTTGAAATAATAATTGACAGAAGAACTTTCATTGTAGTCCACGATTGCGCCAGCTTCAACACTCGCAGCTGAAACAAAACAAAATATATCAGGGGCCGTATTCAGTTTCCGGATCGATAGCCCTTGTCCGAGAATCCATAACAACTACATACACAGATTTGCAAAAGTTCAGGGCTATCCAAATGTATATCCATGATTTTGGGATGTCTTCAATAATCCATATTAGACATCCGAATAGATATTCATGTAAGGATATCCATAGGACATCCTACAATGGATATCCGTAGAACTAGAATATTCATGGGTGGATATCCCAGTCTTTAATCATCCACGCTTTTATGGATACATCCATCAGATTATCCATGGATTTCTGCATGCATTTGCCTCTCTTTCCTAATACAGGGCTTTGACTGAACCATGACACGCGTCTACAGTCCGACTGCAAGAGGTAACTTGGGGATAGGGGAAGGTAGACAGCCTTCATTCGCACTATGGTAACGAGTTCTCTAAAAGTGCGAACACTTAATTAAATACAAACTGTAATTGAACTTCAGGGTCGGCCACGTTACGGATTCCCCTTAGCATAGGACTTCTTAACCGATTTATAGTAATATATTTTACATTAAAACAACATGGACGAACAGAGGCGTAACAGCCTCGTGAGCACTATGGTAGCGATATGTCAGCAAATACACCGAAATGAAGAAAGAGAGGGGGCTTTAATTAAAGGTAAAAGTCCATGAACTCCGACATTTTAAATCTCACAAAAATAGGGTACCTAAAAAAAAAACGAAAAAGAAGCGAAACTTTGAGGTACTGATTTTTCTTCTCTTCCCCCTCCATGTTACCTCTTGCGGTAATCCGACTGTAGCTGTCGCTCCTAACATTTTCATCCCTCGGCCATTATGCGTTTTAATGGGTGGTAACTACACATTAGACTTAGACTTCTCTACACAGTTACCACCAATCGGCAAATTTTTTGGTGGCGAGCTGTTGTGCCACTGATAATGAGAGGTTCTGTTCGTTGAGTCAGCGCGATGCACAAAGAGCGTTAATCTGAAGTAAACAGAAGCTCAGAGCTTTTTGAAAGGAGGTATCGAAATAGAACAATTGAGATTCAAAGTGCATGAAGTATGAAACGCTCACTTACCAATCTCAGACCACGCAGCACAGACAGACCCCCAACCAACTCGAAAGAGAGGTCTAGTAGGGACGCTGACACTATGAGCATATCGAAGATGTTCCAACCGCACGAGAAGAAATCCTTACTCAGCGCAAGGAGCTTCAAAAGGCACTCTAGAGTAAAGATAGACGTGAATACCTGAAAAGTACAAAACCGCGATATTTACTCAACACACTCTGAGAAACAGGTCCCTGGGGGCAACCATAAATTACTTCAACGGCTATGCCCTATGGCCGGATTTCCGTTCTGTCTTACTTCGACGACACCTGGTATAGGCTTTTCGTCTGTTTCATCTGGGTAAATATTGAGGTAGAGGTTTTGCGGAAGATTTATAATGACCCATAAATTGATTAGTGGCTGCTGGTGTATAAAAATCCCACAAATTTTGAAAAATTCCTCACCCGTGACTTTAGAAAATAGTCCCGGTTTGGGATCGTTGTGAGAAAATAGCTCATTTTCGCTAAATATTTAGTTCTAAAATACTAACGCACGATGGGAGAATACAGTTTTTATCACAACTCAATTTCTTTCCTGCAAAGTCCCCTAATTTCGAATGTTTATCACTTGACCAACTCATTCTCAAGGGAATGTTTGTCAAAGAGGAGTGATCCCAGTTTTATGACACTTACCTTGTTACCCACGTCTAACGCCTGTCTAATTGTATCGCTCATGCCATGATGTTCTGTGGCGAGAAAGGCGGTATTTGTCACGATGCACAATGTTATTAGTAACTCAAAAAGTGGATCCCGCACAACTTTGTGCAAGCCGTGCTGGAAGTGAAGCCAGCCGCCGTAATCAACACAACATCGTGTGCAGCCAGCACAATTTCGGTCCTCGACATTATCTGAAATAATTAATCCATTTATTAAATTTTCAATATTTCAAATGTTTTAGTAACCCCCATTAAGATCTCGTATCCCATGGGCTAGTGAAAAAATGGGATAAAGCCACAAGATGAACCACACGGTAGGTCAACATTGAAACCGGTAGCAGTCTTTAAAAGACCGTGAAAAAGTGATACAGGAAATGATTTTTGATGAGGAGGTTTAGGGAAAAGGGGAAAAATATTTGAGAAAGCACGAGAAAAAAAAGAAAAAAAAAGTCGCAGACAGAATTTTGATTAAACGGACTCGTTTGTAAGCAGGTTTCACTATGGAAAAAACTAACTGTTCTAGTGAACCCCACAGCAGCGAGTAACTAATTCACACCTTCAGGAAAATGCCTGATTTACGACAAGAACGTTGCTAATGACATGAGATTTGATAGACCAGCGTTGATCTCAACTATAGCATTTCTCTCCCTTAAAAAAAAAAAGCATAAACGTAGCTCTGCCGAAGGATGGAAGGGTGACCATCCCCACGAGTTAAATTTTTTGATGTCTGTAAAATATTTAAATTTAGAGATCAACTAAATGTCTCGACATTTTGACAAAAATATTATTTTCTAGACATCTTTTTTAGATACATTGTGATATCTAAGTTTTGATGTCTAAAAGATATTTTATAGATCGACGCCTCCTAATGGAAACCCACCAACTACAGTGTTAATTCATTGCAGTTGGGTGGATTCTTAGAAAAGCGCTTTGCAGTTAGCAGATTTTCCGGATAAGCCCTTCGCAGTTGGTGGGTTTTCATTAGGAGGGATCGGAATATCATTCCTCTAAATGAGTTGGCACACTCACAGTCAACTCCATGTAGATCTAAAATATACTTGCAACCTTATCTTAAGTCGTCCTGTATTAGCATCATTTATAATTGATTAGCAACGAGTCGCGAAATCTTACAGCAATGAAGATGGGGCGTACCTAAAACGACCACCTGGGACAAGTAGTCCGTGGGCAGCTGTGTGGAGCCGTAGAGCTCCTTCTTGGAGGCAGGACTGACTCCGTTGCACTTGAGCAGGCGTATCTCCTTGTGCCGGTCTCTGTAGCGATCCCTCTGACGAAACGCCGTTGCTGCCGTTTCACACTCTACCAGGCCCCGCGCCGCCACACCCAGCTCAGCCCGCTGCACACACCATCCACCACTGAGCTAATTGCCATATTGACATCATCTCACAGTCATAGAAAAAGATTTTAAAGAAAACTGTCTTCGTCCATAAACACTGTTGACAGAAATCCCAGACCCTTTAATTTTTTGACTGGCACTAAAGGATATTCCAGCGGAGTTGGCTTACATAAGGACTTGAATTTTTCAGCATAACTTCAAAATGTGAGTATCGTATGGCAAAGTCCAAGATAATATGACAGTTTCATTTTAACGTAATTCGATTCTAAAGTTGGGAAAAAAATGCATGGGCTCTTAGGGCAGCTTCGAAAAAAAAGGCTCTCCTGGTGAGTTATGATTGATAGCGTCTGAGATTGGACGAGGAGCAAAAGTTCTATTTCTAGAACACACTGGAGTTTTAAACACAACGTAGACAAGTTTGACGACAATCCATCGTTTCGTTATTTTTAAAAACGTACAT
>Ga0058701_10004893_pt1 | contig 10972 bp, 7 predicted proteins | sample AgamicOrMae_FD_97039 | JGI IMG/M metagenome (GOLD analysis project Ga0058701, IMG submission 97039) | Agave microbial communities from Guanajuato, Mexico - Or.Ma.e | ecosystem: Host-associated > Plants > Phyllosphere > Phylloplane/Leaf | place: Guanajuato, Mexico | collected 2012-06-04 | reverse complement strand
TAGTATCCAGCCGTTAGCGTTCATTCACCATCAAAAAACATAAGCGGGAAAAACCGATTTTTTGCGTCGCTTTGTTATTGAACAGCCTTTCCACTAAAACTCCACGAGTGAAATTGTAGGATGAAAGTCTCCGTCGAGAGGAGAATATGAATACTGTCTACTTTCTGTGTGGGCGTGGAATGAAATGATCTAAATGAAATATCAACAGCCGGCGTTTTCAATAACACTCGGTAATACCCGGTGGGTAGTACCCACTTACGTTCGCAGCCGCTGGGCGTATTCCTAAGCGCACGTTCAGTAGGGAAAAATTCAAGTGCCTCCTTTTTTTCCTTCGTAATGGAAGCGATTTCTGATGGGAATAAAAGGTGGGAGGATTCCTACAGTAGCATTTCTTGAATGAAAAACGGCCAGTGCATTCTTTGTACCTGATCTCTTTATTTTGTTTCCCGTATGGTGCTGCTTTAGATTTTTTTTATTTATGTCTCTTCTCCACCCCTTCCTGTCTGCTCTTAGAATCCGGTTCTACTTTGTTTGCAGACTGAGGAAATAAAGGGGGGTAACACCCATAGTGGTTTGGCTTGGCGGGGGAACTAAATAAAAACTGGAGGGACAAGTGATGAGATGAGGGGGTGCCAGATGGAACTTGTTTTAGGATTTCAAGAATTTTTCTCTGTTTTTTTTTTTTCGACGCGGGTTTTCAGTGTCGCCTCTGGTGTATGACAAAGCTTAGGGTTAAAATTCGTAAACGAATAAAAGTACTTAAATGCCACAAAAAATTCGAGGGGAAGTTTAGCTAATTTTCAATTTTATTTTTTTTAATGAACACCTTCGATACCGAAGTTTTCCGACAATACTGCAACCGAACAACACGTATTCAAGTTCATGTTATTGTGCTTCTGATTAAATCCCTTTCGTTTCGGAGAACTTCCGCGTTAAAGTGCCTCCAAGCTGCGGGGAAGCTCCCAAGACAGAGAACTTTCACGCTTGAGAACTTGTATGCGTAAGATCAGGTGAGAATATTCTCACCTGGTAAGATCTTCCAAGCGAGGGAACTTCCATACCGGACATTGTCTTTGCAGGAGAACATCCATGCTAGAGAACATCTATGCTATAAAACTTCTATGCTGAAGTACTTCCATGCCAGAGAACTTCCACGCCAAAGAACTTTCATGCTAAAGCGCTTCCATGCTAGAGAGCTCCAAGGCTAGAGAACTTTTAGGCTAGATAACTCTCCAGCCGGAGAACTTAAGAACTTTCTTATGTTGGAAAGCACTATTAGCTCAGGTTTTTTTTCTTTTTTTTTGGCATGAACACGAGTTACACTGACAAACTTGTCTATGGCATTTGAAATTTGGAGGAAAAAGCAGAGCATGGATTTCGTATGACTCGACTGACATTTGTCGTGAACAATGGGTCCACCGGAAAGCCCTTCGGTATTATGTTTGGACTTTTCCTCGCCCTGCAGAAATTTCTAGGTCTGCTTAACGAAGCTAATACAGGGACGGTTTTTTTTTCCCCAACACCTGATCTTTTCCCACTGTTCGTGTGAACCTGGAACACGCCCGAAAAAGCCTACAAGAATCCGATTATTGAAGACGCCGGAAGTAGGGAATCTGCCCCCACCCCACCCCCCTAAACCCCAGTGAATGACCAATGGCGTGACGCGACAACCCTGCAATCTATGTTCACAGCTGTCCGCTGGCAGTAACCGAGCAGTCACCATTACGTCGAGCAACGCCCGGCTCACAACCTGCAGCGTCGAAAGTACCCCGCTCAGGTGAGTTGTGGGAAAAAAAGTCAGTTCATTCATGGGGAACATCACTGTCACCAGGTCCTTTTGTACCGACACTTTATGGGGAAACATTTTTGGGCTTTTTGTTTTGGTTGATCTGTCAACCTGTTACACCGGGGAGTTTATATGCTCAGCTCTTATGCGATCGTTCATTTCTTTTTCGATAATTTTCTCTTTTTTATGTTAAATGAGATCAAGGTTAAAGCTGCGTGAGCCAGTTGAATCTCACCATAGGATTTTCTGTGATAAGAGGGTGTGTAAAAATTACAGATTAGGAAGAAAACAATGTGGAGAAATATCGTTGAGTTATCGCTCATGTACGTTTCCCTCTTGATTCTATGTGAGGGATTTTCAACGCCCATAAATCGGGAAAAGCTGTGTCTTGTACTTTGAGCCCCTGCCTATATTACCTAACCTAGCCCAGCATCACTTAATTGCACACATTATCCTTGTTTTGAGCAATACGTCATCCTTTTATCCTATATTGACTTCAGTCAAAGTAGACATTTTCGTTTATTTAATGGTTTGAATCTAAACATAACTAAAACTCGCGTCTGCAAGCTGTCCTTGTTTAGATGTCCCGGTAATATTGAAATCTGACCCGGGAGTAATCTGCCTAAACCGTGCCCTGAAATTAACCCTCAGAATCAAAGCCTCCCAGTAAATCTTCCATCCCTTTAATGAAACCGTACCCTTCGATCCCATCCAGTTTAATTGACCCCCCTATAACTTGCCCCCCGTCCTCCTAATTGGCAGCCATGACCCAAATACCTGCCCCCCGCAGTAATTGAAACAAACCACCTAAAATGACTAGCTGCAACCTAAAATAAACGCAGCTGTTCATCCAAATAAGGCCGAATCCGTCCAAGAAAAAGTGAAGGAAATCGGTCGTTGCTGTAACGACCGCATTTATCAGACTTCATAATTGGGACGAAATTGCTGGATAGGGCGGTGTGTGGGCTTGTAGACCCTAGGCCCATGGCCAGGCCCTCGGCCACTCATGCGCGCAGTTGACTGCACCAGGTGTTCTTCTGCGCAGGCTACCTAGGACGTTAAGGCAGCAGCTGAGCCATTGCCTAGATCCTCCTAATGCGAGAGGGAACGACTGGAGAATGCTAGCCCAGAGGTTGCACGTCGACAGGTAGGCTACAAAATTAATTTTTTCAGCTAATTGATGTTTGTAGGTGGGCTATTTACTGTTGGGGATGATTATACCGGTTTAGGGATAGTTTACAGTAATGACGGTGCTGGGTCTGTGTTTTATTAATAACCGCCGTTGCCTTTTCAGACTAACTAGCCATTTATCTAGTCGATTTTGGCAGTTAACCCAAACTGATTTTGTCAGTTTAATTTTTTAATTAATATCATTTAAAGTTACTAAATACGTTGTTAAAAAGCCATTCAGCCAATTTTTGTGCGGAGTGTGCTGTAGAGTTCAACTCACGAATGTTTGAAAAGGAGATGGTTGAGAATGTGTTGAGGCTAAATGTGTCTGTTTTAGAAAAGTGGGGAATTCCGAGAAAAAGGCGCTCGAGATCGACCGTTGCGTCAGCATATTTGGTCAATAAATCGTTTAGCTTCTAAATCGGCATTAGATTGCCTCGAACCTATTCTTATCTTTCGATCGCCCTCGAGCCGTTTCAGTTATAAATCCAAAGCCACCTTGTGCAAGTTATCAAAACACATTATTCATTCTAAAAGACGAACAGTTGTTAGGCTAGCAACGTTTCTGAGCCGATTTTCCCGTGAAAAACAGGTACATCACATACTTCGGCACGAAACCAAACCCTACTGACGTTATCCTGACGCTTTGGGAGGCGAGGTCGAGAGAGCCCTCGTCTGTCGCCGACCTCATGGCAACCCTCCGACTTATGGGTCGCCAGGATGCCGTTCAGATCATGGAGAAGGAACTTGGCCCCATGTGGGTTTAGAGTTTCCCATAGACTTTCTAGTTATCGGTTTTGCGCACGCGCTGACCTGGGAGACCATGATCCACTGCCGGTGTAGTAATAACCAACCAGAGCTTTATTTTCCAATTCACGTGATCCAAGTCTTTGGACGGTAGAAACATGCGTTTGTTTTTACCTAACCGCTGGATTGAAAGGTGAATAGGGTACTCTGTCGGCGTTCAAGTGTAGTTCAAACAACGGCTCGAAGTGCATACCTTTTTTTTAAGTTGACTTTTTGACATTTGACATTTCCTTTGATTTTTACTTTAATATAGCAAAATTAACCCCCTCCCTTTTTAAAAAAAATTAATGTCAATCTTAAACTTCGTCTTTTTTTTTTTTGGTTGCCGGCCTGATCAATCCGCGGTTACGTTTAAACCAACGTATGTATAAACCGGCTGTAAGTGAATGTACGTACGTAGATAGCAAAGGGGAAATGATCTATATCAGTCTGTGATATTTTTATGTTCTTACTTGTCTTATTTTTGCGAAATATTGTGTATAGTTTAGAACTGTGTTACTACTAGTTATTATACAGTGTAGATGCCTTTTCGAAATGTTGCTTCTTTACGTTTCCATGCCCCTCTGAGAATAGGTCATCTAGATATAAGAAAGGTAGGGTTGTTCTCCCTGGTCCGTCAGGAACGTTTTGACCACAGTGATCGTTGCTTTCACGGAGACGAAATTATAGTTAATTTAAAAACTAAGAAGTTAATGTATTGCTTTAAAATTCCGATCGCGGACGTGTTGCGGGTTGAGTATGTTAATTTTATAGTTGAGTTGCGGGTATTTGAACGGGTTGTGTCCAGTCCGATATTTGAAGCGTTAATTTTTGTTCAGGCATGAAAAGTTTGATTCGTGTGGACACTTAACCTGGTATACCATTCTCAGAAGGGCATGCTCTGTGTATATATTTCCTCTCAAAGTTGAACTTTTTTCTCAAGACTGTTTTCAAATGAGAGTGGCCGAAAATAGGCTTTTCTCGTGTGTTTTGATGCGTTGTCGGGGTGTTGGAAAGAGTGAAAAATTCTGAGCTTTTCATTTCACATACCGTAAGGAAGAACTTGTCAGAAGGCAGTGGGAAGTCCTATGAGGTTTTGCATGAAGTTGTCCGAAGCCTATGGTAGTCTGGAATGAGAGACTAAGACATCGAAAGCTCTTGGCTACTGGAAACTAGATACTCTATTTTTAAACGCATTTTGTTCGAGTATAACGTGTAACGTTTCTTGACGAATACCACTATTAGGTTATGTCTTCCTCAGTACAGCAGCCGGCTTTGCTCAAAACCTCTGCCAAATTATTATCTACTTCTCTTGGTTTGACTCCGTTTCTTACCGAAACAGAAACATTTGAAGAATGTTTACACGAATTACTTGTTTGTGAGGGGCCAGAGGACTAAGACATATAAATCTATAAAATGAGGTTCTCAGCATTTATAAACTAGACTTGTGAGGAACGAGACCATGTAGAGTGCGTAGAAAAGTTTCGGAAAACAAGATTGTTGATTCGTCGTTACTTTAACTTAACCCAATTTTGTTCTAGTTTGTCTTAAAAACAACGATTGTAGCGGCCTTTCAGTAAAATTAATTATTGAATAGTAAAATACTTCAGTACGAATGGATTACAGAATATTCCCCTATTTTAAAAAGCGAATCCAAGCAATGTTGGTGTAAAACTGTCAAGTAAAGTGGACATTGTGTGGTACCCTAGACATTATTTTTCCCATGTGATGCCATGCGTGTTACCTAAATGTATGAGTGGTTAATTGTGGAAGTGTATGCAAAAGAATACGCATATGCGTTGCCTGTGAGATGTATCGGACAATTATATAAACGTGCGTTAGAGAACTCTGCCTTGTGTGAAACGAAAACGCACTTTCGTAGAGGGGTGTGCCTTGTCATATATACGATTTTTGTCAGCCAGCGGAACCACTCACAGCAGGCCTCGAGAAACCTCATTACCAAGAACTGTCAATCGTTCGTACTTTGTTATTTTTATAAAGTTTGTATGAAATGTTTGTAAAGTTGACAAATAAAGGTTGTAGAGTTATTCCAGAACTTGCTTTATTATTTTCTTTGGTCAGGTGAAGAGGAGTGGGTCTATGTTTCCCCTCCGGATGATTTGATCAACCTTCCTTTGATGTAGGTTCTGTCGACAGTTGGGCAGAATATTTGGCTTTGTTGTCTGTGGTCCTGGTGGGATGTTTTCCTTGTAACCTTGGAACAATGCCGGATACCTGCTACCTTTTTTTCATCCTGAAACAGGTGGGAAGACAGAGGTTGGATGGGTCACGTTAATCTTTGTGATGGTGGAGGAGGGCGGGGAAAGTTCGTACCTTCATCAGATATTTCGCCAACGAATAGAAAATAGGTCGACATCGAATTCGAGTCATTCCTGCATGGATTGGGTTTCATCTTTTGTCCCGTTCTTACATGTGGAAACCTGGTTTTATATGTTAAATGTTAAGCATCGGGTTATGAGCATGACATACGGAAAGGAATCAGGAGATGGTCATCATTTATGGCACAGGGTAAATGAGTACAAATTGATTTTTCTCAGGAATGGCATGTAATATTTTGATGTCAGCCTTAAAGTTTCCGGGTATTTTTTTCGATTCATTCCCCGATCTCAATCTTAACGTAAAATCGAAAAATGTCGGATCGATGACCACCAATGCTTTTTCTTTAACAGGATTAATTTGTAAATGGCGGTAGCTTTATTTCCCAGCCCACGTCTTGTTCAATGTCAGCAGTCTACGATGGCGCGACAACCAGCTTTCTACTCAAGGTAGGTGCTCTCATTTCTACAAAATAACAGGACAAACATCTGGGAGAAGAATTAAAAGATTCGGAAGCGCGCTAATTCAGAGCTAATGCCCTCCATATATGCGTCATTAAGAGACTTCTCCAAAGGCACGGATGCTCCTCGATAACAATTAATTATAGGCTATCGTGTCCCTTGATAGGAAACAGATACAAATAAATAACCGAAAGAGAAATACCTGATCAGTTTGAGGGAGTTCTTGCTACACTGTCCTAAACTTGTATTCTTTCAACCGAACGTTGTGAACAAATGTTGTATATAGGCCTACTCTTTTTCGAAAACCGAGGACCACGTTATATTTTCAACTGAAAGTGTGCAATCCTTTTTTTTTAAAAAAAAAGCATAGTATTGTTTGTTATCGTTCGTCCTATAGCAATCATTCTTTCAAATTAAAATGAGGTAGCATCTTGTTAGATCTCAATATTCTTACAGTCTTCTCTCTGATGTGTTCTATATCTCAGCGTGCGGATTTTTTCTGACTAGACACTGTGGAGTGAACAAGATGCCATGTAATCAATTACGAATAACTGACAAGCCATAAGCTTATGTCTCACGTGCAAAGAGGGTAATTTACTTTGCTTGAAATCTGGTGCATGAACTAAAATAGCTCGGGGACTAAAAAAAATTAAAGTCCGCTGTCTTTTTTTTGTCTTTATCTGAGGTCCTGTCACTGTTATTTCTTCAAACATACGTACCGGTATATTTGTATCACTAGGCCTATTCATTGGTCTGGAGGCCGTTTTTCTCCTTGAATGATTTTATTTGTGAATGAGTGTACCGTTACGTCTTTTGTTGTAACCTTTTTCGAAGGTCGGACCGCGCTTTTATATGTCCTCTCGGGTACAGAGGCTTTAAAATATGTTTAACCCGCAATATGTAAACACGCCTCTTCTCGATAATCGTACCTCTATTGAGTACCACCAAGCCTTTAAGTACCGTATTCAAAGAACGTACTCTGAAAACCAGTTCGAAGCTGTGCACACACACATCCGTATATATACAGTATATACACACCAGCTATGTATGACCACAATACTGTGGCCAGATTTCCATTCATTTATAACTCAATCTCCCTGAAAATCGGCGACAAACGCTCACCAAAAAAGCAGTCCTAAAAATAGTTGTCTTTTTTCCGGATGTCTCAGATTTCAGTGGAATATAAGGTGGGGCGGGGTCACGTATAATGATGTCAGGCCCCTTTTTGCCGAATATTTACGGAGTCGCGTGGCGGTGAAGACGCGATGCGACTTCTAAATGGACATTAAGTGCCACGTGTTCTAAGAGTATCACAGCCTCTTAGCTGAAAGAGGAAGACGAACGGCTTGTTGTTGTTCCCGGACACCCACATCTGCCATGCCGCCATTTATGACCAGGCAGGTTGCTTTTTCACATGGCAGTGGGGAGGATCAGCGGTTTTTACAAAGTAACTAAAATTCGGAAGTGTCTTTCGTTTTTCCCCTGCAGTTTTATGACGACTGAAATAGATGGGCGGATGTCATCAACTCTGGTGACAAAGTTTGAGGTTATGGCGGCTCGGCCCACGCGAATCTTAACTTCATTGAACCGATTTATGCCTGGGGAATCTTAAAACAAATTTTCACTTGCGTAAACAATTGTAAAATAATTTTTTGGATGTTGGGTAAAAAAAGAAAAAAGTGAAACATGCAGGGTTATTGCGCACCGGGAAAACCTGTAAAAATCAAATTCATTTTCCGTGAAAAAAAACCTTTAAAAATCAGGGTTTGAAATTTTACCAGTAAAAAAAATAATAAAGAAAATCGTAAAAAAATGCTGATGTTACCTGCACAGCCTTTATTGATTTTTTTTAATGAATTATTTTGTCGAGAGATAGTTAAAATTAAGAGAGAATTGCATATCATGGCTTTAAATAATCCCGTCATACAAAAATCTGATTTTTTGCGATGTGTTCTTGAACGGCATGCTGCCAACTGCATCCTGGATTTTTTTTTCGTCCAGGGAAACCTGGTAAAATCAGGGACTTATGTTTTGGCCAATGCGCAACAACCGTGAACTTTTCACATTACATCTTAATATTAAGTTGATATTCTATTTTGAGTTGTCCGCGCAGTGCATGTTTGTAGTGCGTCGAGGACAGCCCGTCCGGATGGATCAAGTTGTCCTTATAAAAATATGCCTGATGAAGTTTCGAGATTACGAGTATTTGACGAATAATATTTCCCCTTTTTAAGAGTTGGAGCGAAGGGACAGGTTGAGCGAAATCAGCGTTCATCAGCCTGAAAACAGGATCGATTTACAGTCACATCAGCCTCAGTCTTTCTGATTTATTTGCAATTAATGCGCGCGCTCAAGCAACTGATCTCATTCGTGGGGGCCGCGTTGCCTAGATCCCAGAGTCAGCAACTCGACGCGAAAATTGCTACGCCTAATTGAGGACTATTGCAAAACCGAAACATTGTCAAGAAAACAATTTCGCTGAAAATGCCTCCTCTCTAGTCAAGTTTTGGGGTTACTAACCTCAGGATGATAAGCCCTCGTGGCACGACCTGAGTCATGCGGTATTCTATGGTCCCTTAAAAAGCTTATTGATGAAGTGAAACTATGGAGTAACGATGGGTACGAAGTATCGTGATCACTCAAGTTTTATTTACCTTTCCGACAAAATTTGAAGCTAAGGACGATGTAAGGAGCTAAGGTGCCCAAGCTAATTTAAGCTATACGCGTATCAAAGTCAAGTTAGGTTATGAAACGCAAACATTGTAGACCCACGACCTTCATTTGACTCGAGCTAGGTATACCTTCCTGTCTTTCATTGCGTTTTGTATTACGTTTAGAGACGACGTTATATTCATCTTGTCTCTCGAAAAATATCCTCGGAGTCATTTACACTAAAATATTCTGGAAGTGTGAAAAATATACACCGCTCCACGTTACTCGTGGGGAGTAACAACTCCTTCGTGCGCACTCGTTTTTCAGCAACCCTTGCACAAATATTGCAATCTGAATCCACGACAGTGTATCACCGTCCGTAAGGAATACAAAGGGATACAGCCTGCTCTTCATTTTGTACGTAAAAATAAGCGGTGGAAACCCGAGACAGATAAATTGCGTATTAACGCAACAAAGTTGTCTGACAAAGATTAGAAAGGAAATGAATGCACTGGATTCAATCTGCGTCTTAAACGTAAAGCACTTGATACGAGGCGGATCTTTTCGCATTATATATTTTTGTTATGGTATAGTCGTTCAAATCTCACCGCCGGGTTAATCATTTCAAGATGAGTCATTCTGATGAAGTCGTCCATTGTATAGAGTCCGAGCTGTCAATTCGAGCGAGAGTTCGAAAGATCGATATGTTTTTCATATTTTCACCGAAAAAAGAACATTTGTAGGAGGCACGCTTCACTAGATTGGCGATGTTCTGGAACAAAAAACCAAAAGAAAAAAAAAGTTCTATATCACTTTAATTTAACTTATGTTAAGCTCGAGACACGTTTTCAAACTTTTCTAAAGATTGCTTTAAAAAAAGTTATTTCTCCTGAAAATAAATAGCGAAACGCTGACAGCGGCAAAGGCGAGCTCAAGATGACATTATTCACATGTTGGCCTACTCATTTTATTAAACGTCTTTAAACCTCTGCATACAAACAGAAATAATAATATTTTAATTTTACATGTAGAGAAATGAGGAGAGAATGACTTTGTTGGGCTAAAAAATTGAGTGAACGATTTTTTTTGGTGACAAGTTTCTTGAAAACGAGTCTGGACGAATGCAGGTCACTCCGTTACATAAATTATGTATTAAAAAAGCAGTTTCTATTTCAACCTGTTTGGTGCGATGTTCCTGTAAATGAACTCGCTCCGCTACTCTGCCATTGTTGACACCGCTTACGAAATGTTTAATTTATAAGCGTAATTGGCACTTGGGAGTGTAATGAAAAGTAGCGTATCTGTGACACGGAAAGCCGTAGCCGACTAGAACTAATTAACAATGTGGATCTAAGATTGTCTCTTGATTAAACTAGATAAGGCTAATATGAATGAAATAGCTGACCTGAATCCAGCGCCATATATCTGCTAATCCTTAATATTGAAGGATCACTTTCCGTAGTACTTTTCGTGAGGCACACTCCATCAACCTATTTTGTTTTGAGTCGGGTCTTGATCAAAACAATGAGATGATAAGCGAACATCATTAATTAGATTCCTTTTTTATTTGAGCAGGCTGTGCATGTTTACGCACTTAAAGTGTAGTTTGTTCAAATATTGAGTATTGAGTTGAAAGCACTCCAAAGTCCCTTACTTTGTCTTTCAATTACCATGGTCGCCAACTTTCTCTCGCAGCCATTGCTTATGTTAGCTGTAGCTAAAAAGTTCGCAAGGGTTACAAGTGCAGCGAATTTGTCTGTTTGTTTAGCAGCCTTTGCTA
>Ga0058701_10004892_pt1 | contig 10973 bp, 13 predicted proteins | sample AgamicOrMae_FD_97039 | JGI IMG/M metagenome (GOLD analysis project Ga0058701, IMG submission 97039) | Agave microbial communities from Guanajuato, Mexico - Or.Ma.e | ecosystem: Host-associated > Plants > Phyllosphere > Phylloplane/Leaf | place: Guanajuato, Mexico | collected 2012-06-04 | reverse complement strand
TTTCCCTCATTTTTCTCCTTGCAAGCACTAAGATGTACCACCTACCAAATACCCGTGTTAACTTGTGATACGTAAAGTCGTGACCCAAATGCAAACTGTTAAGACCTCAAGGTGTACAGTGTTTATTTAAATGGACTATGTATCGGCTATTGCCATCTGCAACATAATTACGATGAATAAATATCTTCATCATCATCACAATAGGAGCTCGTCAATGCACTGGAAGTCTGTCGTGAGGCGAGAACCTACTTTCGCATTACCGCGCTCCGAAGTGTCAGGGTGTGCCCTTTACGCTTATGGACTTTTGTCGAGCTTGAATTGTTGTTTTCCAGCTTGGTTGGTTGTGGGTGACGTATCAGGAATCGTGCGGATGTGGCATATGGACCTGGTGAGCCCCGCCGTCGTAAATATCCAGAACCCCGTCGGGCTTTGGCTGGAGAAGGACCTGATGCGCGTCGTGAGCATCGTCGAGTGCGAGCCCCCGGAACCCTCCTCCGACACAGAGATTCTTCTCGTCTTCCCCAAGACGAACTTCATTGTCGGCGTGCTGGTCGACGTGGCCGACTCGGAAAATGTCGTCATTCAGACGAACGTCAAAAGACTTACCGAGGGGGAAATCAGAGGTGAGCGCTAGGCTACTCTCCTCCCACTGAGGATCAGCCTCAAAAGCAATTCCTGTTTTTCGCCAAGGAACGATCTGAGCTCAGGCATTCAGGAGGGAGAAAAGAAGTAGTTCTCGGGAATTTGGACGAAAATCGTCTTTTTTCAGGCACCTTTTAACGAAATCTTGTTTTGACACACGGGTAGCTGTCCTAAGCGCCAAAAACCACAAGCGCCAATCCGTAACCGCCAATTGAGAAAAGTCGCAAACGCCAAAGGTCTTAACCGCAATTCTAACCTTACCTAACCTAACTTAGCCTAACGTAACTTGACCTAACCTAATGTGACGAGCCGGAATTGGTGTATTTATATATTGAGTTTGATGATGATCGGATACTAGTTAGAGGGTGATGGAGAGAAGGGTGAGAAATTAGGAGCCGACTTACCGCACTCACCAATTGTTTATTCTCTCTTCTCTTGGAGATGTTGTGGTTGTGCATGTGCACTGTATCCCGTCCGCTGCCCAAGTGACCGAACTCATCTCTCTCGTTGCGCTCCGCACCAGCTCCGCACTGAACTTGCCCATACTTGCGTTTTCGTCTAACGCTGAATTGCTATTTTATAAGTTAGGAGGGGAATTAATAATTATCCGTAATACTAACCTATGCGAACTTTGGCGTTTGCGACTTTTCTCGTTTGGCGGTTACGGACTGGTGGCGCTTGTGGGTTTTGGCGCTATCGAATGCCCCCCTTGACACACTTTGCAGGTATGCAGCCCATGGGCAACGGCTCGTTGGTGATTGCCACCGAGAAAGTCCATTTTGCCTTGGTTACCTACAGCCGGAGCGAAACGAGCACTCTGGACTGCTCTATGCGCACGATTCCTTCTAATTTAAATTCCACGAATATGTCTTGCCAAGGGCTTGCCTCCTCCAGAAACAGCATCCTTTGGGTAGCGCAACTGCGGTAAGATATGCCTTTTTATACGCTACTTTCTGGACCAAACAGTGAACCTCCCCATTCAAAATCCCGGCAACTCTCCCCTCTCCCGGTCACTGTAAAATCGACAAAGCGACCCACAGATATCGGTTCTAAACTTTTTAAGTGTCCCTCAATCAGATGAAATCTTCAAGAAATAAAGATGCAAGAAATATATTATTGGCCAAAAAATATAGAAAAAACCTAGGGGTACCCCTTGCCTTTTTTTAATTTTCAGTCGAATACTTTTTGTTGAATTTTTATTGTTTTATGGTTGGAATTGGTTAAGGGAAACGAAAAACGGTTTAAACCGTCGTCTAGTCCCCTTCCCGTCTTCCTATCATACATTGATTGAAATGTCAAATTCCTATCCCAGAATCACACGTTTGAGCTTCCTTGCGAGTTCTTGGTCTCTAGAGTTTTCTAAACGGGAAACCTCAGATCACCGGGCTATTTCTTTCAATATTTATACTTGAGTGTCGCTACAGCCGCAACAACAAATTTGAATACACTCATGTTTCTTCTCTTTCCACGATTTCCCATTTGTTGGGAACCAGAAAAGCCAATCTACCACTTTCCGTCGTTTAAAGATAAATGACAAAAATTCGGTCGCGCAGAACTATTATTTTTTGTAAAGAATACTTACAGGCTTAAATTGTTTTTTAAAGGTAATTTTTGGTCACAATTAGCAAATTTTTTGTCCCTTTTGTCGGGCTAAAAGGTCACTTTTTCGTCCTCTTTCGGAGATGGAACTTCAGTGGCTGCTCTGTGCTTGGCCCATTTTCATCGAAACAGGCTGCTTTCGACCCACTTCGTTTGAAATATTCATAAAACGACGTAAATTCACCTAATTAGTGTACTTTTGGTGACATTGCGCATGGTGTTTTCAGGGCCAACAAAATGTACGACCACCTGGTTCTTCGCCACCCGACGTTAACCACGTTTTTCAAAATGACCCCAACGGACGCTCTGTCTCCACTCCTCGATAATCCAACAGGCAGTCTTTCCAACTGTTGGGATTGTTTGGAATCAATTAGGTAAGTTATTGATGTGAACGAATTTCAACACCGATATCTTGCAGATAAACGCGGGATGATAAGAATCCGGACCAGGATCGGTCCATCATCATTCTAAAGTGAAGATGCGTTTGAAAACTCATGCTCGTGCTATCGATTTTGGTCTCTTTCCGAACTTACCCTCGGATTGCTAAAAAAGACTTTCCTGGAAGTGCCGCTAAAATGCCGTGAGAATTTCAAATAATAAATGCTAGCCTGTTTTTGGTGTGTTTGAGCAGGCTAGGTCATTTGACAGGCGAACCAGCGACGCCCCCGATGGACGTGAGCGAGATGGAACTTGAGCAACTGAGTGACTACCAGCTCAGAATGGCTCTGTGGCTCTCGATTATGTCAGATCTTCGCCAGTCGGACGAAAGCGAGGATGAACGACATCTAAAAGTAAAGTCTTCTCTCTTTTCCGAAGCTGCTCCGTCTACTTATCTTTGTCTTGTAGCTCATGGATATTCAAATGCAATGTAGCCTAGAGGCCTGGATATACTAGGGAGGAGGCACTGAGGGTGCAAAACTATGGGCGCCGCCATCTTGTTTCCGAATTTTCTCTGTAAGCTAAATGCATTTCACGGTCCCGTAAGAAACAAAATGGCTGCCCATGCCTCCTCTCTAGTATATCCAGGCCTCTAATGTAGCCGTGTTAATCTGAGCCGGACGGATGTTCGGATTTGTTTGGATCAGAATATCATTTCCGAGCGGATCCGGACGCTTCTATTCGCACGGCACGCGTGCGCGCGGATGCACAGCACGCTGAGCAAAGCCGCGGGGGGCATCGAGCTCACCGAACTGGACGTGATGAGCATTTACCTGCTGCGGTCATGGGTGCTGGAGCTGCGCCGGGTGTGCACCGGAGACAGCGCCGCCGCGGCGGCCAACGCGCTCGTGTGGCCCGCCGTCGCCGACGCCGCCGACAAAATCCTCGTGGGCTCCAACGGCCTCGAGGACCTTATTCACGAAACCTGCAACGTCTGTGGAGAAGATATCCTTTACTAGCGCTTTTAAGCCGTGCACTGGAAATCTGGGAAGTGATGTTTTCGGGAAGCTGTCATAAGCGCCAAAAACCACAAGCGCCAACGCCGCAAACGCCAAACAAGAAAAGTCGCAAACGCCAAAGGTCTTAACCGCAATACTAACCTTACCTAACCTAACTTAACCTAACCTAACTTAGCCTAACCTAACTTGACTTGACCTAACCTAACCTATACGAACTTTGGCGTTTGCGACTTTTCTCGTTTGGCGGTTACGTACTGGCGCTTGTGGTTTTTTGCGCTATCGAATGCCCCCCATATTTTCCACATGTGTTGCGCATTCCGTCTCCGAGCCAAGCGCAGCGGAGCGATGCACAAGTAAATGTAATGGCTTTTTATCCATCGCAGATATTCCTCAAAACTTGTGGCGCCAAGCCCCTTGGCTCCCTGCGTAAATGCCCAAATATAGCGAGTAGACTTCCGGAAGTCTGTTAGCAGACCTTTACAAAAGTTATTTTCTATCGCAGTTCCTTGTAGGATAAAGATTTGTTTTATCTGCATGATGGGCCTTCTCGACTGTAATGTGTATCAACGGGTTTGTGTTATTTGATTCTGCAGAGTATGATATCACAGTTTTACTGGGAAGTTTCCTTAATATAGTTTTACAGATAGAAAGCAATAGAGACAAAGGAGCGGACATGGAGCTTTGGAGATTTGCGATTTGCAAGAAAGGACACAAGACTGGGCGATGCAGTGCCACATTGGTTCAACTCTCAATTCCATACCACGTCTGTAGTATTTGCAAAGCCGTGGTTCATAACTATTTTGGTATGTCGATGAATGTCTTGGCCTTCCTTGTTTTTCAGGTGCACCTCTTTTCGACTATTTTTTAAGTAATTCTCGTGTATTTTTGTTTTTATAGTGTCGAGCGCCAAACCCCTGTGTATTTACTGTGACGGCGTTCTGCGAGCAGATGAACGGATAAAAATAAGGAATTTATAAGAACACATTTTCTGTTGTTTTTTTCTTCCATGTTTTTTTCGATGGGAGTGCTGTTTGGTACATCCGTCTTTTCTTTTATTTATTTTTTTGGAATGTATGTTGAGATTTGTATCAAACTGCAATGTATTACGTTTGGTAAATAAATTGTGAGAAATTGGAACGGCTTTTGAATCGTGGACATCTTCATTCCCCCAAGGTACCGCGTTACCGAATTATTTTTAACCAACAACGAAACCTGAAGAAATTTTAAAAATAAATCCCCAAACGGCGAATCATCAGTGTTTTTCGAACGCTGGAATGTTGCGTGTTACAGCGCTTCTGAGGCTAAACGTAAAATTTCAAATCCCTCACGAGTGTTGTACATGACCGCTTTCTCTACGAGACATGCCACTTCTTGTTTGGTACTTCTTCATATGGTACCAGATCTGGTACTACAAGGGACAATACTTCATTTGATCTCTTTCGCTCCCTCAGAAAAGTTTGGACTCCTGTAAACATTCACCGCGTTGACTCAGTTTAAGGTACACACATCGAGGTCGTTTTGTTCCTAGTCAAATACCCACAGAAATTAGTTACCAATACCACACATAAGGCAAGGGGTGATCAGTATTCAGACGAACCTGCTAGCTACGCAAGTGCTCGTGTTTTTGAGATTTTACGTGAAGTCTTACATTGGGAGAGAGCCATTTCATTCACGGTGTAATAAGCTATTCAATGTGGAAGTCTTTCCAAAGGAAGGCTTGCCTCCCCCCCACCCAATGAAATGCCCAACCAGGTGAGGTTTCACCATCCGCCCTTGATCGGGTTACATTTTTTAAACGGAGTTGAGACTACTTAAAGAAGAATATTTTAAAAGTCTCGCGGTTTTTTGCTTGGTGTTAATAGTCGCTCCGTGGGGCGTATTGTGCGAATAGTGTGAGCGCCGTGCAAACACGGCTCCGGTCGGCGCCAAAATCCGTGAAATCACACGTTGAAACCTGTAGCAACCGGAGAGTGTACTTTACTTCGCCCATGAGAGGAAAAATACAAATTGAATCTCATCAACGAATGTAGTAGTTCGATTTTCTGTTTTGTTTTTAAGAAAAATCTTGATGAATCATGGAAATTGGGACTAGTTTCTATGAATTAGCGAGTCAGGGCGACGAGGAAGCCTACCTTCGAGGTAAATATCTCTGCCTTGTTTGCATGTTCCTAACCCAATAAGTTACATTTTTTCTTACGTTACTTTGACGTCAAAATTATGTATACGCTCGTGACTTTTCGCCTTGCACTGGTCTGTAGTTTATAGAACTATTAGCGACCAATTATTCAGTGTTATCAACATTGTAGCAGCAAGACTCAGTGGCTACTCACCTGCTTAGACTGTCCTTGTGCTGCCAAAAGCATCACTTTGTTCACAGTCATTGTTCTCTTTGTGATATTCTTCAGTTATTTTCAGTATTAACAGCTCTTTTAACATGTGAGAATGGACATGTTTGCTAAATCAACTCCTTTTGAAGTGCTCTGTGTAAGAGTTGATGTTTTGTCATGATGGGTAGTTTCTTACTGCTGGCTTTATTTTTATGTTAAAATATCCTTTTGCAGAGGTTAAAGCTCTAAGGAGGAGGAATGACACTCAACAAGATGGCCCTCAACCAAGTAAAAGGTCAAGGCTCTCGCAGGAAACCCAGTTTGACGGCAGTCAACAGGAGGGCAATTTTACTGGTGTAAGTAAAAGCTTATTTTCCTCCGTTTCAACATAAGACTAGGGCTTGATCTCATGGTTTCAATTGGTCTTGCTGCTTGGGAATGCAGATTTGTACATTTAACTTATTTCAATCCTCCACACGCTCCTCCTTTGCACTTCATTAATTTTTTCTCTTTTTTTTTTTCCCCAGAGATGTATCTTACCTTCAAAGCAAAGCTATCCGTGTCTCTAAAAGCACTAGCTTGATTCTCAAATTGGCTCTTAAAGATAGTTATTCTTTTCAGTCATCTGTGTTTTTTGTGTTTTTATTGTTTTTTTTTGTATGTGTCAGTAGTCAATATTTTAGTTTTTAAAACACTCAACATAAATTAATCTTCACATAAGAAATGATTATGCCACCCAACATGCATTATGAAAAGACTTTTGCCCTTTCATGCGTGATCTCTGTACATATCAGAAATCCTGTGAAAGCTGTCTATCACAAGTCAGGAAAATTTGATCTTCAGTTCTCTCAAATATCTTGTGTGGCAAAAATTAGTGAACCACTTAATGCTAGTTTTGAAACACCCTGCAACAAATCTGTAGAAGAAACTAGTGTTATGAATCAAAGTTGCTTCGGCTGTGGGTTGTGAAGACTTTTTCATCTAGCAATTTTATTTTTCACCCGCAGGTGGATGGCACAATTAAAAGCATTGTTATGCAGAATTTTATGTGCCATGGGCACTTGAAGCTCGAATTTAACCCCAAGGTGAACTTCTTAATCGGCGAGAACGGCAGCGGCAAGTCGGCGATTTTAACCGCTATAACCGTCGCTCTCGGGGCTCAAGCCCGAGAAACAGGCCGAGCGAAGTCACTCAAAAGTACGTAGGTCTCCTTGTATTACACTTGTTGCATATCTGGAAATTCAGGAAATTACGTTAATACTATCCCCTTGATAAGTCTCTTGTTTTTTTCTTACTTTAAGTTAACTTTCTTGTGAGAGTAAAATTCAGGTTCCTCTAGCCGAACGTCCTCTAGCCTCCAACATACGTGAACGCCGTGAGCCAAGGCTAACTTGTTAATTTGGTGTATTCCAAACCCAGGCTGTGTTGAGTTACTTATTTGGTTAACCCTGGTTATTGTAACAATTTTACTCTTGAAGATTTTTTTTTTTGTAATGTTTTGAAGAATTTGTTTTTTTTTGGGGGGGGGGCTTCTGTTTCCAATTCCCTTTAGTAAGAGTCGATACTAGATGCTGCGTGTGAATTGTTGCTGATTCCGATTATGTTGCAGACCTAATCAAAAATGGCACCAGCAGTGCCACGGTTATAATTGAACTGTGGAACAAAAAGAAGCGGCGGCTCGACGGAGTAGATCTGGAGGCAGGAAAAAATATCACCATCAAAAGGACCATAAGCACCAGTGCTAGCTCTGTCCAAATTAAGTACCAGAGTAAGTTGTTTATCAGTTTGTCAGATTCACTTGAGAGGTTGTGGCACTTGGATTGACTTGACATGGACACTTGGACTGACACAAGAGATCGACAGGACGAACGCATATCCTTGTTGCCACCAGGAGTATCGGCAAGAACAAGGCCCCTTAAAGCGCTTCCTTTTACCAGGCTTTCCAGCGAGCCTCACTCGGATCCCTTAAAATTTTTTTGTCAACAACGTAGAATCAGTCATAAAGCTTGAACTTTGCCGTATAATTTCACAATATTTTGCGTTTGTTTATAAAATTGTAATGCATTCTACGCGTACAACACACGATGAATCCGCTGAATATCGCCATATAACTGAATGGTTCGTTCGAGTGAGGGTTGTAGAACTGAGGTTTTACCCCACCAGCTCCAGTCTTGCTTAAGTGAACCAAGTCGGCGTCAATATTCTCTTCTAGCCAAATATTTCGATTCCTATCCGGGAGGGAGGAAAGTGTGGAACTGATAGTCTTGTCGCCCTTTTCAGACCGGATCATCTCCAGTAAAATGGAAAGCCTGCACACTCTAATGCGCATGATGGGGATTCAAATCAACAACCCCATCAGCGTGTTGGATCAGAACACGTCTAAGACCTTTTTGGCTCAGAGCTCCAGTGAGGTCAAATATGAGCTCTTCATGCGCGCCACGGCGTTAGAGGACATCAAGAACTTCCACGACGATATCCATGCGCGAATTAAACAGATTGAATTGGACGTGAAACAGAAGAAACAGGTGAGTAGCAAGTGCTTTCAGACACAGTTTCCGGTCGTGGGGCCTTCATGTGCTACCTCTCTAGTGGTGGGGTCCAAAACGGGATGTTTTTGAAAATTACATGTCCACCCGTACAGCCGTGGCAGCTACATATGCCGTCATATGAGGGTCTTGTCTTGGTATTGTCGGTCACAGAGCCTCGGTCGCGTCTTTCGACTCCATTGTCTGTCACTGGACTTTTAGTGGGCCATGTGGATGAAAGGACGTCTTTGTTTCAGGATTTGAAATGCCGTCTTGACTTCGACAAAGACTTGATCAAGAAATACAAGGAAGTAGAGGCTTTGACGGATCTCCGCTCAGAGAGGTCTGAACTTGTGGAAGAACTCCTGTGGGCGAAGGTATGTAGAATTGATTTTGTTCCCGCGAGGTTAATCATGTCGAAGTCGAAAAGCGAATTGCGCCTATAGGAATCGCAGAGAGAGAAGTTGTTGCTGACAAGAGCAAGGAACGCAATACACATATTTCAAAGGACATAGGCGACTCTAATTCGATTTCCGGGCGAGCAGCTGTGACTTTTTTCGTCATATTTAAAGCTCTTTCTGATGACTGTTCCGATAAAAATTGATAAAGTGACGCCTTCATGCGAGCAGTTCTGATCGTCCCTTCTTATTCTCAACATCCCCGCGACCCCGAACTCGATTGTGTGCTAAAACCAACTCATGACATCCGGTGTACAAAAGGCCTTGATATCCGGTTGCTATCCTTGATATCCGGCTGTTGTAAATGGTCAAAACATGGCTGTTTCCAGCAATTTTTGAAGTTTTTTTTCTCTGACCATTGTCCAATGATATCTGGCTAATATTTAGGTGTATCCAGCTGATATTTGTTTAATAGTCTGTCGAAATCCGTCAGATATTTGATTGGAATTTGGTCAATTTTCTCCTGATATCTGTTTATTATTCTTCTGATATCCGGCTGATATCCTTGTTTTCCTGATATCCGGTGTACAAATTTCCAGCTAGATGAAACCGAATCCGATTTGCGTTGAGTGGAAAATAAATAGTTCTTCACAGCGTCAGTACTTTTGATATTCGTCTAAAAATGCGTCTCCAAATTTGTCGAAAAAGGCTTTAAGCGTCGTGATATAGAGAGCTTACAATGGAAGGCATGAATAATGAATGGTTGAAATGTGGAAAAGAAGAAGTACATTCGTTTTTATTTTTGCCAAAGTAGGCCAAGGGACTTCCTATTATTTGAGGTTAGTGTTTTTATTGTCCTGTTTCAGGTTCATTCTCTTGAGAGTCGCCTGAAAGAGAAGGAATGTGCCCTTGAATCGGCCACTCGAGAACTTCGTCAGGAAGAGCGGCGTATACAAGTCGACGATGAGGATCAAGGCTTTGCAGCGGACATTGCGTTAGTCCATTCACTGATTATTTTTTTGAAACAACGAAGGCCAGCGAACCTTGAAAGATTAACATCTTTACGAATCCTACTTTTTCTGCACGTAATTGCTTAATTTTTTAAGTAGTTCTTGTAGTTGCAATTGAATATTGGTTTAACTTAGCCGTTATTGAGGCTGATGCAAGCGGAGAATAGGAAGGGAAAGTGGGAAAAAATCCTAAAGCGCTGGAGTATCCTCTAAAAAAAAGGGAAGTCAGTAAATGAGAAGTCGCTGGCCACGCTGTGTTTAATGTTGACTGGGCTGAAAGTGGCGGTGTTGAAAGGGTTTTCTTTTAACTTGTGTTCCAGTCGAATTGACAAGGAGCTGGAATCCGTCTTTAATAAAGAAAGGAAGCTGGAGAAGGACATAAGAGAAAGCCGAGATGAGGTGGCCGAGAAGTTGTCGGCATTCCAGCGAGAAGAACAGGAACTGAAGAAATTACACGCTAAGATGAAGTCGGTCACCACTTTGGTCGCCGGCTACAAAAAGCAGATTGAAGATGAAACGTAAGTGTACAGTCTAAGGCTTCTGATATCGGGCTTATTCACTGCGGATCGAAAGGACTTTTCATCGCGACTGTACAACAGGTTATCGAAGGTGATTGCGCACCTAAAACGCTTTATCGTGCTTCTAAAGGATATTTTCTCTCTGAATTGAACTGTGTATTAGGAAGGTGTATTCATCTTGTATAAAAATAGCGGAGGCGTCTTTGCGTGATAGCGTGCCCGCAGTCCACATGTTTTTGCCACTTGTTTTACTAACCGATTTGTTTTAAGGATGCATTTTAAATGGACGGTAATTTTTTTTCGTTTGGAAACAAATGAATTGAAGAGTTCTAAGTCCCTGAAAGATTTTAACAAAATTTGCACCGCGCTGTACAGTGATGTCCATAAGTGACGGACCAAACAAAATCTAGTGACTTTTTTTGTAAACTAATGTGTGTCCGTGGCATTGCCTAGGGAGGGCAGTGGGAGGGTGTGGAGGCAAGAGGAGGTGCCCGCCTTTCTCCCGGAACCTTCTCCGACCCACCCCACGCGCTGCTGCCTTCACATGCTAGTGTACA
>Ga0058701_10004891_pt1 | contig 10974 bp, 8 predicted proteins | sample AgamicOrMae_FD_97039 | JGI IMG/M metagenome (GOLD analysis project Ga0058701, IMG submission 97039) | Agave microbial communities from Guanajuato, Mexico - Or.Ma.e | ecosystem: Host-associated > Plants > Phyllosphere > Phylloplane/Leaf | place: Guanajuato, Mexico | collected 2012-06-04 | reverse complement strand
AGCTTGCGCTCTCAGCACAGCTTTTCCAACATGTAGAAAATATTGCAAGCCAAGCTTCCAGTCTGTTAGAGAGGAAGTCATCATGTGCTTGAGCGTATAGGACGCTTCCATTTCGATCTTGCATAATGCATATCTTTGTATTAAATATTCAGACACAACGACTACATATTTGTTACAAATGGATACCTTAGCACAAAATAAGGTTTGATCTAACTATCGATAAATCCTTAACAAGATTCCTTCGCGATGGAGAGATTTCTGATAGTCGTCTTCTGTGATGTCTAAACAAATACAGATGCTATTGCAAAGTCTACGTTCTTAGGACGATAAAAACGTCGGCTTCATCCGTTCTTCTCCAACGGTGATGTTTACGATGTCCAGGCTACTAGGCACTCATTCTACCCAGTCATAATGCGATCGATGCCAGTAGAAAAAGAAAATATGTCTAGTAGAACTGTACCCAGTGCCGCGACAAGTAATACGCGGTACATAAGCGTGGATTTGAACTTTTTAAATGAACTACAACCTAGATTTATCATGTATTTGAGACAAAAGGGCATTCCAAAACGTGTAATCGCGGTTAATAACATCCAAGTAGAGATCTCAACAGACCCATTATCACACATAGACTTCGTAAGTTCTCTTGAAACAATTTTGGTTTCAGTTTACGGTTTGAAAATAAACTAAGGCCAAAAAATAATCGAGCTTCAATATTACATTGATTAAGGTAGCCTGCGAAAGGCGCAAAGCCGTTATGTAACTTTGGTTGGCAACCATGCTTTCGGGTGACTTAAATTAGACGTTTAGAACAAGCTCAGACGGGAAGCCGAGTTACGCTTGAGTAAAAAAAAAAAAAAAAAAAAAAAAAATGGGGTTAAAACCTAACCCCGCCAAGGGTAAATTTAGAGGATAAAATGAAAAAAAAAAAGGAAAAAACAAAAACAAAAAAAAAAAAAAAAAAAAAAAAAAAATGAGGAGGGGAGTCGTATTTCCTGAGCGTTTTCACAACTTTTTGCCCGCGAATTATATATATGTAAAAGAAATGTCTGTTCCTACAATTACAGCTACTCTGATAACATAAAAAATCTTCACTTACCTGCCCAAAATTTCTAGTAGTTCTGCAATCCCATTGTGATGTTCTGTCTCATAGATAAACCTGAGTGAAAGCGAAAAGAGGAGAATATAAATATTTAAAAGGACATTTGATTAAATGGACACAATCATCGCGCTTAATTACTAATATGCTATACCTGTAAAAGATGTTATTGATTTGTTTTCTGATGTATGCTCTCAGACCCAGAAACTTCCCATATATCCTGTGCAGAGTAGTTTTGAGAAAATCTCTTTCTCGAGGGTCCTCAGAGTCAAACAATTCCAGTAACTGCAACAAATATTCTCAATTAATATTTTTAAATAAAAAATAATGATGATAGCTATGCTATTGATTTAGTTGACTGTACCTGAAGAACAAATTTCTGATCAATGTACATCTTGGCAGCATTTGGTTGAAAATCTGAGGATTCAAGAAATCTGAAAAGAAAATGAACCTCATAAATAACAATAAGAACCATCCACTACTCTAAACTGAAAGAGAGCAAGGTATACAGATAAGAAGAGGGTAAGAAAGATACGTAAGAAGACTTAAGGATTCTTAAGTTGCAGCAATGAAGAACAAAAAATTAGAAGTGTTTGAAGACCAGCAATCAAAATTTAAGAAGTATCTAAGTTTTGTACTAACCTCAAAAAAAACTCATAAACAAGTTGTAAATGTGGCCATGCAGCTTCCAATGTGGGCTCATCCTCTTCTGGATCAAACTCAGCCCCATTTGGATTACTTGATGGAGGTAAAGTACGAAAGAGGTTTACAGCAAACTGAAACACGTAATAATATAGTCACAGAGTTTCACATCACTTTTTAAAAGGCTTTGAGATGCTTTGAAGCTATTCTTACCATATTAACAGCCTCAGGATACACTGGTTCAGTGAGAACATTTTTCTGTGTTGAAACATATTCCAGCATCTCATGCAAAGCCGCCCTCTTCACTTCTTTACTCTTCAAGTCGGAAAGTGGCTCAGACACAAAGTCAAATAACACACAACATTGACGTAGTTTTTGGATGAACAACTCCTCCCTTTCTGCCGGTGCAGCATCTGCACAGAAACAAAACAAATAAAATTGATGATACGCTCCACTCTCACCTAAACTCACATCCACCCATCCCCCTCCATACAAATGATATTAACAAGATGGCCCTAGGCAAATCAAGTCAAAGGAAAACACCTGTTGGACAGCCATGTGAAACTGTCAGAAAAAATCGGTATTTCATCACAAGAGCGAGAACGTTCTCACGGATAACGGGAGAATACTTGACGGGGGCGAAGGAATAGTAAACAAGGAAAGGATTGAGCAGAAAATGGTGGTAAATATCTCGTCGTGGGGTCGATACAGATGGGGCAGATTGGAGTGCAATATTGTAGGCGCAAGTACCGAGTAGCAGGGGCAACGGTGTTGGAGGCATAGGCGGAGGAGGCGGTGGCGACGACGTCGGCGGAGAGCCCTTGGCGGGGACCGCGGAGGCGGCCACCTGGGGATGCGCCGCCGCCGCCGCCGCTGGAGCCACCGGCGGGGACGGGCGGCCCGCCGCGGCGGCAGCGGCAACAGCTGCCAGATCCAGCCCGCTGTGAAAACTCGGCGATTTAGGAATGCCAAGAGGATCCCGATGCACCATGGCGGCGCGCGGAGCAAGGCGTCTACCTCGGCGACGCCATGCTAGGTGCTTGCCTGTCTGCCCGCCCGTCCGGCAGCCTGACCAACTTGGCTCATCGCCGCGCGCCCGCCCGCCCGCGCGCGCGCGATCGATCATTCACCCCCCGCCCCTGCCCTGCCCTGCCCGCACCCTCCTGGACAAGCGCATGCGTCCACGACTGGGGCTGGGCCAGCTGGCTGCTTGCGCCGCGGCGCGCCAGCTCCTTGCGCCTGGAATAACCCTATTTTGAACCTCAACATGTGCTAACAGAGCGGAGCACGTCTGAGCGGAGGACCCCGACTTGGGCCGCCCGCCCCACCGCCCGCAATATTTTCATGAAAAACTAAAACGCGATCGAGAATGCCATGAACGCTCATGCACGTTACGCTACGTCATTCATAATGCAGGGTCACCTAACGCAAGAGAGGGGGAGGGAAGGTACTATGGCACAGCAGTGCGCATGGAATACGCCGAGATTTCAGATGCCCACCACAGAGGGTAACGACATACAACCTGGATAAGGTTCGCACTCTGAAAATAGTGGCATTTAATACTCCAAAAATGCCTACAGAAAATTAGGGTAATGCCTTTTACTCATGGAAGCGTATGTGAATTTCAGTTTTTACGTAGATTCCTCAAAATTCGCGTTCATCCGTAGACGTTCACAGAGATTCTAAAAGCTTTCGATGCCGAGCCAAGCGGAGAGGAGCGACGCACACAGCACCCAACCTGTAAGCCTCATGCCGCTTATTATGATCTGGCCACGCGCCTTGTGCCTCGCTCCCTTCGGCTTTCCAAGTCACAGATTTTAGGGTAAGATTCTTGAGCAAGCCAGCTTCCACTGAAAAGCAAGCAGTATGAAAAAGCGGCACGAAGAGGTGAGGAAGAGGGGGCGGGCGGAGGATAAGGTTATCATGGTTGGTTAGTGATGCCGGAGCAACAGAAGCGGGGCTGCTGAGCATAGGATCTATTTACATCTTATCTGGCCGAAGTTTCACATGACGGCACCGAGTCCAGTACACACCTCCCGCTAATTACCCGGCAAAACTGAGGCGTATCCGAGTATTAACACCTCTCGCACTCTCGCCGCGACGAATTAATTCATAGAAGAGCTTCTCAAAAAAACCGAAAAGATCCACTTTTTCTTTTTTTTTCGTCTGACACTAAACTTTTTTGATTGGTGGGATTTCCATCTCTAGAGTTTCACGTTACGGAGCCAAGCCGAGCGGATTGAGTCAAAAGACAAGCAACTTAACCTAACCAAACCTAACCGTCACCGAATCTGATGCCGCTAACTAAGCGGCCAGCTGCTGCCGAGATATGAGCAAAATTAAGCTAACAATCAGCCAAGCGGACTGATACACAAGGAACGTATCGTAAGCGATATGAGGCTTGGCGACAGTCGAGCAGAGCAGTTATGATGCACAAGGCACGTGATCGAACTTTACCTAATTTAACCTAACCAAGCCTACGAGTTGTGTATAGTTCAGCCTCACCATATAATGGAAAGTTAGAGTAAAACACAAGACGTAGAAAATGCAAGCAATCAAAACATCGTGGCCAACTTGAGAAGGAAGTAACTGAAATGAAAGTAAAAAGGCGAAAACGTCATGATTCCGAGAGCACGCTTGGAACATCTCGGCGCCGAGCCGCTTCGGCGTAGGTCCCCTAAAGGGAGGACATACGTGACGTATATTTCTAATGGCTCACAGACTGAAAGGCAGAAATCAAATTTCAAGGCAACTACACTACTTCGAGGGAGAATGCCTCAAACGGAACCATCATGTTTGGGCAAAAGTTCGTGAACGGAACCAGATCCAGCATCGTATACAAGACTGTGTACCGTCATGTTCACCAGAGTTTTGTTTCTCAGGGGTAGGTATTGCATGCGTCTAAATCGCGGGATCTTTGGAAATAGAAGATCAAGAAGTACCGGTACTTGAACTGTGGTGATAACAAACCGTGCCTTTGCGGGCGGTATGCCTACTCGCGAATTTTAGCTGCATCTGTTCGAGAAACGTGATGAAGAATAAGTTTATTGGGTTAGCATTGCCTCATTCCTAAACAACATTCAGTCGCAAATGCATTCTTAAAAAGTGCTCGCACCGGCGCAGTTTGTTATTACCACTATTCGAGTGAAATTTATGTACTTCTTACTCTTTTGTTTATCTCACGCTTTAAAGTCTCTGTACAGAGACAGTCACACACACGCAAGTCACTTCGACAAACTTCAATCATAAACGCATTAAAATAAAAAAAGATGTTGATAGATGGAAGCAATGTTTGGGCAATTTCTTGCCAGTTTTCTTGGTAGTTATGGCCTTTATCAAGGTAAGGACGTAACATAATACATGAATAAAACAGTTATCCAATGGTGTTAGACATTCCAACGCATGTAGACGGGCCTATGGAGACGTGACAGGGTATGGCGTGGGACTACCTCCCACGGCAGGGGTATATTTGGATGTAAAGCGGACTACGCACATCTTAGCTGCTTCAATTTAAGTCAGATATTACGGTTAATGCATCATAAGAACATTTTTTTCCACACAAAATACCTGTTACGAACAAAAAACACAAAATACCTGTTACGAACAAAAAACAATGTGTCAGGAATCATAAAAAGGGCGATTCCCTATAATGTTAATCACACGGCCTGATTTTAAGCCTTTTTTTCTAAAACCTTTAAGAAAAAGTTGACCTCTTTTTAAACGCAAGTTATGATTCTTTGCTCCTTTTTAAATCGATTAGTGGTGTTGTTTGCAGGGATAGCCATGACAATGGTCCGCAGAGTGGTCACTTATAGTAAGTTACGCTGGACACGCATGTTCTGTCCTCATTTTGGGAAGAAGTTGGCGACATCGCCTCAGGGAATCATTTGTGTAAAAAGAGACGACGTTTTAAAAAATAATTGCAAACCATTAATCTTTGCTCTTTTCTGAAACGATTGATAAGGTACTATACTATCCTTAGCTCCTATAATATATCCTATAATATACCTTAGCTCGGAATCAGGCGGGTGATTGGCTGATGCCGAGCCAAGGTAGGCAACCGCAACACACCGATGTCCAGGTGGTTGCAGGGAGGGGACGTTTTTTTCTGTCTATGATACAGTAAGTTAGAGATTGCCTTGGAGATTCATCCACAAAAGTGGTCACGAAGATATCTACATGTGAGGCCTAACATACTACTCCATTAGCCCTTCTCCATGCCCTACGTCCATTGTATTTCAAACTGCGTCTTTCGTGAGATAATACGTATGGAAACTTGTTCAAGAAGCTTTCTCGATTCATTTTCCACGTACATTTAAAAATATTTCTATCACAGTAATACAATAACATCCAACCGCTGTAAAACTTGAGCGATTACATTTCTACAGGGTGCAGGAATGTTATGGTGTTTGATGTCACGTCAGTTAACTTGATGAGGCCCTTAGAAGGAGTTCTTGCCGGCACGGTATCAAACGTATTTATCATTTAATGGAACGTATTATATAATGAGCGTATCAAACCACTCAATTCCTGCATACATTTACCTACTATGAGAAATGTCTGTGCCGCACCGATTTTCTCATACTCAGCTAATCCCATTGAGGAAGTAAGATTCCTAATACGAGCCCCCAGTTGCGTAACGGCTTTGACGCTTGGCTCCCCTCCCGCAAACTCTCAAGGGTGTCAAGGTCACCTTTAATGGCGGGTAGTTTCTGGAGATCCCGACTGCCGGTCACGTTAAACCGGGAACTATTTTGTCTTCTTTCCTTGGTCGGCAGAGTTCCGTATGTTAGCTTGTTGATGATTGTCGGCGGAGGGGAAGAGAGGGACGCCGGGTTCGGATGCGGCCCGCCGCTGCCGCCGCCATCCGCGTTTGTGGTGGCATTGCTGTTTGGACCATCAATGCCTGGTGACGATCCGGTGGTCGGTGTGGGCGGGGAGGGGGACGACGGCTGAGGCTGAAACACATTTTCATCATTTGAATCGGACCGCCAAAAAATGCCTCGCAGAATGGCGCACCCCTGTAACGGGGGGCCTAACAGGGGACTTGACTGCATTAGTACACTGCGATGAACCAGACGATTTAAGAGGCATAGGGGTTGTTCTGGAACCTTACTAACATAGTAACGACACGTTTCATGAGACTTAATTCTACGGAGCTACCAGAAAATTGCTCGATTAATAAAAAAGACCTCTCTCAAGTTCGTGGATCTTTGCAACCCTTGGTCAAGATTTTACTTTCCGCGTATAAATATTTTCCTATTTTTCCACTGGAGATTTTTTTGTCATAAGTTCTAGCAGTCCAAAAGGTACTGTATGGTTCTGGTCGCGCTGGAAGGCTCCGCTTTATGGGGAAATACATAGGCCAGCGCCTTGTTGCACAACCAGAACTGACCTATCAGTCCAAAAGGTATTGTCCGGTTTTGGTCGCGCTGGAAGGCTCCGCTTTATGGGGAAATACATTGACCACCGCCTTGTTGCACTACCTGAACCGGACAATACCTTTTGGACTGATAGAACTCTTCGGGAAAGGATAGACGGGCACTATGAAGTCTCCCCTCCAAGTCACGAATTTCACCTACTGAGGTGACATCTGTAAGGGGTCGTAGGCATATTACGTAACGCTCTAAAGGGAGAAAGGGTTCACATTTTGCCCCATACACATACAGGAAAAAGCGTTACGAGGGGGGTCAAAAAGTGGTCAACTTAGCGTTACGTAATTTGTGCCCGATCCCTTAGGCAATGAGCCGTTTCGACGGTTGCTTGCTGTCCTGACATATCATCCAGGAAAATTAAAAATGGATCCCTTTGGACAGAAAAGTCAGAATTTAATTCCATACAGAATCAGTACAGAAGCGATACACAGTCTGTGCTGATACTCAATTGGCATGCAATTAAGCCGATCGGTGTTAAATTGTTCGATCGCTAACCGAACGTTTCCTCTCGCTACCCGGAAGCAGATTCCTGATAAATTCAGTCCGAACCGCTGAGAACGACCACCAAGCTTTGCAGGCCGAATCGGCCGTTATTATAAGGTAAACAACATGGCTGTGGTGACGGGAACATTGGTCGCTTAAAATGCGCCCGCTTACAGCACTGCAGGTCAAAGATCATCTTCCGATTTAAGTGTTCTTTCCGGGACTTTTAGGGCTTTCTTGGAGGCAGACTCCGCCTGGCGGAGATTAGGTGGACAACCACAACACATGCGTGTGTATGCGGTTGCCTAACTCCCGGAACTTTTGCAGTCACGAGACGGAATAGGCCAAAATAGGAGGTATTCTGCGTTTGCACGATCTCCCCTCTCTCTCCCCCAAACTCCGTTATTTCGCTCGTTCAGGTCCGCCATTTGTAATCCGGAGCGTTCTCATTGGATGGGGATGCCCCGGATTACAAATGGTTGACCTGAGCGAGCGAGAAATCGGACTTTGGGGGAGAAAGAGGGGAGATCGTGCAAACCCAGAATTGGATTTTGCATGCATCTCTTGTGCTCCACGTACCGTCACTACGCCGAGCGGAGCGAGCCACAAGATTTGTAACGTTACCTAACTTAACCTAGGTCAACCTAACGGTCGCCAAGCCTAAAGTCGCTTACTTCTCAGCGGCAAAGACTGCCGCCGAGAATACGAGGCATCAGGCTTGGAGACAGTCGAGCGGAGCGGTAGCTGTTAGGTGTTTTTTTTCCTCCCTAAGTGGTCTGTGGTGATTTCTTGCTCGGAAGGTCAAAAGACTGGGCCTTGTTCTCGACGGAATTATTTCATTACAGTCACACACGAGCGCAATATAAATTGTGCATATAAATAGTACAAACTAACCCCTGTTTTACGAAGTCTCACACCTGTTTTAGGTGTTAAAGTGAAACAGGGGAAGAGCGTTATTTGGTTATTTTTGAAGATAAACCTAACAACCATATCAATGAAAAGGTCTCGTCGAGAGCTTTCCATTAATATGGTTATTCATATGAATTTTTACAAAATAAAATTAAAAAAAATACACTCTTCTCCTGCTTTACATTACCGCTACCGCTCAGCGTTGGCGTTCGGAAACAAAAATTTTTATTTCAGAGGATTTTTTTCGTTCAATATTGTCAAAATTTAAAAAAATATCACCCCAATGGAAACCTGAAATTTAATAATTTAGGCATTTTCCGAAGCTTAAAATCGCGTAATTTAATGAAAAAAAAATCCTTTCAATTGCTCTTAAGCCAAATTTCACTCCACATACTTAGGGCTGTTATGGGTTAAAGGAGGCGTTAGTTTTTACTGTATAAAATGAAAAGATAGTACAATCTGAACTAGCATTTCCCGCGTTATTAGGCCACCTCTCGAGGGTACGAGATTGTCTGTGCAAACCGTTTCACTCGACGGTGTCATCCTGGAGAAGGTTCCCGATGACGACCTTAATACGACCCCTTCACCTGCTCGCTGGAAACTCGAGTGCAGAGCCGCAGCGCGGCGCCGTGCGGCGCCGAAGCCAGGTGGCGCCACCTGCGCGGCGGGTGGCGCCATGCGAGTGGCGCGAGGCGAGGCGAGTGGCGGGCACACGACCGCCCGTTCTCCGTTCGCTTCACGCCAATTACTTCGGATTCAAGAGCTCCTCACTACAAGGGAGACGCATGGCAAAAATAACTCGCCTCCGGTCGGAAATAACTCTGCCAACGACCAGCAAAATCGGACAAAATGATACTGGAATACGTAGAAATCGACACCCACACTGATAAGAGAATGATACCTATTTAGAATGATTCTTTGCATTGTCTCGGTTAAGGGGAAATCGTTGACAGCAAGCGCTACGAAGAAAGTACTATCATAGGCAGAAAAAAACGTCCCCCTCTGCAACCACCTGGACATCGGTGTGTTGCGGTTGCCTACCTTAACTCGGCATCAACCAATCACCTGCCTGATTCCGAGCTAAGGTAGGCAACCGCAACGCTGTCCAGGTGGTTGCCGGGGGGGGGGACGTTTTTTCTAAGATAGTACCCTAAATTTCGCTCGTTTCAAGTCTAAGGTGGTAGACCGTGGGTCGAGTGAATAACACAGCACAACGAAATTGATCTTAGGGATCGTGCAAAAATTATACGTAACGCTAAATAAGCCACTTTTGACCCCCTTCTCCCTCGTAACGCTTTTTTTCTATACCTTCTGGATGGGGTGTAACGCTCACGTGACCCTCCCTCAGAACCGTTACGTAATATGTGAGCGACCCTTTACATGTAGTCATGGCCAGGACCCCCTTGTCTCATACCTTTAAAGCAGGTTTTACGTGCTTTACAAACAGGTAACACAAGCTTTCACCAACCTATTTTAGGCGAAATGACCTTAACAACGCATGTTATGAGAGTCGACGTGCGACCCATACTTTCGACTAGTTCGTATAATGAAACTATTAGTGTCCACATGTTTTCGAAGAATTCGAAGTTTCTCTGAATAATGAATCTCGGTCGAGCGATTTACACTATGAAGTACTTGTATTCTTGGATTCGCCGAATTCAAACGAAAATTACCAGATACTGACAATGAGAAGGATAAGCCACTTGCCGTGCAAATATGCGGCATATGTCAGCAACGAAAGGCCTTTTAAAAATACTAAACGTTTTTTTTTTAAAAAAAAATGGCGGCTTTCATGCATTCTTATAGGTACTTTCCTCCACATCCCCCTATACTTTCCAGTAGCGCCACTTGCAGCAGAGTGTGGCAGTCGCCATCCCCATGGATAAATTGTAATCCATAAAAAGTCCGCGGAAATAAAAATCCATCCCGTAGGATGTATCTTCTGGAAGTGTTCCGTTTGCGACGCATTTCACTTCAAGACACGAACGACCCCGATCGATTCCTTTCAACACATCAAAGCTCAGCTAAAAAGTCTACACTTTACAATACATCGAAAAAACGTCAGAGGACAAAAAGAGCTCGTTTTGACGACTCCTGGATAAACCGCAGACCTACACAATAAAACCTGACCCTATTTAGGTTGTCCTAACCTGGAGGTTGTCTCCAACCTGACCAGGTTGTCTCATGTCTGGTTTCGGTAAGAATTCAAAACGGCTAGAGCGTAATTCGGTTATCTTTAAAGATCCTTTGACTATCAACAAATCAATATAAAAGGTCTAGTAGAGAGGTCTGAGGTTTATGGGGGTATCTTTAAAAATGACTAAACAGTTAAAACAAAACACCCGTTTTAGGGAATGCTATCCCAGTTTTGGGTGTGAAACTAAAACGGGGGTGGTGCGTATTTTGGTT
>Ga0058701_10004890_pt1 | contig 10974 bp, 5 predicted proteins | sample AgamicOrMae_FD_97039 | JGI IMG/M metagenome (GOLD analysis project Ga0058701, IMG submission 97039) | Agave microbial communities from Guanajuato, Mexico - Or.Ma.e | ecosystem: Host-associated > Plants > Phyllosphere > Phylloplane/Leaf | place: Guanajuato, Mexico | collected 2012-06-04 | reverse complement strand
GTTCGATCTTCAAGAGATCTATGAATTTGATTTTAGCTTTTTTGTCGTATCTCGCTTCGTTCCAAAGTTACGGAAGTTTAAAAAAATTGGAGCGCGCAATACATAATTGACTGATGGTACATGTATATGGGGCAGGTGGTGGCGAAAACAGAATGTGACTAAAAGGAATAATAACGAACAACATTTTTCCTTGAACTCTGCAATATGTTCTCCATAAATTCTAAGTTAGGTCTCTCGATGAACAATAAAATTAATAGTCAATGCTGAGAAGGGAAATTTCGAGCGCCCGCAAATAAAGAGGTCTACTTTTCAACTCATTACTTGGAACCTTGTCGCGTCATCCGTGGTGGAGCCGATCTCCGGATAAAAGATCCTCTTTTCGCATATGCTGCCAATTTCAAAGTTGTCATTTTTTATATCTCCTGTCCCACCGTGATTGGTCTTAAAAGGAGCGAAAACCGACCTAACTCACCCTTCGTTATCGTTTCCAGGCCTGGTGCCTTTGACCAAGATTTTGCGTGCCTAGTGGCTTGCTGTGATATCGCTCCGCTTGAAAGAGCCTTTTGCGTTGCTGCGCTGCCACTCCACTCGACTGTCACGAAGCGTGATGCCGCTTTCATATTCTCGGCTGCAGTTACTGTCGCCGAGACCGAAGCAGCTTGAGGCATCGTGACCTGTAGGTTTGGTTCATCATTGTTGCGTTAGGTTAGGTAGCTTGCTTTGTTCCTCGTCCCATGGTCGCTCTTCTCAGCTTGGAACGTTGGAACACCAGAGGTAGAAAATTCTATTTTTAAAATGAACCACATTATATTGCTGGCCAATCACCTCCTTCGCAAGATTGCATAAGAACAACACTTTCGAGAAGATTAAAGATAATTTTTTTATATATTTTAACCTGTTTTATTATATCATTTCTAATTTGATTCCCAGGAAGAAATGTGTTTCCCAGATATTTCGATAAACCGGTACACATACTTCAGAATGTAGACTTGAATCGAGCGAACTGTGATTAAAAGTCGGGCCATTATCTCTGGTTTTACACTTTTTCCTAGCGAGGAAGGGTGTCTTACCTGTTACCTATTGATTTCGATAGAACGTTTCCTTTTTCTACTTTATTTTTAGTATTGTTACTTGTAGAAACAAAAAAAAAAAGGATTTGGAGCTTGAGATTACTCCCACACTGCAATGCATCCTTACGAAAGGTCGGATCAAGGATTGAACATGGAATCTTGTGGAATTGACCACATAGTTCTAAGAAAACGTCATCGCATCGACGGAGAATGTCCAGATTATTAATTTTCAGGCAAAAATACGTCGATTCCGACCTTAAACGACCTTCTCCGACCATCCGTTTAGGCCTTTGACCCAAAACCCACTACCAAAAGGGTCTTCCCGTCGAGTCGAGTTCAACTCGACTTCCCTTAAGTATAGGCCAGCCGGCCAGCTGTGATCCCACTAAGAGTGGTACTTTAATCCCTTTCAGCCCTGCCGACAAACGCAACAGCCAACGTAATGAGGGAGATGTCCAGATTCTTCTTTTCCAGGCCAAAGACTTTGACCTCCGATCTTCAGTGACCTAGTGCAACCTTGTGTATTGTGTAGTGCACGAATCGTTTCGCCTAACTTACCCTACCAACGCTACAATTAATTGAGGCAGATCTTAAAACAAACTGGTAAAAAAGATGCATGACCGCCATTAGACTCCCGCGGGATTGAGGAAGTTACAGGACGGAGGAAAGTGTTCGACAGGGTCATTGTTCGACAATTTCGGCTGTCGTTAGGTTGTCGGACAACTCCGTGTCGGACAACTTCCGTGTCGGAGAAGTAACCTGCACGTTGTTATTGCGGAGGAAGATTAGCTGCATGTATCACGACGTGGATGGGAAGGATCGATCCATTTTCACTGTTTGTGCCCACATATAAACGATAGTGGATTTTATTGTTTCTTGTATTAACTTGATTGTGAGCGAGGAAAGCAAAGCTTAATTGTTAATTGGGTAAGGTCAGTTTGGCGAAGAAGTTCGTACACAACACAATTTACATACTTCAGCAGCACTGCATATGCTTTATTATGGTACGTCCGAGTTTTAATAAAGTAATTTTCTAAACTAACGTCAATGTTTCGTGAAAGCTGATAACTGTAAGCTTATGATAGAACATGCCTCATTTGCAGTCCTTCGTCATATCTTGGGAAACCGTTGTGCCTTTTTACTATAGATGTAGGTGGGAATCCAACAGGCAGCCGCGAAAAATAATTTTCATGCAAGAAATCCCAAATTGTTTGTTGAGTGGGAAACTGACACCCTTTACAGAAATACGTGAAATGTTCTATATTTAAAAAGTACAAACATTTATTTACCATTATCTATACAAAAGAGTGATCAGATTTAATGTCCATGCTTGATGTAGCTGTAACTTGATCCATGCCCATGGTTTACAGATATGCTAGGTCCATGACCGTACCCAATATTCGAAGAGTAGCTGAGTAACGACTGATCTCGAAGACCTAGACTTCCATGACGTAGGCTAACACCACGATTTTGTAGGCTGAGGCCAGGTGTTTGTGCGAGAGCAGAAGTCTCCAGACCACTGATTCCAGAACCACCTGTTTGTACGACGTAGGGAACCTCTACTTTATAGGGCCTGGGTATTTCATAGGGTACAACGTAGGGCTGAGGAACCGTGTAGGGTACGGGCTGAGCTACGGGGACCTGTACGGGCTCTTGAACTTGCACTGGTACAGGTTTTTCGACAACGACGGGATACGGGCGATCAACGTGGACTGGGTACGGTTGAGGAATAGCCAATTCGTAGGGGCGATCCACGGGAACCTCGTAAGGCACATGGACGACGTAAGGCGTGGGCTGGTTGATGGTGACGGGCACGGGTTGCGGGACAGGGTATGGCACAGGGTTGGTGATGACGGTGGTTCGAGCGTCTCCCGTGCCGACCTCGCCTCCTGATCCTCCTGCGACGATGACGGCTTGCGCACCAGCTCCCTCCGGGCCGTAGCCCTGGCCGTAACCGTGAGCTGGGATGCCACGTTTGCTGGTCTTCGCCCCGACGATGGTCACGGCGCCTGCGCAAAGCACCAACAGCTGCGCGAAGGAAAAGCAAATGGTGAGTCTTAAAGATTATTTTTTTTAACCACTTAAATTTACCCTGGCCCCCGGAATATGTTCCTTATGAATTCTCATTTAAATCACACGAAAAGCAATCAAATAGTCAGAGCTGACAAAGGGGATTTTGCGCCCTCTCAGAACTGGTCCACTTTAAAACTCAGCTTTTAGAACCGATTGAGTCTTCCATGGAGGTGCCGTTCTGTCGCCAACGCGCAACGTATCGATCGCGGAGCGAGGATCAAGAGAGTAACCTAGCATAAATTAGCTTAGGTTAACCTCAACCGTCGTCAAGTCTGAGGCCGCTCATCCCCGGTATCGCGGTGACTGCCACTAAGAAGCAGGAGGCATCAGGCTTGGCAACAGCAGAGAGGGGTGGTGGTGGAGCGTGACGTAGCGTCCACACGTGGAGTAGCGTGTGACGTAACCTTGGTTAATCTAACCCAAGATTATAATCTTAGGTGAACTAAGTCCGACGCGGTTGGATTTCTTTGATCTTTTTGATGTGACAGACTAATAAACCGAAGTCTAAAACGTGAAGAGAAAAAAAATACGTTTGAATTTTACGGTAAGCTGCGCTGACTCCCTATTTGTTTTAGTTTCTTGTCTATCGTTCGCCGTTGGTCACCAAGCTCAGCGGAGCGCCAGGGGAAGTTGGCATTGGGCACCTATAGTATCCTACCTTGCCTAAACCAGCCTGTGCGTTAATCTCAATCTTGAACAAGGGTTTGTCCCTAGTGGAAAATCTGATCTTTGAAAGGGTTAACAAGCGCGTGAAATAAAGAACAAAAAATAAGGGGTTTTCTGTACCTAGATGCCGTTAAAACTGAGCAACCCGCCGATCATTTCTAATATTAGTGTAACCAGCTAATATATTAATTTACAAACAAACGATTCGCCGCGCCCATTTCCTTAAAAAAAATGGGCTAACGCCGGCCAATTTGCACTGACTTCCGCTTGTCCATGGGATTCAAAGGGGGATATCAGTTTATACCTCTCCCAGAGCGTACGCGAACATCGTGCTTTGAGCAACGAGATACGTTACAGTTCGAGTAATGTACCAATCGGCTTTCATACAAAGCATTCATTGTCCACCTACAATATCTGGATCGTGAAATAACTTAAAACATTTAAAAAGTTGAATGAAAAGTACAATGTCCGCGCGTGCCTCAGGGATGTTATCTGCGTAATCCATAAGAGGATATTATCCGTTACATCCGCGAGAAAGGATGTTGTTGTCCGCAGTTATCGATTACGAAGTTTTTTAGTTTTCTTCATTGCGTGAAGATAGCGACTGTACTTAACTCATGCCAGGACAAAAACACACAAAGGAAAAGCAAATCGGGCGATTTTACCTTTTCACGTTCAAAATCAATTTCATCATCAAATTCTAGAATCAAATCCCAGATTGTTCATTTATGGGGTATATTTTGACTTCCGTAGTTGCGCTGGAACATCCTTATGTAAATGTAATAAAATTTTGAGGCTACCTTTCACTTAGTATCACGAGGCCTATCATTTTGGAGCTACTCGGAGCAACACTGACCCATGAGGGGATTTTCAATTTCCAAAGTCTGTGGAATCACTTACATCTCGTAAAGAGCTGAAGCAGTCAAAAAGTTAAGGTGGTACCGTCTTCTCGAAAGGAAAGTGTACGACCTGCGACTTTACGTCTGAGAAAACTTTAAATATCCCAGCTCTGACGGTTTCCAAGATGATTCGAAAAAAACAATTAATTTTAAACGTACATTGCATTACTACGATATAGCAAAGTAGATTGAACTTATTATTAACGAATTTGCTTCTACGGGGTATTATCCCCGGCGATTTTTGAGATAATCAAGAAAAAAATATATGAAATAAGAAATGAAATATGTAATGGATAATAAAAAATATTCTCAAAAGTATTGATCGCTCCAACTAATTTATTTCGAACCTCTGTAACAACTGGTAAGAGATACGACTGAGAAGTTCAAACCAAACTGACAGATGTCTTAAAAATCTAACGATTTTATTCGTTGCCTATCTGACGTACAGTATATCTCTCCGTTTCAAAGTTACGGAGGTTTGAAAAAATAGGAGCGATCAATACTTTTGAGGCTGATAGTACCACCTAGTTACCTGCGATAAGCATGAAAGTGTTGGTCCGCGTTAGGACTGGATTTTTAGAAGATAATTTTGGATTAAAATCCTCCAAAAACCTTAATATAAGGTACGTAACTAAAGCAGTGAATCGTCGAACATAGCTTTCGGTTACGCCTATTTATAACATCTGCATAGAGGAGGGGGATAGGGAGGGGGACGACGGGCCCCGAAAAGCCGGCTTCCGTACGGGGCCGTCAGACCACAGTCCGCCCCGCTGAGTGCCGCGTAGGGATGGCTATTCGAAACTAATAATCCATTATCGAACTTTCGATCACTCGAAACTTACAAGTCGATTATTGACCATTTTTCGATAATAATCGATTTTAATCTATTATTCTGGGCTGCGATTGTTTGACGGTAGAAATGGACGTGAATCGATAGATGATAAACAAGTCCTTGAGTGGAACATTTGCTATTATTTATTATCTAGATACAAATTTTAGTTTAATTCTTGTGTCAAATGTGACGATCTGAAAATGCTTCAATGTAAAATAAAATACTATGCCGCTCGCTCACTCTGAAGTTTCGTTTGTGCCAAATTATTGTCTAGTGGCTGAGTTTTTCAGTGGGATAAAGAAAAGTGCTAACCTGCCCCTATCGCGCACTTCGGTGATTTCGTGTCAATGAATCCTCGAAAGAGGAATATCGAGTCTGCCGGGCTGTAAACAAATGAAATATGAAGATTGTGCTGTTTGGGATACCTGTTAGGTGAAGAAAGCGCCACGAGTGCATAAGAATGGGATGACGTGTAATTGTTCTGTAGCAGAGAGCATTGAGCTGCTGGCTAGCACGGCACCTTCCCATTGAAAAACTCAGCCATTCATCAATGTTTTGGCATAAACAATAGTTCACAGCAAGCAGTAGACCTATCACATTTTATTATACATCTGAGCATTTTTATAGACAGTTATCTTAGAAACAGCAATTATTAATTAACTAATACGACCTCCCACGTAACCGACCTGGTCACTGATCTGGGTACAGCCTTCATGCCGATTCTGAGGCTAGGCCGACTATATCCAATAAATATTAGTAATATGCAACAGTTATACAATTAAAAATTTCGAAAATCGAAGCAGATAATCGATTACTACGACTAAATCGAAACCTCCAATCGCTTACGATTTTTCCATTATCGCTGGGTTTCATTGGACTTCAATCGAAAATTGACTTCGATTGTCCCATCCCTAGTGCCGCGTGGATAGGGGCAGTGGGTTTTTGGGTTCAGTGATTCAAGCACGTAATGCACAGGGATAGTAGATAAGCGGCTTAAATGGAAAGACGTTGCTTACGTACATTTCCTTTGAGGTTTTAATATTTAACAAAAAAAAAATGGTTCTAATTACAGATCTCAAAAGTCACGAGTGACCAATGAACATGTTCTTCTTGAATGGGAACCAGTAAAAATATTCTATCAACATTATCAAACTAGCTTTCTGATAGCTTCCCTTGCAGATTCCGTCGCATGTTCCACGTAATCGCCCTAAGAAATCTAATAACCCTGCGTAAGCGACATGAGATGATAATTACCACAATCCTGACCTCCCACCTCATTTTGTGAGTCATTCATTTTTCTCCATACGTAAAATGATATTTGTTTCAAATTTTTTAGGAACTCTCAATGTCTTGAAATAAATTGAAAAGCCATTGGAAGAGGAAGAGCTGCATATTTACGGGGAAACTGCCATTTCATAATACTAAATGCACACCAAAGTAAAGAAAAAAGAGACACCATAAGTAGTGTTGCTGTAGACAGATATGATTGTTTGCATGTTTGAGAGGACGCACTTAATAAAATACTGTATATGAATTTGATATTAAAACAAGGAGTGTTTTTTTGTTGTTTTTTTAGAAAAGAGATGATATTGGATATGGTACATACCAGGGTGTTCATTGTTGTGAAGGAGCAGAAAGAATGGTTGCATGCAGGCCTCTGCGCTCTCCTTTTATATAGCTACTCTTTCAAGTATTCCTGAACGCATAAGTAGCATTTGTAATTCACGCAATGGGAAAGAAGCGTGTCGTGTGAGTCTCTAGTACTATGAGTACCCACCATAGGTGCCACGTGAGAAGCCTTTTTACTTCCTTGGGGATCTCTTAATCCTAAGAGATTTAAAATTCTGGCTTAAGCTGGATAATCATAAGAACTTTAGAGGAATACATTATGGAGTAGCGAGGGTGTGCGCAAAGTGTTTTTCTTTTTGGAACTGTCTCGTTATTTTGGCATTTCAGCCAATCGAACGTAGTCTCAAATTACTCGCAACATTACCAGGAAGAACGATGTGGTAAAATAAAAGTGATAAAGTTTGTAATTTTCACCAAAACATCCTGTTCTTGTATGTTCAAGCTCTTCGTCGATTGCTCGAGAGAGATAGCATGGTATTTTAATTTTTTTTTCGTTACTGCTTCTTACTTTTACGTGTTAGAAACACTATCAATATGCTGATTGTCTTGTTTCAAAGTAAGGATTCACTGCACCAGCGAGGAGTAAAACTGGCGAGTGTTTAAAAGCCGGCCATACAAGAAATGAAGATCAGCTGCAGCATCTACAACTGATTGCGTACACGAATCGAAAAGAGATGCCATTCCCAACGAAGGAGGCAGTCCTGAAAACAAAGTAAATTTGATCCTTGCCACACAATTGTAATATTTTTTGATATTTTTTATTGTTCGATAACATTCTACATTTGTATTTTGGCTTTATTAATTTACTAGTCTTATTGAATTAGCTGTATTTAAAGAATAATGCATGAAAGGTTTCTACTTGACGAATCACCTGTTTTTTGATTGCCTAACTTCCTCCCGCGGTGGCAGTTAGTGCCCTGACAGCATGCAAAATATTGGTTTTAAACTCGCCTTTCGTTATAAATACGTAAAACAGAGAATAATGGTCTCGTCTTTACGGCTCTCACCAACTGTTAGCCATCATTGTACATTTTATTCTTTTTAAAGTTAAATTTAGAAATGTTTATGAAGTTTTAACAAAATTTTAAAAGCTTTTAGGTACAAAGCGCAACTTTTACACGTTAATCCATCGCAACCGGCTTTTTCGGCCATTTTTATTCCAAAAGAAAACTTTCTAGAGGGGGAACGCATGAGATTTCGAACTTTAAAAAATTGGGACAGGCTACCACGCCAACCTCCACTGCTATGCGAGTAACTTCCACAGAAATGATGTCTGCGGTGTACTACGTTAGAATCCTCGGATCTCTACTTCGTTTTCCATTTGTCAGACACATCTTGCCAGCGATATTGACACCGCAGGTACGGTACAAGAAGATACAACTCTTGGAAATCAGGAAGGAACGCAATTATTTGTCAATGTCACTGTGCAGCAAAAGAAAGGAGGAGGGGGTCTGGCGCAAACAAATAATTACTACGGACTTAGCGCTGTTGAAAACAAACACGTTTGATGAGTCAAGTGCAGGCAATGACTCCGAACATACAGGCTGAAACGGAAAAAGCGCCGGACGAATGCACTGTACTCCTGGACTGGGACTGCGGAGACTGACTCTTTCTCAAATCGCTGCGTAATCTCCAATCTTTTATCAAAATCGAAGTGCAATTAAAATCGCAGTCCAGAAAAAAATAAATGAAAAACGATCATTAAAATACCATACTCAAAGCTTTGTAAAGTTCAGCAAAAGTGTAAAAGAATGCAGTCGGACCACGGTACTATATCCGCGTAAATAGGACTTTTTGTGCGCATAGTCAAGCGGTCATGTCATAGTCGGTCATGGTCAAGCGAATGGAGTAGTTGCTTATAGAGTTGAAAAAAGGTTAGTCTACAGGCTGGGGGCTGGCTCGTTTTGGGCTCCTATTGTCCTAAAAATCCTGCAAACCATCCAGTCCCGAGAGAGCGCTGGCCTGTTCCTTTTTCCCCCTGGTCTTTGTAGTTGGTTTGAGGTCCAAGGGAGAAGCTGTATCGCAGTTTTTTTAATTTTTTTATTATTATTTTCTTGCCTTTTCCAGTCGCTGGACTCCATCCAGGAATATAGAATCCGGAGTAGCAATTTGCATCGATATAGGTCCGATATTGGCAGATATTTCGGTAACTGAAATCGATATTGTTGGCGCAGAATCTAAATGATGAAGAGACAGTCATCAACAGTCTGATACTGGCACTCTCGTTTGTCCTCACATGGATAATACCTTGAGGCCCGAAATTCCGTTAGAGGAAGGATCCTTTCTAATAAAAATTATATTACCTTCGGTGTATGCCGCTTACTTCTCGGCGGCCCTAAGTTAGTTTAGGTTACGTGGCTTGTGCCTCTCTCCGCTATCGCTCTGCTCGGCTTAACGTCGTAGGGGTTGAACCAAAAGGTTGAAAATGCAACCTTAAAAATTTAGAGTGTACTTCCAGCAAATTCGTTTTGCTCAAGCTGTCGTTCGGTTATCTGCCGTCATTGTAATAATGTCGTCGTTGCCAAGCGAGCATTCGTAGCTAATGGACAGACATCCAAGGATAGTAGTCCTTTGTACAGTACTTCAACGTTACCGTTACCCTAAACAATAAAGGATGTTTCTTTTACTGCCTATACAAACTGGTTCCCTCCAACCGCCACAACATTCTTTGGATTACAGAGGTTCGAACCCAGTTCTAGCAGAGGATTTTTCAAGGAACCGTCGTTAATGGAGCTGGTGTCGTTGTAAAATACACGGGCGCCAATCTCCCTAGTCAAATGTATGTTTTCACTCATCTGGTTGCACAGGTCAAATGAAATTCCATGTTTTCAAGGAAACTTTTCTAAAGAGGCTGTGTTTTCGGTGGTCCTCGCGACATAATCATTTCAAGTAGATTGAACCACTAGCTTGGCGATCTTTCAGCTTTAGTTGAACCTGGGACGTCACGTGCCTTCTGTCTACATTGTAGCTCCACTCGGCTTGGTTATGAAAGTCGGAACATAAAAGGTGGCAATTTAAGCCTGTAAAATTAATAGTGAATCAGACATGGGACTGTTGCAGACTTGGAACTTGAAGGCATGAAGCCGATATAACCTTAGCACACATTTGGATCGAAGCGCCATCTTGTAAGCCAAAATAACTTTGAATTTGCATTTAGTAGCGCACGAACGAAGTTCTTCAACGGAAACCTGTTTATTAGAATGCCATTAAATTAATGGTGCCAAAACTAACTCGATGGTGAGGGGGGCAAAAGGCGCCACAATACGAGAATCAAGACCTCGGCCGCCATTGATCGACTTGTGCTACTCTAAATTTCTCACGTTGAATACATATCCCACCTCCTTCGTTTCAGTTTCCATAAACAAAGAGCGGAGAGGCAGGGGAGCTGGGAACAGGGTACGTCACTTAACCTGTGTTTGTCTACGCTAACCAAACCTAACTGCACCAAGCCTGATGTCGCTCCCTGCTCAGTTGTAGGTACCGCCGCTGAAAAATATGCATCATCGAGGAAACAAGCGTCAGCCTCAAGAAGCGGTTCAAAAGTAGGGCACAAGCCGCTTCTATTAGCAGCGATGGGAGGCACAAGGCATTAAACTCAACATATGATTACTTATGCTCCGCAGTTTTATGTTGTCAGTCATCATTTGAATTGGAGGTTAGAATGACACTGAATTAAGGAGGTGGAAAATCTAGCCTTAAATGCTGAAATGCAGTCTTTAGTTGATATCCTTGACAGTGGGTTGGATTGGTCACCAGTCTTTACAGCACTTAATAGACTATTTTTGTACGGCATAGTGCCTATGTG
>Ga0058701_10004889_pt1 | contig 10976 bp, 6 predicted proteins | sample AgamicOrMae_FD_97039 | JGI IMG/M metagenome (GOLD analysis project Ga0058701, IMG submission 97039) | Agave microbial communities from Guanajuato, Mexico - Or.Ma.e | ecosystem: Host-associated > Plants > Phyllosphere > Phylloplane/Leaf | place: Guanajuato, Mexico | collected 2012-06-04 | reverse complement strand
GGAGGGTGGGGGGGGGGGGGGTATCGTTACAATGTGTTGACCCGAGAAGTCAGTTGTAGTGACTTGTTTGCGTTTGTCTTCTGGCAGAGGCAACCGCAGTGGACGTCGCGTCGGACTTCCACTGCTGCGTCCAAACATTTCTGGACATCCAGATTCGTCCCTCAACACTGATACCGCACTGAAGTCCTAAGCTACAGTTCCGCTGTAGACCACAGTTTGGGTTTCGGCGAATCGGCCGAAGGTAGCTGCTAATAAAAATCATGATGTGTATCTACGACAGAAAGATTATCGCCGTATCTTCATCTGCGAAACTTACAGCCTAATGTTACCTACCGTTACCTCAACTAAGCAAGCTTAATTCAACTCAACCTAAGGCAGTCTTACCCCCCATTCACCCAACTGACTGTGTTACACCAATCCTTACCCAACGTAAACTTGTACAATATTAATTTCAACTCTCGCCGAACCTGAATCGTTATCTCAATCCACTACCGCCCAGCGATGCAGTTCGGAAACAGAAAAAAATATTTTAGAGGATCTTTTTAGTTCAGTATCGTCAAAATTAAAAAAGATCACCCCTCTAGAAACCTGAAATTTAATATTTCAGGCATTTTTCAAAGCTTAAAATTGCGTAATTTTATGGGAAACATCCCTCGAATTTCTCTTAACCCATAACAGCCCAAAGTATTTAGAGTAAAACTTGTTAGCTTAAGAGAAATTGGAAGGTTTTTTCCCGTTAAAATACGCAATTTGAAGCTTTCAAAACATGCCTAAATTATTCAATTTCAGGCTTCCAGAGGGGTGATATTTTTTAAATTGAGACAATAATGAACTAAAAAACAAAAAAAAACATCTGAAAGAATTTTTCTTTTTCCGAACGGCATCGCTGGGCGGTAGTGGATTAATCTAAGTTTCAGTCCAAATACTTTTGGCTCTTATGGGTTAATTCTTCATATCTTTTTTCTGCCTGTAATTCCAAGGTTCTAATTTATTAGTCTTTTTCTTTTACGATTGTAGAGAAGGTCCTAAAGGTTGAACAGTTGTGATCTAAAGTCCGCTTAATACATGTTGGTGTCAGGAGTGTGACTCGACTTTTGATCTAAATTGTACTCTACCAAGAAGCTTATGGGATTGAAGCCGATCAACTGGTTACTGTTTCATCTCGAAACCCACCTGGGCATGCTTAGACTTCGCCCATCTCGAGCAACTTGTATCGTTGAGAAGCGTGTCGTGACACGGCTGCCTGGAAACCTACCTTGAGCTCAGTAGTTTCGATGGAATCCAACTGGCAGCACTTGAAGTTCGCTCTCTTGGTGTTTCCCGTGGAATCGCGTATTCCGTCCGATTGCATCCAATTCCAATGCATCGTTGACTTCCGTCCGCCGCATCCTGTTACAGAAAGTTGTTATTCCAAGAATGAATCGCTGGTCCGATTCTAGCACCTCATCTTGCAATGAACTTCACACAGAGAACGGAGATGCCATTCTGCTCGAAGGCTCACTCAGAACATAGATGCGGTTCCAATACTCCATAAACTTACCTCTGTGGCAGACAGTATTCCGATTAAGGAAAACCCGGTTTGGCATCGGTAACCAGTACTATCGAAACCGGTATCGTCATATCTGGGTCGTCAGATTCTTCCGCATATGTTCCGGATTTTTTCACTACCTCTTTTTGATGTTCCGCAACTTTTTTCGGTAACCGTGAAGATATAACAGTAATATTAACTTTGCTTTTTTCCGGTAACTACAACCGAGTCCATTACCCGGTATGTACTATACATCAATTCACTTACCATAAAACCGCAGGTTTGGCTCAACGAGTGCTCGTTTTAACTAGTATAATAATTTCCTTCCATTCCCTAAGGTACTTTACGTAATCCTAAATAGTAGAAGATATTGTAATTAAGTCTGTGTTCGGATTAGGTGTGTGTGCTATGCATGTGCATTTGCGGAATGGTTTCCGGGGCTATGTAAACAAGAGGTGAATGGTGAAACCACAGAGTGGTTGCTTTTAGAGATTTTCTCTTTGTAGCTTACCGACACTTTATCCATTTGACTAGCACCGCAACCCGGTGCACCGCGATTTCGCGGCATGCTGTGAACCTAATAGATTGATTCGAGTCCACGCTTAACAGTCTGACTGCTCCGTTAATTTGTCAGGTGAACTTTCCTTATCACTATTCGTCACAAACCGAGCGGAGTGACTCAGGAGTGAAGCACAAGGCACTGAAGACTTGCATTGACCTAGGTCTGATGCCTGGCGACAGCGGCGTGCAGGACACATAACCCTGCTATGTGCGCCATTTTCAGGCTGCATCGATGGCAAGCCGACGCCTTGCAGCTGATCGCTAATACTACGAATTCGCCTTAATTAACTACATTGAGTTGAACACAAGTTCCTGGCATGATATCCGCCCGACAAGGCCTGCTTTCGCTGCCTGCGGCGACGACGTGAGGGTGCCTGAGGCTATCGGCCAGCCTCTGCGGGGGCCCTGTCAGTCCCCCGCTCCTACTCCTCCCCAACCGGCCGAAGAAAACTGCGTCTAGTGAGGGGCATTGTGGTATTCCTTCCTTGGGTAGTGCAGCTTAACGGGAATGAGATTTCCTTACAACAATTTCACGAGTTTGGTTGGATCTTAGCTTACCTGAAGCTCTGAAAGCAAAATTTTTCATCATCGGGAACTCTGTAAAGCATATCCTCAACGGGATGATAAGGTTTCGGATCCAGCAGGGAAAAAAAGGAAAAAAAGACGGAGTTTATTTATAGAAGCGATTCGGCAGCCTCTTCGCGGCACGCCCGTCTGTCTGCCTGCCCGCCCCTCTCGCACATCGCGTCATGCTGTGCCACTTTGACACCTCTGCTATAGTCGGCATGCCTTAACCTCGAACGGGACAAAACCTTGCGCCTCCAATTCTCCCCAAGCGCTGCGGCCGACTCGATAGCTCGAAAACTCTTCCCCCACTTTTAACCTGGCTTGACATGAGATAGCCCTCACTTCCGTAACCCAGCTTCTTGATTTTAGGTAACATTCAGTCAGATTTGTCGCGGCCATGAATAATAAATCATACCCCAACTCAAGCCTCCCTTGATGAGTTGGAAGGACGAAGGTTTGTGAACATTGTCACCTTTGTCAAATGCCTCAGTTATGCAAGTTCAGAAGCGTTAAACTCGCGTATTATTCACCGGAAATGAAACCTTGCCTTTGCCGTAGAGCTAACACATTTTCAAGATCAGGTTTTCAAGTATTATCAAGTTTGCGGATCGTTGAGGACTTTGATGCAACGTGGAATAGTTTACCGGTATCTGGAAGAGGAATAATTTAGGCATACATCCTCCTCAACTTCTTCTATATTTCAATGTAGCTTCTTTTCCCTCATTTCGAATACACAAAATCGCTTTTAGTTTAGCTCGACCAAAATGACGATAACCGCCATGCCTTTCCCTCCAAAGCTTCCAGACTCAGTCGCTAGGTGCCGCTGGTCAGCAATAATCATTCATATCAGCAAATCAGGACTTTCATTTCCAGGGAAATTATTTCTCCCCGCAAGCAAATCATACGCAGTTTGAAGAAAATACCCTCGCAGCCTGTTCACGACGCAACTCTGTTGCAAAATAATATCTTTCAATTACATGTGTATGGCAGCCATGTTTGCGTTCGCGGCGCGCCCCCTGGTGGTCAGACGGTGAACCGCGCGCGCCTGCTTGTCCTTCTCTCTCTGGTGTAGTCTGTTTTCGCTTGTTTTTCGTTGCTAGTGCCGCGCGTTCTGTTCTCAATTGGGGAGGCGGTGCAGGTGGGGGAGGGGAGCGTCTGCCACACAAATTGTTTCATGTCGCCGCAATGGTAAAAGAGTGTGTTACTGGCGTTGCATTTCGTTCTGTTCAGTCAGCCGCATGCAAACTTACATCCGTTATCAGAACTTTATACCTAACCTAACCGGTAACAATACGTCAACTTTGTTTAACCTGACATAACGGAGCGTTTTCTGGTCCAACCAAACTAATGTCTCTCATATTCTTTGTCGAATCTGTGTGTAAGAGCCTCGCGTAAGACCACCTTGGCTTCGTGAGAGTTTTTACGATGTCCTGCTTCAAAAGGGATCGAAATCAAAAAGCACACATTTCTCCACAACGTCCCTCTATTTCCCCAGCCCGGCTTCCAATATCCACGGCGTAAAAATTCTTGAAAGATCTAAAGGCCCCCACGATCTGTCAAAGCTCTCTCAGCCCAGTAATTTTTCAGCTCAGCGCCCTCCTAAAAACTGGCTACAAAAAAGTATCGTATGTTTTGAAAGGCGGTGGCTTTTCTGAGCACGTGTAATGTCTGTTGGCAATACTGTTTCATTTGTCTCGAAGCCGGGCGGTCACCGCACCGCAACGCGCAACGCCGTCGAGGAGGCTTCAATGGGACAATCTCTCTCCGATCGGAGTGGAGGGAGGCTGTCTGAGGTGGCGGGAGAGGAGAGCCCCGATTCGGGGCCTGGCGCTGCTACTTCCGGCTCTTTCAAGAGCTCTCTGCTCTCTTTTGCAGTTGCGCCATCACCGCCCTTAACGGTTTCCTTGTCTCAACACTTTTGCCATGTATATCTCGAACTTTCAAAGAGTTCTCTCTCCATTTTTTTTGCTTTTTCGTCTGGTATTGAACTGGCGCTAAATCGTTCGGTTTGACCTGGGAAAGTGGCACGAGGAGGGAGTCGGTGGGGCTCGACAGGGCCCGGTGCTGCCTACATGGAAAATGAATTCCCAAATATCGGATACTCCGTCCCCTTAAACCCCAAAGACTGACTTGCAAGATGCGATGAAAATGCTAATATCCGCAATACGTCTACGTGCTTCATTTTTCAATTCCTTTGCCACTCTCTCAAACATTTGTCCGAAGGGTGGTTTTCTGAAAAGTCGAGATTGACGGAAATACCAATGAGTTAACCTTAAGAGATACTCGTAATAATCTACTTTTTGTTCCGTTAGGAATCTGAAATAAGAGTATGTCTATAAAAGGTAAATTTGGATCAGATTTATTGGGTTATGTTTGAGACCATGTTTTAGGTTATGTTTGATTCTATGCTTGTCCAAGAAGCACCGTGTAAAAGTGGTTACATGAACGTTCAGCCGTCAAGTTGGACTTGTATTTGTAGGAAACTGAGGTAAAATCGTTAATGCTTCTCGGAGAGATATTAAGACGGACCTCCATCAAGTGGCGACTTGAGTCCTTTGTTGAGAGGAGAGGGGCACAATGCTTCACGCTGCCAGAATCATCGCCGTGGGAAAGGCGAAGGTCAAGCTCATTTACTACTCCTCCAGCGCCTACGACCTTGTTGCCGACCTCGTCGACGACCACGAGGTCGTAGAGGTCGTATCTCAGACCTGCCCATCACAATAAACCGTTTCGCTTGACCATTAGAACCTTGCTTATTTCTCTGTTCATGCTGCATCACGGTATTATCGGCCTTTTCATTGGTTCAGATAAAATTGCCTGCCCTCATCATCAAATCTTTTTTTGGCTCTCTCTTTCTAACTTTTCTCGAGGTGTTGATAGTGATTTCCATTTTCTCCTTTTTTTAGGTTGTTTTCTAACGCCTGTGTTTTGGATATCTTCTTTTCAAAGGATTTCCTTGGCTGCAATAGGCAGGCTTATAAGTAACGCCTCGCGGATATTGTCGCAGCTCTACCGAACCAGGGGCGACTTCATCGAACGAAAGATTTTTAAAACTCAGATAATTAGTAGGCGCCTTCGTTCTGTTTTGAACCAGATATCAGTCTCGCTGATTCTGCTTGCCGTCGGAAGCGTTAAAAAGGACGATGAAAGGACAGCTGTGTAGTAATGAGCAGACCTACGTCAGCATTTTCTGAGGTGACACCTTGCGACCATTATCAGTGGGTCGGTCTACGGCTCTACACAACGATTCCACCGGTCACTGTGATTGTATTCTTCTTTTACAATTGGCTGTAAATCCAAAATCTCTCCAATAGGAAAGCTTTAGTTAAGAGGTTCAAAGAACCAACTTTCTCTTAAAAACAATCCATTAATTATCTTATCATGGATGTTTTGTCAATATTTTTTATTTTATCATGTAACAATAAGTGGAGAAGTACGAAAACGCGTATTTGTCTTTGTTTAGTTTGTACGTTACATAAAAAAACAAAAAACTTATGCAGTCGAGGACGTATATTAATGTATTTATTCTTTGCTTCTCCATAAAACTAGTGAATTTTATTTCTAATGAAACGTTGCAATATTTACAATGTTGTGATGTCGCAGGCTTTACCGCCTCTGCGATGTACCTACTTAAGGTTCATTAAAGACTTGAACAAATCTATACCATGTTTTGCATAGCGTCATAAACTCCCTTCGCTCCACTTTGCCAAAACAGCCAGCGGTAACGGCCACAGGTCGGTTAATCGTACAAATAACCATAGACAAGTCTTCTCTCCTATTGCTCAAAGTGCCCAACCAGTCGCTATCGTAAACCGCCGAACCCACTAATTTGTTGGATGAGGACAGGAACTCGGACCAAAAACAAACGATCGACATTGTGCCCATGAAGGCCATAGTGAAGAAGCCGGTCACTATCCCTAGCAGCCCTTTGATAATGATGTACGTTGCGATAGTGTTGCACATGGTAATGGAGATGAAGATGATGCCGTAGAGAACAACCTGGTGAAGGTCTTGGAAGAGTCAAGCAGCCCCTGATGGCTCTCGATCAAAGCATTCACATCATCAAGATCAACGGCCTCTCTCAACTGTTCTCCTATTACCTCGAACATGGTACCCATGGAAATACTCATCTCCACGTGATAGAAACTGATCCAGTCAACGAACATCAGACCGGTCATGAAGATGTATGTTTCCATGAAGTATACCATGAAGAAGGCGATGATGTTATCCGGCAAGAACGGCAACTTTATCACATCCATTCGATACAGAGGCCAGAGACAGTACATGCCAACAGTCTTATCATGTTGGCAGTCAAGATAAGGAGACACGTTCTGGTGAAGCGGACGACCGCAGACATCTTGGACATCTGCTTTCCGTTGGATCGTTGCTCAAGGGCGAGGGCAACTTGGACGACGGCGTATGAGAGGTCAGGAACTTCCCGGAAGTTCTTTTGGCAGATCAAGAGTGGCACGTAGGCCGCAATGAAGAGGATGGCACTGCTGGTCGACAAGGTGATGCCCTCGAAGTCGCTTCGGTGAGCAACCTCCCAAGCCAGTGCAGAAGCTCCGATGAGGAAGGAAAGAATTGCGAATGACGGATATCCCAGCAGAAAACGCCATACTTTGATACGAAAACTTTTCGGTTGAAGGTTGTAGAATACCGATGTTTGGGTCAGTAGCTCTCATATAGCCCGAGGCTCCAACGTCTGGTCCGTGGACGCAGCAAACGGTTTCCTAAGATGCTCTGAAGTGCTGTCACGGTCACTACATATATTGCACTCACCATTAGTTTGAGTCTGTGGCGGTTCTACAACAATGGTTGTGTTAAATAATTAACCGGTTAATTATCACTTCCATCGTGTAGTTAAAGAAGTACACAATCACTTAATATATGTAATCATCTCATAAATTAATAATCCTACATTCGATATCTCTTGCTTAATTGTCATCTGCCAATTAACTATTGTCGGGTATTAGGTCCTGGTGGGTGGTGGTAGTCGTAGAAGAAAATGACATTATTTTCCAGGCAGACCGTTCTCTGGAACAAAGAATGCTGATTCAAGCCATTCTTTCGTCCACGCGGTGGCGATCAAAGCCGAGGTCCAAGGTCGCACAGGTTTCTGTGCTCCAGAACACGTGTGCGCTTTGTTACATGGCTAGATGCCCTGGGGTGCGTTCGAGAACACCACCCGAAGAGTATTCCTTCTTTCTCTCTTATGAGAGCTCCATGTGTAAGACAGCGATAGAATATCCTCGGGTTCCATTTTCGAACGCGTCCCTGATGATCCAGTGAACTTACTATTTGATGGCTTTCGCAAGCAACGTTGCATTCTTCACTGTACCAGGAGGATTTTATTGACCAAGGGTAGGCAGCCAGTTTATGCAACGGTTAAGGCCTCCGGAATGCAAGGTAATATTCCAGGGTACATTTGTCGTCTTGAATATTTGAGAAATCCCGGCCTCTTGTGGTAGACCATTTTTTTGCAACTGCCCCTCTTGAGATGATACCATATGCAGAGGTCATTTAAGGTTGGGTTTTGTTTCCATGCATATTGTCAAATTCCTGTTTCTGAGTGCCTTGATCTCATATATGCCCAAGTTTCTGCCTCGTAAAAACTCTACGTCACGAAAGTTCGGTGTCAGGGAAGTTCTTGGGTGATGTAAACTCCTCTTTAAGCGGATCGAGTAAAAGATTCAGGAATCCGCAGAGGACAACCTCAATGTGTGATTGCAGATGTTCATCTGTAAAATCGTACCAGCAATCAAGTGATTCCGACCCCATGGCATTCTACACCCTCGTTGCGCGTAATCCCATTTCCTTGTTTCGTGGAACACCCCCCCCCCAATCGAAGCAGATTGCATAAACCGGGTATTGTACCGCATGGGTAGCAAGTGTCATTTATTCCTTTAGTGTTAGTGCCTCACATTCTCTGCAATGTCATCGGTGATTGGCACTACGCATTTGTTGATAGCCCTTTCGTTTATAGCTACGGCATTAATCCACGTAAAAGGAAATGGTTGCTTTATAAGGTATCTTGTAATGCTACACAGAAATGAGATGGTTTTGTGCAAAGTGAAGCAAAAGGCGGCGGTGTTCTAAAGACTAGCTTGCTTTAATTGAATTTTCGTGAGCATTACTGGGTCTTGCCACTTCAGCGAGACCCCAAAAAGAAGGAAACAAAAGGGTTTAGGGAAGGAGGGGAAGGGCACGTCCTGAGGGAGACGTAAGGAAAAAAGGACGCTGTTAAAGGACCTCTTCTCTGATCGGCTCGCCCTCCTCCACCTCATCTCCTCCCCCTCGGGAGTCTTCGGCAAAACCTCTGCTCTTGTATTAACCGTTCCGCACCACAGACAATTTCATACCTTTCCGGAAAGATAATTGAATTCATCGATGTTCTTTAAAGTATTCTCAGCGACTTCGGCACTAACGAAGTTCCTCCTTGAAAGTCCAGCCTAATCTAGTTTCACCTGACAAATTAATCTGTGTAATCATCTGTAAGGGATGTAACCATCCCTTACAATATACAAGCCTATCTCTCATGTTGGTATATCCTGGCGTCGATGATTGTTTTCAAATTATTAACAAAGGCTTACAAAGACTAAGTCTTTGAATGGGATGCAATTGCCGACACGTGTCAGGAGTGGGCTGCCCGGAAGGCTTCCGAGTGGCTGCCGGATGGCTGCCGGGTGGCTGCCCACTCCTCAGCTTAATCGGATCCATAAGAACGGATGAAAGGGCGTCAAAAGCCAGCAGAAAAGAAACTCGCCAGTAATTCGACTAACTTCATTCTAAAAGGTCAATCATTTTTCGAGGAAGAAAAGGAATTAATAATATGGCTCTAATGAAAGAGAAATACTTTTAAGTTTTCTTTTTAGAACAATCATCTCTCTGTAAAACTGGGGCTTTCCGTACACTGTACTCAACCCTATAAAAATGTTTACCTAACGACGGAAATGTAAATGAAAACACGATAGAATATTTCTCTAACGCAGGAATTTATTCAGGTCTGAACTGAAATTTTGTGAAATTCTTGCCCGCATAAATGGTATTGCAACGTGAAAAAAAAGTCCATCGGTTTATTAAAAATATTTCGGTTAGAGATTAATTTTAATATTCCAATTTTTTCTGTTCCAGGTGTGTGTCGTATTCTGATTTCACGGTAACCCTTGGAAGCTCGCAGTAATTTTGTCCATTGTCAACAAAATAGAATACGTCAGAGCACAGAGCAACGCAAAACAACAGGTAACATTTTTACAGACAACAGCTTAGCCCTCTACCACTGAGCGATGCCGTTAGGAAACCGAAAAATTTATTTTAGAGGATCTTTTCAGTTCAGTATTGTCACTTTTTAGAAAAATAACATCCCTCTAAAAACCCGAAACGTAATAATTTCGGCATTTCCCAAAGCCTAAAATTGCATAGTTTAGTAAAGAAGAATTTTTCTAATTTCTCTTAACCTAAATTTCACTCCGAATACTTTAGGCTGTTATGGGTTAATAGAACAGAATACGCGACAACATAACCGAAAAAAATCGAGAGAAAAAAATTAATTGTATATTATTCAAAGAGGATGAAGAAAACACAGTCATGTTATCATTTTACGCAAAAATACCTTTTCTTATTTTAGTTCATTTTCGATGACCCTTCCGGCCTTAACTTGTCCGTCCGAGTGTTTTTTTTAATGATAATAATAATAATATTTTTTTATTTAGGTAATGTTCATCTTGAGGACAATTGTCGTGCAACTCTAAGCGCGCGGTCTCTGGGGCTCTCGCAAACGTTGCTCAGGTGGTTTTATAAGATAGAACCAGTTTTCAGACGTTTTCTGAAATTGTTTTTTCGCTGTAAGTCCTTGAGACCGCAATGAGATGCTCGGAGCGAGAGAACAGTATGCCTTTGAGAGCGCACTATAGTACTCTCAACTACTCGATCCTTTTTTTAACGTCCCAACTCTTTTGTCTGCACCACATCCCAAGTATACCCACCAATACAACCACTCCTATTCCACTCGAGGCTATGTTAGCTCGGATAAGTACTTTGATCGGTATTTCCATCCTCGTCGCTTTACACAATATCAACGACATGCTCTCCTTTGTTCATATATACCAAGGGGAAGGGCGATTTTTACCGACGCGAACGAGACTATATTGACTCTGGAAGAAGGCTAGCCTAAGTTAGGCTAATTTTAGTTATGTCTATGATGAAATTCCTTATTCTCGATTAGAAGATGGCTTAAATCATCACGAAAAAAAAGGTTGTTATACTAACAAAGTCATTTGTTAAAATAGGGATAAAATAATTTTTTTACAACAACAAAATG
>Ga0058701_10004888_pt1 | contig 10978 bp, 9 predicted proteins | sample AgamicOrMae_FD_97039 | JGI IMG/M metagenome (GOLD analysis project Ga0058701, IMG submission 97039) | Agave microbial communities from Guanajuato, Mexico - Or.Ma.e | ecosystem: Host-associated > Plants > Phyllosphere > Phylloplane/Leaf | place: Guanajuato, Mexico | collected 2012-06-04 | reverse complement strand
GCAATACTAACCTTACCTAACCTAACTTAGCCTAACCTAACTTAACCTAACTTGACCTAACCTAACCTACACGAACTTTGGCGTTTGCGACTTTTCTCGTTTGGCGGTTACGGACTGGCGCTTCCGGCGTTCGCGCTTATTGTTTTTGGCGCTATTGAATGCCCCCTACTTAAACATATTTCAAGCTTTTGGTGTCGCACCGAAACGGTCCTTAGTTTTAACAGCTGCTTTTCTTGTCCACAAACATCAGGTGAGAAAGTCAGGCTACACCTGTGGAACTGTCGTAATAGTCTGAACCGATTGAAGTGTCAGAGGCAAGAGCCGATTTTAGGCGGACGAAGTTGTTTATTCAGAATGTGTATCGTGCCTTTGCGGTATTGGTGGGGTCAGCTTGCCTTCCTCATGGGACTGCCGCTGCAAGGAGTCGGGCCGAGCAAATATTTACCCTTTGCGGTGGACTATCTACCGCCACAGTTCACATGCCACCTGCAAAGTAAAAGTCTGTATCTCACGGGTGGCTCGCACGAGTCTCTGGACTTAAGACAAAAAAGAAATTTCTGTGTAAATCTTTGTTTACGAAGCAAGGGAGGAACTCTCGGAGTTAGTGTAGGCTTAGGTGATTCTTCGTACGATGGAATGCATTTAAAGGGACTTGCACCCAACGACCTTTTTCCACATCCGTTTGCTTTTGGACCATGCCCCCAAGTAATACGATTCAAAGCGGATGAACCTCACACAATTTTCAGTCACAATAACAATCGCTTAGAGCAGCTCTTTGAGTTCAACTTATGCACTCGAATCATCCCGTTCCTCCCAAAGTTCTTACTCAATTGCATACCTATATACTGGTCGGACAATATATGAAGCTCTTCGCACAGCTATTAGCTAATGGTCCAATGCTTGGCGCGTATATTACGCAATATTTATTTTGTCGAGGTATTTCCCTGGCATGAGATTCGTATTGTGCGTGCCTTTAGGCATCCTTAAAAATAATGTCCTCGAATGTACCGGTACTACAGTCTGTCATTACAGCCCTTACGGTTACCTGACTGCAAAGATATGTCTTTGATCTATCAGAGATAATAAGCTTCTCAGCCAACAATTCACACCTCTATTCATGCATATTCGCGCGTGTATGTAACGAGATCAAAATCAATAACAGTCCAATTACTCTTGCATAATGATTTTGTTCGTTGGTAAAGTGCCTATGCTTCTACTTGGTTCGGAAATGACATGGTGGCTTTCAAGACATGTATGGCGAGACGGGAACATGCATGCCGGTAAATGAGTCTCGGCGAAGCAATCTTTTTTACGTTGCCCTGCTCACTTCATCAGGAGGAGAGGCCTCCAGCCCTCCAGCTGATTGTATCGCTGCGCCCTCCTGTCACTTGGAGACATACGTTGACAAGCTGTACTTTCTATCACCTGCCTGCCTTTTCGGCGTTCTGCATCTATTGTTCTCTTTCTTCCATTGTTGACTTCGTCGAGTACGTCGAAAGCGTCGGGTTCTTTCGGAGTTTTGACGATCGAACACGAATTGGCTGCACAATCTGATTTTTTGAAACCGTTCCGGGAAAAAGAATCTGAACCTGAAAATAAAACGGGACAAGAGAACTCTCCTGAATACTTACTCTTTCAAATTTAATTGTTGGACTCATCATCTCTAGGCCCACACGCGAAGGTGGCCAGATAGTGTCAGATCTCATTTCCTTGGGCTCACTATCAGTTCAAATTAGCCAAGACGTCAGACATCTTGGCTGTCCACGGGGAACGTTTTATTTATCGCATATATTATTTAGAAATGATTTAATCAGGCGGCGGCCGTTTTGAGTGCAAGCCACCCCACGTGTATGTCAGTGCGCATTTCCGCCTGTCCGGTGGGTGACTCACTCCGCGCGGCAACCGCGTGGGGAACCGCAGCGCAGCGCAGGAACCGAAGGGGTCGCGTGGCCTCGTGACTCACGACGTCTCCTTCAACTTATCTTTGGACGACGTGCTCTGACAAGAGGCTCGCATGTGATATAGCCCAGCGTTGCATCACGAACTCGTCCAGTCGCCACTAATTGAATATGACGACTCCAGGTTTCAGCCATTTCACTGGTCGATGAGAACATAAAATTCGCGAAAATTACTTCAAATGAACTACAGCTTAGTTTCAAAGTGACGAACTTGCTCTCAATGCATTGAAGTAATCCCGGCATTTCGCAATCTCAAAACGAACTTGGAAATTAGCAATAGTGTCGCACATGGTTTTCGTTTTGATCGGTTTTAGTTTTAAGCATATTTCAATGGAGTCTCATCGACTGGTTCCAAGTCACAATGACCGCCACATATCGTGTCATATTGAACGTAGCGGAAGAGTGGAAACACAAGGGTGAGAAAGAGTGCCTTTGTCCTCGAGACGCTTTCGAAGTATGGAGACCGGAAGACCTATGTCAAAATGAAGAGTTGTGTGTCTTGTGAAATGCATTGACTTTTCATACGTTTTTGTAGCTGCCCGCAGTCATGCGCTCAAATACCTCATTTTTCCTACCCTCGAGTATCTTTCGGGCATGTAGGATGTTAAACCTAATGCTATGATGGAAATTGAGTTTTATGTCTTTCCTATCCGAGGAAAAGTGCAGGGTGTAAATCTGTTTAAAGCGACTGCAGTAAACATATTTTCTCTTTAGTGAGTTTTCTACTCTTTCATAAAGTCATTAAACTCGCAAGAGTGCTTTTCATCCTGCTTTTAAGTCAGCCACAGTTAAACATACGAGTGCGAGTAAGTGAACTTAATCATCTCAAGCTAAACTCGTCATTCACAGCACTAAGTTCTCACAGCTCTTCGCTTTGTTCCAAACTCTAATCGCGTCACGATTCTCGCTTCAAATACCAAACACGGTGGTTCAAAGCATTCAGCATTGCAGTGTCAATTTCTAATGTTGTAATTCGTGCACCTTGTATTCTACCTTTTGTCGTCGAACTGGACGCAGCGGAACAAAAGTTATGGTTCATCCCCGTCATCCAAATCTTCACTTAAAGCTAAAACGCAAGAGTTGGAAAATTCAACATTTCAAATCAGTAGCGTTGTCTTAACCTCTCATAGTAAAAGTCAGTGAGGCTATGTTTAACTGATTTCCGTGCGCTGTTTGCGCGTTTAATCCTGTATATACATTGTTGTTTGCGACATTACTCCTCGCCAGCCATCTATATTAGCACGCAAACAATGGGGTACTCACAGTGTCCTGTCGTTGTGTGGTTCCCACGCTTATGCCCTAGTGACCTACTTCATGATTCTGGTTCGGAATGTAGTTTGCGTCTAACAGTTTAAATAAGGCAAGCTGTAAAGATTACCGTGTCGAAGTATTGATCTAAGACTGCTTCGACGTGGAGTCCCATGGTGATTCTGGGAGTGAAAGATTTAATCAGTCCGCATGTGTGTTCCGACTTGTAGCCAATTTCAACGTTCGTTACGTTCGAGGAACGTAACTTGCAGTAATGTAATGGCTGGCTCCGAAGCCGAGCAACCCGTGGCGGCCGTCGTATAGGCGGCACACCTTCAGGGAGGGGATGAGTTCCGACTAGCGGCCCTGTTTCGATGAGTATGCATCGATGAGATTGCCTTCAACGATGAGTATGCTTCAAGGCATGCTTTACTGAAATTCTGCGGAATTTTCGAATCGGAACATTATCAAAGACAGGAATAAGTCTAACGATTATGTTGACGACTGCAGGAATGGCTTGGGTGCGTCTATACAATCTATTTTCATGGTGTGTTGCAGGTTAGTGGCGTCGACAACTCTTGCGGAATGGTGACCAGTTCACTGAGACAGAAGTGCAAATAAATTGTGGCAGTCGTCGGTTTCACTTTGTGTCGTCACATCGCGCGGTGAGTGGAAGCGGACGCGGACACCCCTGAACTTCGGAAACACGTGTTTTCAATTGGACGTGCTCTTTCGTCGCTGCGGGTGGTGATTACAGGTCCGAATTGTTTGTTAATTTTGCCCAGAATCATTCATTTATCCCAAACGAACAGTGCGTACTGGGAGAGGAGGCTTTGAAGTTCAGTATTGAGGAAAATGTTGTGTATGGACGTAGTTCAACTGCATTTTCTTGTCCGCCGTGCTATCCCTTAATGCACTAAAGATGACTTAGGGGTCCTTGGAATCTGCGCGAATCTTGGCCTGTTTCGTCTTCACGTTGGTCTCTCTCGTCCCTTTCTCTTTTTCATTACGTTACTGTGTCGGAACGGTGCGTATTGTGTCCATTCGTTCTTTTGTGGCAGGACAACATTTTATCCCATCACTCTTCCATTGTCACTGGACGGCGGTGTGCTCGCTTCGAAATGATTTAGGAAGACGCACCTTAACCACCACTGTAAATAGGGATGATTCATGTCTAGGTTACAGGAAAAACAGGTCATACCGGCTTACTGCAAGCTTTGCAGTTGATGCCGTTCACTCCAGGCAGCTGGTATTGCAACCTCTCAATGGCAGTTACCACCATCAACCTGCGGCATGAGATTTTGTGAAGTTGCAGTGAAGCACAATTCAACCTCTAAGAGGTTGTCCTAGACTTTAACAAGAAGTTGAAACAACGTTAATCTTAGAGTTGGAAAAACCAATTTTTCGAGCAAGGAGTGTGAGGCGAGTGGACGCTACATGATGCTGTGCAAAGAGAAAATTCTGAGAGGCAGTGAATATGCAAAAAGGGAGCGCAATATTGGGAAGAAAGACAAGTCCTCAATCAAAGTCTGGTACCTGATGGCTTCATCAAGCACGTCGCTTATGGCATCTCCTCTTCATTACCAGTGTTGCTCTCCTTTTTCCTCGTGTATGCAAATGTTACACGGCTCCAAATTTTCCGGCCCACTGTCTATTGGAGGGGAGTTGTTGTGGGAACGAGTGCCCCGGGAGCACAATCAAGTGGAAATGATGCGTTGTTTACACCAGTTGCAAAGGAATGTCGGACATATTTTGGCCCAGTTAAAGTTGATGAGGGTGCAGTGCTGATCTTTGGAAAGGTAACAGCTGGAGAGCGACCATTGCGTGCGCACAGACAGTTTGCTTAGTAGACGTGGGTGCATCCGTGATGAAGTACTTCTGCAACATGCCTACTGAGGATTCTTTCCTAGAGGAAGGAATTTCTTCCAGGGGCGAATTCCTGTCTCGCGAAAAACTGAGCATGTGTGCAGACGAATGCATCTTCCACAATCTCCGCATCTTCTATTTCAAACCTGGGATTTCCCACATCTTGTGCTGAACTTTTCGTCACCCAGCAGAGCAGGGCACAGCGTACCCCGACCGTGTTTAGACCAAATGAGCGGAGCGGCATTCAATCGAAGCACAAGGCACTTACCTTATCCACGTTAACATCTAACGTCGTTAATCCCCATAATGATAGTGAAGATAAAATTAGTTTAGATCCTATAAAAAAAAGGAACTGCCAAACTAAGCGAGGGTTTTCAGGACTGTGTGACACCTGCAGGGTGCTGCAGGTCCTTAATGGTGTTTGCCGCGGAAGCAGCCCCACCCCCACCACGCGACTGTCAGGTTCATTCGAACCGGTTTCCATAGAACCGGTGTGGCTCTTTTCCAGTTCCGGTCGCCGTCTCCCTTCGGGGAGGAACTTTGAAATATTTCGCGGGGTTGTTCCGAGGCGACAACTTTGTTGACAATGAGGCCGAATTTAATTTTGTCGAGGACCCGCGCTCATTCGTATACCCAGCCAGCCTTTATAACAACTTTTCAACAAGACGAAACTTTGTTTTGCACTTAACATCATTTTTGTGCTACGACTGGTAAGTCTGACGACTTTTCTGCTTAAATATTTTTGCTCACTTAATTTGGAGGACCACTTAAATAATTGCACTTGTCGTTTTTACCTGACAATTAGGAGCTGCGGCTATATTACAACGCATGCGATATCGTCTCAGCAGCACGGTCGTTAAAAAAACCCTGTTTTTGGGAATGCTATACCTGTTATTGGCGTGAAACCAAAACGGGGGTGGTACGTATTTTGGTTATTTTTCGAGATAGGCCTAGGTTCAGCAATATCATTCAAAAGGTCTCGGCGAGAGCTTCCCATAGATGTGGCTGAACATAGGTCCATGTTAGAAAATTACCAAAATATGCACTACCCCCGTTTTAGTTTCATACCCAAAACAGGTATAGTATTTCTCCAAAAGGGGTTTTGTTTTTTCAGTGTAGCTCTTGTTTTCACTTATTTTCGATATAAGCCTATGTTCAGCCTTGTAATTCAAAAGATTTCGACGAGAGCCTTCTATAGATATGAATGCAGGTCTTCCTTGAAAAATTATATGAACTACCCCCGTTTTATTTTAGGTCCCAAAACAGGCAAGAACTCCCTAAAACAGGTGTTTCGCTTTTACTGTGCGGCATTGGTCTTTTGAGAAAATTCGCATATTTCGCAGTCTGGCATTTAGTTAAGGGTATAATCATGTATCTCTACCGATGAATAGCATTCGAGTCGCAAGCGATTCCGATGGATCTGTTGTCGGACGAACGATAACAGCGTCGGACAAAGAGAATCTTGGGATTTTGTCGGTGCCGTGGAGATAACATCTTCCATTTGTGTCGAGCAAGTTGCCCTTGCAAGCGCTAAATGTATTCCTCTGCTGTTTGCATCGCAGTTGTTTGAGCAAGAACATGGCTCGCACTTTATCATGCTGCGTCATGCGTCCCTATCGATGCGGGCTTCAGCTTCAGCTCGGGAGGGTCGCAAAGAATACCCGCCTGCCTCTTTAAGCACGCTGCACTGTTGCCAGATCTCGCGATTTTGTAAAATTACGCTCAGGTCAAATTTTAGAAGTGAAGATAAATTCGACAAGTAAGACAGATCATCGAAGCTTATACACAGTAAAAACAAACCCCCTGTTTTGGAGAATGCTATACCGGTGTTGGGTACGAAACTAAAACGGGGGTAATGGGTATTTTGGTCATTTTTCAAGATAGGCCTATGTTCAGCCACATCAATGGAAAGCTCTCGCCGAGACCTTTCGAATGATGTGGCTGAACATAGGCCTATCTTGAGAAATGACCAAAATACGTACTACCCCCGTTTTGTCTTTGCACCGGGAACAGGTATAGCGTTCCCCAAAACGCTTTTTTATTATTTTTTTACTGTGTGCCGTATATGTACGATGAAAAAGCATTGTTTTTTTTGAAGCCAACATGACTTCACTCAAGAAGAACAACTATAATGAGTCAATGCCCCTGTTGAGCCCGGCCAGGCTTGTCGCAACGGAACCGCGTGGCGCCGTGGGTCTGTTAAGAGCCCCCCTCTTGGCTGAGTGCATTAAAGAGAGATTTGACGGGGCTCGCAGGTCGCAGGACACGTAGGCTGACCGAAAGGGAGCAGAGTGGCGCAGGTGTAAACAAAACTGGAGACTAAAAGGAAACGTGCTAAACTGGTGCAAGTGGCTTTGAGCTTAAATTAAATTACTCCACCTTTGTTACTTCCTGGAAATACGTTGTGTGCGGCAGAGGTATATTGAGAAATGCGCGTTGTTTGCGGGTGGAACTATATTTAAAATGAGTGAATTTAGCCCCATGGAATCCCCGGGTCTTAACGGACAATGAAAAATGAAAGGATTTAACGTTTGTGATTTACCCGGTAGATAACCATATCTTCATGAAAACTGTTTTGTAATTTTTATACTAGATATCAAACGGAATAAGGGCTCGCTGCGTCCTTTAAAATTAATATAACATTGGAAGACCTACTTTGGAAAAATATGCCCCGTAAACTAAATTTACCTTCATGCCAAAAAACTTATGTGTGTCTACCCCTAGTTTTTGCGATAAAAGTGTGAATAGCTGTGCTGGTGATCCATGTGGTGCAGCCCTCACCTTTGATATGAAACGTGTATATTTTTTTTTAGAGAGATGCTAAAACAGCGCGTATATGATACAAAATATTATTAATCCCGGAAGTTGGCGTGATTCCGACAGGGAAGATCGCTCAACTATTCGGCGAAAATAACGTTTTCTATTCGTGTTTTCGGCGCGTTCACGCAAATTATGAAGCCACCGACAACATTTTCAATCACTTTTAGTGTCCCTCGATACATTCCAATCGTAAGAACTTGAAAATTCAAAAATAAATTTTGGGCAAAAATTGGAAAAAAAAGCAAGGGGTACCCCCTATTTTTTTTTCAATTTTAGCCAAAAAAATTATTTTTGAATTTCCAAGTTATTACGATTGGAAAATATCGAGGGATACTAAAAGTGATTAAAAACGTTGCCTGTTACTTCATAAAATTATGGAATGCCCCGGAAACGCGAATATGAAAAGCGATTTCGGCCGGATAGCTGGGTAAGCTTTCCTGTCGTAACTGGACCATCTTCCGGGATGATCATTTCAAATCACATACGCACTTTTTTTCGTTTAGTATTTTGATTTTATCATACATAAAATTACTTGAACTGTTGATTAATGCGTTATTTGTGGATTATCAAAACTAGCAAGAGTTTTAAAATTCCACGGTTCTTAATAATTCAATGTTTACACCTCGAAAACTAAGCAAATTGCGTTATCTGCGTTGATTACTACAGGTATAGAATTACAAATAATCCATTTTTAATGGAAAGCTCTCTGTCATCCGCATCGTGACGTAAGGTATCGGTATCAAAATCGGAGTAGTACCTCCGATTTTTCTCTGTTCTTTTTTTTCCTTTCCTTTTTTTGTTTTCGTACTTTCTCTGGGCGATCTCAATTATTTTGAGAACACCAAGTTTCATATGTTCTTAGTGAAAAGTTAAAAATATTGATATCTATAATTATTTAAAATTTCCTCTCCTCATGAAAGAAAATCAAAGCTTTAATGCTGAGGGTATACCAGCGGTTTGCCGTAATAAAAGGAGCGATTAGAGTGTAGCGTTTAATTGCTCTTGGTCCGCAGTGTCTCTCTTTCTTCACGCCGCGTTTCGTTCATCCATCCGTTTAACGACGGCATTCTGTTTGCTCTTTCTGCTCCGACGATGTTTCCCGAATTGATGCCGAACTGTTTGGTTCGTCTACCTTCGTTCTGAAATATTTGCCTGCTATGTTTGCGCGACAAAAGAAGTGTTCCTAAACCAATTGTAATAGTAAACAAGGCGTTTGGAAGAGTAGCAGTAAATTTGTGCTAGTTGGGACGATGTCGTAATGAGGTAGGGAAGCACTCGAGGCGGGCTCAGCCCTGAGAGGAGATGCTGCCGACACGGAAGATGAACTTTCTACCGGCTCGTATTCTTGTCGCGTTGTACAAGTACTCTGCGAACACCTCTTAATTTCGCATTCGAGAAAGCCTCAGCAATGACAGAATATTTGTCGACAAGCTATATCATTTTCCACCTCCTATCTAAGCACCAATGACTTTTTTGCTCGAGTAATTTTTTGTGGCATTTGGAAACGCGGAGGGTTTTGAAACTTCAATATTGGTGAGATGGAACATCTAAACATGTTGTGTTCGTACATCATAGAAACCTGAGCGGAACAATACCGGGTACTTTATCAATACTAATTTAACTTAGGTGAATCTAATTTCATTCAACGGTCCATGGCTGATTTCGCTCGGTGGCATAGTGACTGTCAGTAATTCGCGGAAACAGTCAACACATAAGCTGCGATTTAAGCCTCTAAGGTCCCTTCACTGACGAGGTATCTCGTATGACGTGCATAATGCTGACCTCAAGACCGATAAATCAATGCGTCCTGCGGGAAGGGACCGGGGGGGGGAGAGTCCTGCGGGAGAGAGTCCTTTCCGGCCCCTAAGGAGAGCGTCTCCACTCGCCGTCACGCAAAGTCTGAACGCTTCTGTGAAGAGATAAGGCACACGAGATTCCAGATGCCAATTGGCTATACCGCGACACCTGTCTTTGGTGGGAACACCCTTCCGGAGACGTTTATGGAATCGGAACGCTTCTGCACGAATCGAAATGTCTCCTCAAGAGGCGATGACATTCCAACGAGACTATCTTGACATTTAGAACCAAGTAAATTTATCCTTTGTCAGGTTATGGACCCAAGAAGAAATATTTTTTTGACGTATGACACGCCAAATATTTCGCGTTTTTTAAATTATTTTTTAATGTTTTAAAATTTGGTTTGTAGTGTTACAAGTCCTTAGTATATAGGACACCTATTTTGTTGTATATGTTTCCAAAGCTTATCCGACTTCACGATACTTCAACGTTAGTTTTTAAAAGTTAAGTTTTACGAAAATATCATAGGTAGTTGAAGTTTCCGAAATGAAACATATCCGGTGGTATCCGCTCGGTTGCGACAAAGTCTGATGCCACTTTCTTCTAGTTCTCGCTACCACAGAGAAAAGTGAGCAACGTGGGGGTTGTCGACCTTCAGGTTAAGTGAATTTAGGTTAGGTTAGCCTTGAGACTCGCTGGGCTCGGCAACGAAAGGTCGAACTCTTGAGGTGGAAAATCCCACTTGAATTTACTGTGCACGCGCCCTAGCTTCCCCGGATAGCGGTTGCGGAATAAACAGGTGAAAAGATCGCAAGGTGCGCTAAAACATTGTGGGGAGACGCAAGCGGCAAACGAATTAGAGGCAGCTGACGTCGGTACGGCAGCTGCGGCAGCTGCGGTAGCCGCGCGTCTTGAAAGGAAGAAGGATTCCGAGCGAGTGCCACTTATTTCCGCGAATACACTGATTGAGGTCGTCATCCTTCCAATGACTTAGTACACTACCCTGACGACAGATGGCGCTCTGCCGCTCCGCATTAAGTTTCTCATAACGAATTATGAGAAATGTTTGCAAAGTTATGACAGTGAAAAAAGCACGTTTCGTGCATAAATGACGCAGCGGCGACAAAGGTTGCGGATTTATTTCGTGATCATCCAGTTCGGGGAGCATTCGATAGCGCCAAAAACCACAAGCGCCAACGCCGCAAGCGCCAGTCCTTAACCGCCAAACGAGAAAAGTCACAATCGCCAGGAGTCCGTATAGGTTAAGTTAGGTTGGGTAAGGTTAGTAT
>Ga0058701_10004887_pt1 | contig 10978 bp, 4 predicted proteins | sample AgamicOrMae_FD_97039 | JGI IMG/M metagenome (GOLD analysis project Ga0058701, IMG submission 97039) | Agave microbial communities from Guanajuato, Mexico - Or.Ma.e | ecosystem: Host-associated > Plants > Phyllosphere > Phylloplane/Leaf | place: Guanajuato, Mexico | collected 2012-06-04 | reverse complement strand
ATCCTAAGTAATAAAGTTGTGAGGTCTAATTCTGATAGAGATACCTTTTCTTTCAATAGTATATAAATTGCATGAACAAGCAGAGTCCAATGTTCAAATTATTGATTAGGCAAAATCTCATAGAGAGCTGGTAAAGAAAAATAGAGCAGCCACGAGCGAAATTCGCAAGCCTTCCAGTATTTGATGTCCTTGATGCCTCTTGGAACTCGATATATGAAATCTGGAATGCAGACAATTTTTAAAAACTGATCAACCGCTTTTAAACTATTTCCAATATACCATGGACCTGCAGTAAAGAACCATAAAATTGGGAAATACCTCACAACACCTAATCCCACATTATGAATGAATTCTGATGACACAGAATGCCCTCTGTAAAAAAATGGAATCCTAGAAACTGCAGCATGGCCTCGCACCCCTTTCACAGGCTTTTTGCACTCTTCTGCTTTTGTACCTTGCTCCTCCATTTTAGGCCCTGATCGTAATTGGGGTTCATTTTATTTGTAAACAAACCTCAGTTTCTTCTTAGTTTTGCTCTTCTTGCCTGCCTTTCCTTCCTTTCTCTTGACCAATCCTGTCTTTAGCTTCACCTGCCTTCTCTTCTGTTACTACAGAGCACTTTTGCTCGCTTACATTGCATCCATGCATTGAGCTGAAATATTGAAGATTACAGACGTCTGCCTTAGCCGGTGCATCCCCACTAAAATTAGGAGCAACAACAAGGCTTTTGTGCCTTCCCCTGGTATGGGATAGGTCCATTCTATTCCTTCTCTTTGGGAAACACCTTCAAGAGAGCTAACAAAAGGTTTTAGGAAAACATTCATCTGTAGCTTCTTGTAGTCACACCACACACCTGCTTCTAAAATGTAGGATTGCCGCAACCTTGGAGCAATTCCAGAAATCAGACACAAAATAGGCCAGACCTGTAATCCAGAACTACCTGAAAAGGACACTCCATCAGTGTTCCATAACAAAACAATGTCATAGACTCCTATCAACTTTGATTTGATTTTAGCATTCTTGTATCGTTCAAATCACTAGATTGCCTTCAAATCACTAGATAGTACAGCTTCAGCTCTTAAAGGTAGTGGGAGCGACCTTGGTCGAGTGATCAGAATTACTTAAAACTTCTGTGGCCTCCTTTTCAGGACACGCCGAATCCATTTTTCACGAGAAAATCCTGTCACCGAACTCAATTTTGAAATAAACAGGATTGAATTATACATTGTCCTTATGGTAAAACGCACATTATTGCTATTCTTTATGTGATATTTTAGGTTTACGCTATGTTTGAGTGATCAGAATTTCCTTGAAAAAAAAATTAAGCTCTTTTCATGGGGGAAAAAACAAATAGAAAAAATAAAATGTGGGTGTCACCGACCAAATAACGACAATACCTAACTAAAAAGCTTGTTTTAGCCATATTTTCGTAAAAATTGCGTTGTGCGTGTTTTTGGAGATCGAGAACTCGTCCGCAGGCAAAACAGGGTGAATTTATATGACTTTCATAATATAGACCCATCGTAACATACAAAAATTTTCAAGGGTTTTGAAGCAACTCTTTTTTTTTTTTGATCCGTCTTGCGGATCGGGCCGGGCGTGAGTCTACTACCTAAACTTACTGAATTTTGAGTTGTGTTTTCTATGTTTCTGCTATTATTGCCTTCCTGAGAATTACTTTCCTCTCCAATTTCCAATAGACTTATTAGCTGACTAAGGATATTGCTTGGAGAATGTTTGAATTTGTCAAACTCTGCCCACGAGGATGCTTCGTCAAAGTCTTCCTCTGGAAGAGATAACTGTGAGCACTGCCTTACAAAGCCTGAGATTTCATTTTTATTTATTTATTTTTTACATTGACTTGACGCGTGTGTAGAAGACATTGGATCATCATCGCTGCTTGGCACATAGCCACTGTGACTGGCCTTCTATTTTAAAAAAGAACTCAATGTTAACATGCCTAAGCTGTCTTCATAGGTTGTTCCATTAAACTGAATTTTCAGAGTAGGCCACTAGATGAGATACAGATATTTCATCAAAACATAGTTGAGTACAACTATAATGGCTAAAGTTAGGATTAAAAAGCTTCTGACAGCCCTTGATGCAATGAATATCAACTTCTGATGTTTGTCTCACCAGCCTACAGTATTCACAACTTCAGGAACTTAAGAACGTCTCTTGGAAGTTTGAGGTGGAGACTTTGGCTTCGTTTGTGGGTTAGTACCCAGTCTCCTCTCTGGGTTGTGGTTGCCCAGACGAGCCCCAGACATCTCAACATAATCATTGTCTGGGTTCTACAGAAAAAAGAAAAGAGGATTTTCAGATTGAGGCTTCATTTCTATGCGCTAGATATTGCTCAAAACATGATATGTATGTATCAAAATGCTGTGTTCGGCGCTAGATCTTAGGTAACCAAATAAACTAGAGTATCACATTTTGTTAGCGAGGTCTACTCAGCACCAACCATAAAGGATAACTCATACAGCATACAAGGCAGTGAGTACCATATGCAGAACAAGTACCAAAGCGGTGGGTTGGTGATGGGCATGAACCGCGAACATCAAACCCAATGTTCTCACAGTGTCTCGATGGTTATCAAGATGTTGTGAAGATGCCTTGTCACTATTTCTACTGGTACCTGCTACTGATGGATGACAATTGACATACAACTTGGATTTAGAAAAAACCTGAAAGTACAAAATCTTCAAATAGCAGAAAATCTCAACTTTGAAGAATAAAATGTAACCTAACCTTACTTAACCTAGGGATACCTAATTAAACAATCGCCAAGCCTGATGCCGCTTACTTCTCGGCGGCCGATTTAGGGCCGCCGAGAAGTAAGCGGCATCAGGCTTGGCGATAGCCGAGGGGAGCGATAGCGAAGCGAGGCACAAGTGACTTTAACTAATTTTGGTAAACGGCTAGGGGCTTGGTTATGATTGGTTAAGTTAGGTTAGATGCCTCTTGCCTCGCTCCGCAGTGGTTCCGCTCGATTTGACGACGGAAGGATGAGTCAAAGGGTTAAAATTGCTACCCTAAAAAAATAGAGTGTGTATGTGGTGCCTTGTCTCTCGTGTCCATTCCGCTCAAGATGGCGCCCTTTTTTTGCGGCCTCTTGTTATTGACGATTGACGAGGTCGGTATACGCCTTGCTCGGCAATACAATGCTTAACACGGCTAGAAAAAGCAGCCGATCTGAACTTGAGAGTGCGTTGAAAACGATATCCTCCGTAGGTGCAACGGAGAAGTCGCGAGCTCTGCTTACGTCGCTTTGAGTTTAGGTTTAGGGTGGGGTGGAGCTGCCTTTCGGAGCGTCGGCAGAGCACTGCACTTTCCCTCGGGATCGGTAAGGCGCCGTGCGCCGTGCAGGCATCACCGCCAGCACTCGAATACTGGCGGCATACTTAATACCGGTTTTCCCTCGGTTTCCGCTGGGCTACATTCATAGTGGGCTTGTCAATGAATGTGTGACTTCCACGGCGTCGCTGAGACCACTCCACGGAGATATATGCCGCGGTTCTACGGAGGCGAATTTCCCCACCGAAAGCATTGTCCATTATTCGTTTTGTAGTCGATTCATCTGCCCACTTCCACGTCTCTGTTGGCTCATTCAATGATTAAGTCTCAATGCTTATTGTAAAGGATAGTTTCTTCTTTTTGCATTCCAGCTTTCGTCGCCGAGAAGAGTGCGGCGACAGCTGAGCAAGGCACAAGACAGCTTCACGGCAAAAACGGAACACCTCTTCAAGGGAGTTCTCGCCCATTCCGGGTCTAAAACTAAAGAAATGGTACTTTTTTTCCCTCGAGCTAGATCTGTGTTAAGCATCAGCAATGGAAAGGTTTTACCGAGACCTTTGGACAATGATATGGCTGAAGATAAGTCGAACATGAAGAAATAACTAATGTATGTTTTAACTTCGTTTTACATTCATCCCCGGAGGCATCGAACACTCTAAAACAGATGTTATGTTTTTACTGTGTTTCTTGTGTTCCAGCTTTTGTTGCAGAGGTGAGCGGAGTGATATCCTTGAACAGGGGATATTTTGAACTGATTAACCTTACCATAGACGACATCTGACTGTGCAACCGTTAGGGGAAGTTAGTTTAGGTCACGCGCGTGCGCCTTACACTGCTGTCGTTCCATTCCGCTTGGCGACGGTGAAGAATAAAATGCATCCTTTCAAATTTATAGTTTGCTTCAAGTTTTTCCATTGAATAAAAATACGCGCTTGAAATCGGTAAAAGCGCGGCGTGATGCCACAGGCTGTATTTTTGGCGGTGCGGGAGAAACACAGAAGGTCGTAGCGGAAATTTAAATGTCAAACTTCGGATCTTATCTTCGGCATAATTTAGCCCAAAATGGTGTGAATATCTTAATTCTCCGGCTCCGATTGGATAATGAGGAACTGATGTGCTTTTAATCCGTGCTTCTCTCTTTCTCCCGAAACTAATAGCGTCGCGAGCGCCATCTTCCGTGTTTCGTGATTATGATTATTCAAACGAAAGCGAACATTTCCGTCGCTAGGCGCGGCGCACCGCAACCAGGAAGCCGCCGGCCGCCTGCGACCCGCAAGGCACCCACTGCCGCCGCAGCCGCAGTCGGAGCGAGGACTATAACCTCAACGGCGAGCCGAGGGGTACCGAAGGTCCCCGAAGACGCACGGAGACAATCGTTTACCAAGGATTGCGAAAATTTTGAGTAGGCAACATGCGTTGCTCAGCTGTATGCTGGGTTGTTGTACCGCATGATATCTCTCAAGGGATGATATTTGAATGCAACTTCGTTATATCAAGTTCAAGGGACCGAAGAAAACCTTCGAATCATCTTTAAACTTCAATCATCCAGACGTTTGCTAACATTTCACAGTCTCCAAAAAGAACGAAGAGTTTGACTTTCCTAAGTTTGAACCATCTGTAAGACGCATTTTTTGCTGTTTGCCTTTGTGAATACGAAGGGTGGAATTTTTCATCTCTTTTGCCGAAGAGGTATAAGCCAAATTCAACTTTCTAGATTTCAGCAGAGCGGTAGCGAAGCAAGGCACGAGACGATCTAAACTGGAATCAAGGTTTGCAGTCGTAAATTTATTTTCTCCATTCTCATAGGGCAATAAAAAGTTAATCTAGAGAGGGACATGCACAAGTGGTATCGAAAATAACAACCCCGACACAACGTGTGGCTTACATGTTAGTGCTGCTTTACCTAGCTAGTTCGTATGAAAGGAAAAACTGTTTTCATCGTATTTTGGTTAGATTAATGATAGAGTAACGAGAGGGATTTGGCGAAAACTTCCCCGTTATTCATGGCTATTGGATTTGGAAAACTGAGCCCGCATAAAGCCGGTCCTAATTCGTATTGGTAACTACTTCGAGACAGCCTGAAACTGCGTATGTGGCTTCTGCCAAGGGTTCGCTGCAGGTCAGGTTCCATGCCTATTTTCCCGCTCCGCTTTCGATCCTCTCGACTGGAGACGAGAGGTGGAACACTCTCAGAAAAATCAGTCTTGAAAGTCGAAAGGAGAGCTACCTCATAATTACGGCTCAGCCGTTACACCTGAAGCTATTTAAGCAGCGCTTATGAGTCCCAAAACGAGTATCAATCCTTTCAAGATGATCGGTTAGTGCGGCAATCCCGACCACAGAGTCCTTATCGGAGATCTGAACCGAAGTGCAAACTTTAGCAGACATCGGGCTCGGCTAAGACTCGGTGCTGCTGGCCCAGATGTGCTGGGGCTGGCTGCCTGGCTTGCCGCCGCGGCTGGGCGCTGCTCGGCGCTGCTCGGCGCTGCTCGGCGCCACTCGGCGCCACTTGTGACTCTAGTTGCGCAAGCGCTGCGCCATGGCGGTGCGCTCACTTCCCCGTCGGTCTCCTGAGTGACCTTTCGCACCGCTCCGTGCACCGCTATATGCGTGCTTGCCCCCCCGTCAGGGCCCCTTAACTACGCAATACCTTCTACATAACTTTTTTTTTTTGTTCGCTTAACGCTGGCGCAAAGTTTTTAATTTGTTGACAATAAGGGCTGTATTGTTCATTCTATTCCCTGAAAATGATACACCTTGTGCTAGGTTTACACCTGAGCATGTTAACGTACCGTAATCTTACGTGAGGAAATGGTATTTCACCTGACCTTAATAAACCAACCCTATTTAACCGAACCGTACTTGATTAAACCGTATTTTACTAAACCCTTCTTAACATAACTTCTTTTAACCGAATCAATCTTAACTTACCTGGCCTACACTCACTTTGCCGTAAACCCTTTCGAAATGACTATTCACAAATAACCAAAATACGTACCACCCCCGTTTTGGTTTCATACCCAAAACAGGTACAGCATTCCGCAAAACGGGGATTTTGTTTTTACTGTGCTCGCTAAGCAGTTTTCCCCACTAAATTTTTCAGTGTGTTATCAACTGTGGATTCTAGCCAAAGACATTTTAAACGCACGTTCCTGACTGTCAAAGTAAAGAATCAAGAAGTATTTTCGACTTTATTTATCCCTAGAGGAAAGATCACTTTGCAATAGTCCTTTTTTTCTTTTTTTTAGGTAGGCTCATCGCTTTTAATTAAAGCGAACAAAGTGTAGCAGATGTTTGGGCTAGTTTTCGAGATAGCTTTATAAACAACCAAACCAAGCTTTATAAACAACCAAACCAGTGAAAGGGACTCGTCGAGACCATTTATATAAGGCTATCTTGAAAACCTGTCATATTCATCCCATTTTGAAATATGAGTACCCTCAACTTTGGAGACTGTTGTACTTACGACCTTGTGTTCTACTATATTGTTAAATGACCTTTCATGACATTATGGAGAATTGCAACACGCATCCGTTAGATTCACCTAGGTTTGTTTAACCATGTAAGCATAACCTTTAAACTAGGTTAACGTAGGTTATGATACCATGGGTTAGGTAACTTCGCTTGTGTAAGTTCTCAAAAGGTTAGTTCAGCGTAGGTTAGATTATTGTGCTTCAATCTTTTACCTCGCGCTTCTCTTTAATACAACTCCGCTCATCTATAGCTATTTCAAATGCCCCTTCTCAGCAGTTTGCCAACTGACCCTGGTTTTGCGACCGTTTAAGGCAAATTGATGTGTCTTGTGCCTCGATCCGCTCTTGTTCCTCTCTTTCGCCAGCAACAAACGGTAGAATTCCTGAGTTTGGAAGCCCATGCTGTGAAATTTCCAGTGCTTAAACTTGTTCCCCGTCCAATGAGTCTCCCAGCAGGAATTTTGAGGCAAAAATATGGGTGAGAAACCGTTTTGATTTGGATGAGAACGCAATGAGCCCGGGAAACCTACTCGACGAGATTTGAGATTCTTTCTTAGTGAAACCAGAAAGGTGAGACTGAGAGCAGTACCCGGCCTGGCCCGGCTCGGCCCGGCCCGGGTCCGACCCGCCTGCCATCGGCCATGTAAACAACCCACCGCACCATGCCAGCATGTCTATCCCGAAACATGGTATACCTATCACGGCATTTTATTCCATTTTTGAAATGAGTTTCGATGTACATTCAGCCGTAGAGTTGCCATTTTCCCACCTCTCTTGTTCCATCTTTTCGCTGCCAAGCCGAGTACTGTAAATTTTGAAGGTTATTTTTTGAGGGCCCAGTGAAGCGCCAGTGGCTTAAGGGGGAGGGCATTGAACCTAACCTTACCCAAACTTAAGAGCTCCAAGCCTGATGCCGCTTACTGAACTGCAGTTACTGCCGCTGAAGCAAAGCAAAGTAGGAAATAAACCGTCGATAAATATTGGTCAAGTACCCCATAACTTTTTAAAAATTTATTGGCCCACTTCTGCTGGAAAGATTGTCGACCCTTTCCACAATTGCATTGACCTCTGGAATTAATTGCAAAAAACGACGAGAGTTGCTGATGCAAAAATGATACGTACACGTATTTTAACATTTATACAACTCGTATTTACTGTGTATAGTAAAAATGTAAGAAATTACTTGTTTTTCCGTATAAGAGGTGATAACAGCTCATTTCCAACCCCATTCCCGTTAAAGTGAGTTCGTTCATGTTGCTCTGGGCACCTTACTGGAGGGACCCAAACCTAGCTGAACCTAGTTAAACCTAACCTGCCCGATTGTATGTCGTTAAACCGTCTAATGAAAGGTGGCCAGAGAAGGGCCCACAATTGGCAGAGTGCAACCCTGCTCTAGGTGGCAGTAAAGACATCAAGGCAAAGAAACGCCAATGGTGTCACTTTCTGGACTCCAAGAGAGAGACAGCAATACGGATTCCCATACGTTAGAAAGAGCCACAATGCGGACACAAGATGGCGGCTATGGGTTCGTCAGCGTCTCTTTACCAAGGGCTTTAAGCGGTAGTGTCCGAGAGGAAAGCGGCATCAGACTTGGCGACCTCAAAATAATGCTAAGTTAGGTTAGACATATTTGTTCTTCGCTCCAGTCCGCTTGGTCAAGTAAGTGGAATATGAAGAAGTAAAATATTCCCCCTTCTAAGGCCCCAATAACTGTCGTCCATTCATTTTTCACAGGAGTTTGGAAAAGCTTGCCTATTTAGACAGTGAAAAAGTGTCGTGGATCCTAATGAAGCTCAATTTAATGAAGAAGATTTGTAAAGGGACCCGTTCAGGTTGACCTTCATCGTAGCGTGGCGGTGAAAGCACGTGGGGACTTAAACTATTCTACTCTAGGGGCAACTAGAAAGGCTACGTGACCGCCGCTTTGGATTAATAAACCGAAATATTTCGATGTAGGATCCTGAGATTTCAATTTAGAATTTTCTCTGGTCAAGTTTCTTTTTCCGAATCAATCTGTTATAAGGAAATTAAGAATAACCTAGGAGCTTCTATTTACGAAAACTATCTTGAGACTATCTTAAACTATCTGATAAGGAACTTTTGCATGCATGCATTTCTTGGACTTGGATTACTCAATATAAATTCTCTTAAGCCGACATTAATTCTTGTTGCAAAAATAGGCTATTGCAAAATCGTTAAATCTAAGGTAAATTTTTTATTTGGTTAAAAAAAGGATATTCGTCATTGTCTTATTTGGCAATAACCGATATTAGCCTTTATTAAAAAAAAATAATTTTGCCTTAAGTTTTTTCTTTCTTTTTTTATTTTTATTTTTTTGTCAAAAATAAGTAAAGAAATTTCGATTTGTACAACGAGGGAATTCAGCTAGGAAATAGGAAATAGATCCGCAATGCACCATGAGATAAAAAATCTAATGTCTAATGAAGACATGGAAACTGTGTGTATGAATTATGAATTCAGTTGAAATCGTTCTGCGCGTTGTGCGTATTCTACCCCTTTTTGAGTTGTTCGGGACCTTTTAACTGTAGCTCAAACGCAATTTTGTCTCGTTTGTGGTAAGTGAGATCTACTTTTATCTGATTTATCAGGTTTTTTTTCTCTCTCTGTAAAGTATATTCCAAAATTGATTATTATTTTTTTTTGCGTTAGAAACGATACAGAAGTCTTGTTTTGGATTTAATGATATTAGGAGACTTCAAAGGAAAAAAAAGTGTGCAAAGGCTGTGTAAATCAATAACTTAACACAATGCGTATCATCCCAAGTTTTTAATAGGGGTTTTCTCATCAATTTTAATGGTGAAGTCCTACTTTCTCTTTCTAGTCGATTGACCCATACGGCGCATTTTATCAGATTCATCTAACGCATGGTACATTAGAGAATATGTATAATTTAATGTAATAGAGAAACGATCGAAAGTAATTTTTCACGCATTAATTAACATTAAGACATCGTATTTCATTGACTCACCCCAGCTGACAAGACTTACAGGTCAACTCTTAATTTTTAAGGCAACATTCTCTACAACTTAAATCTCCTCTTCACCCTTTCATTATATTTTGTGGGTAACTGTACTGTACATTAAAATACGTACATGCTTACAAAATTAGTTGTGAAAAGTTCCTTCAGGAGTGGATTTATACTCTTAAAGCAATTTTCACTACTGAATTATTTAGCGTGTAGTAAACTTTACCAGGTTGGCTGAGGTTAACCTACTCTAGGTTACGATCATCTTGGTCCTAGTAACCAAGGTTGAGGTAACTTTGCTTACAGTAACCAGATCATGTTAACCTTGGTTAGTTTACGCTAGGTTAGGTTCTTCTCATCCCAATTTATCGTCGCTTAGATTAACCTAGCTTAGGTTAATCGAGGTTAGGTCAAATGCCTCATACCTCGCTATCCTTCCATTAGTTCCCTGTCGTTGGTTTTGCTTATTTCTCAGTAGCCTGACATCAAGTATCAAGTTGGCCTAAACTAGGTTATTCGTAATATGGTGATGTGCCTTGTGCCTCGACCTGCTTGCGCTCCGCTCGACATTGTGACGCAAAATTTAACATAGGATGAATCTGCAGCCTTGTGTTCAAGTGAGACACACATACTTCTCGCCGCCAAAATGGTCAAAGTACGCCCTCTGTCATGCCTGTCATGCCTGCCATGGTCTGTCATGGTTCTGTCATGCCGACTAGATTCTAGTTATTGACTAACCTTGCGCCTAAGCTAGTCGTGCATGTCATTGATACTAAACGCGGTCAGCGGCTTAAGCTAAACCAGAAACGATTAGTAATGCGAGACTAAGTCGATTCTTCCATGTGAAAGAATTCTTTATCGAACCGCGCAGTACATTTTAGCGCGTTAAAGATTTCTTGATGGGACACACTAAATTTTTAGCGGTTGCGATTTCCGCCTCTTGTCTTTTACTTTACGTTGATAACCAGAGTGGAGCGACAATGGAGCGCGCCTCAAGGCACCTTAATTTAACACTAGAAGGTCCGATAGCGGTCAATTGATCGTTTTCGATTTTCACGCTATCCCTAGTCGAAAAATAATTTTCGTGCGAATCTGATTTTTCCCGACTTTTAGTATTTTAGCATCGTAAACCACCCCGTGAAATATTTTTAAAAAATACCGAATTGTTTAGGCGTAATACGCGGGTCTACCTTCAAGGTCCGCGAGCGGTCAATTGACCGTT
>Ga0058701_10004886_pt1 | contig 10979 bp, 4 predicted proteins | sample AgamicOrMae_FD_97039 | JGI IMG/M metagenome (GOLD analysis project Ga0058701, IMG submission 97039) | Agave microbial communities from Guanajuato, Mexico - Or.Ma.e | ecosystem: Host-associated > Plants > Phyllosphere > Phylloplane/Leaf | place: Guanajuato, Mexico | collected 2012-06-04 | reverse complement strand
CGATGGAAAGCTCTCGACGAGACCTTTCTAATTATATGGCTGAACATAGGTCTATTTTGAAAAATAATCAATCAACGTACTATCCCCGTTTTACATTAACACCCAAAATAAGAAAGAACTCACTGGAACCGGTGCTTCATTTTTTTACTGTGCAAGATAGTGATGTCCGGCCTCAATAAGTGTGCCGAAATTTTTTCTCCAAATATCCTACCTTTTCACGCATTTTTGAAACGTATCTTGAACTAAGACACTGAGAGGATCTCGAGTGTAGCGTGTGCGTTTTACACACGAGTTAGCAACTGAATCCTTTTTGGTGCCGAGATTAAATTAACAGCGAAGGCAGCTCTCGTCTTCACCGATCATTACGAGAGCAAGGCGAGGCAAGTAATAACAGGGTGGCTTGTCACCGGAATACCGCAAAAAACGATTTTGCCGGAGCGACCTGGAATTGTTTGCTGAAAATAATCATAGGTCCGCTGAGTACTTGTCAAAATGGCGACTTCTTAGGGAGCAAAGGCGTGGTAGCAGAGAAGAAAAAAAAAGAAAAAGAAAAGAGAGCTCACAGAGAAAGAAGGGCATGCAGGCTCGGATCACTACGAAAATTGAGGTTATTACTGGGTTATTCGAGGAGGTGAGTTTGACATGAGGTTGCTTTGGGCTAGCGATACTGTCTGCGTCACAGTGAACAAAAAGACAAGTGTTAATTGAGTTCAATCCTTGTTTAATTAAGGGGAAGCTAAGTCCAAACTGTGTTGGGGCATCACTCTAAATGCAGAGTGCCTTAAGTGCAAGTCACTCTTCTTAAGAGAGAGCGATAATTTCGGATATGGATGACCCAAATAGTCGTTGAGGTTTTTCGAATGAGGCTTCCTTGATTTCCAAGGATATGTAAAAAGAACATAAGGAATGTTTAACCCATAACAGCCGAAAGTGTTTTGAGTGACATTCAGTTTAAGAGCAATTGGCGGTGATTTTTCCATTAAAATACGCAATTTTTAGGCTTGGAAATTGTTTAAATTATTAAATTTTAGGTTTTCAGACGGATGATATTATTCAAATTGTGACAATATTGAACTGGAAAGATCCTCTAAAAATATTTTTTTGTGTTTCCGAACGGCATCGCTGGGCGGTGGAGGGTTAATCCTACTCCGATTCCAACTAAACCACGGCTGATGATAGGTGCAGTGCAATATCTTATTGTTAGTCAAAACTGGTATTGCAGCATGTTGTCACTATGAAGAAAACTTAGGTTAACGTCACCTGGTACAATTATCTATACATTATTCTAATTGTTCTGCAAAACTAAATTCGGCAAAATCTCTAGCCAAACTCATCGTTCCAAAGCAAACCTACGCTCAACATTACGTACGATATAAATAGAGCGGGTTTAAACCCCTTTCACAGCTGTTCTCATAAGCATTAGGTATAAAACAACGAAACTCTCTTCTGGATTAATGTATTTGAAGTAAAAATACAAACTCGTAGTTGCCTACAAATTTTTTAAAAATCATTCTCAAAAAATTGTTTTTCTAAGTTTTAAGCCAAAAACTCATGCTTTCTTTTAAAAACATTTTTTTCCCAGTTTCCCTGGGCACAAAAAAATGACAAAAAAAAGCTGACACGGGACGAACATTATAATTAAAATCCTAACCCATGGGCCTGAGGTTATTCACACTCGAAACAAACACTCTCAAGATATGAATCAAGGAAAAGCTTAAGTAAAAGCAAATTCCTGCCATTAAGGCTTCGATATTGTTAGGTAAACAAATCGTGTAGCCCATCAATTTTGGTTGAACACGACTGTACTCCAAAGTCTGTTCTCAGGTATCATCACTTTAACCAGAGATGCGACACCACAAAAAGATAGGAAAGTTAAAAACGATGTTTCGTTATAGTGACACACCGTCAAAAAAAAGTGACTATCACCGCAAATCCACACCTGCTAGCACAAGACGAATGAGCCGACATCTGATCCAGAATCGTGCAATTTTTCTCAAAAGCAAATTTGCTAGATTTTCGCTGATGGAACGCGGGGATTGATGTCCGCTTGTTGGTTTTCTGATAAGAAACCTTGGAACGGGGCGCGATTTGAGCGGGATCATTTGTACAACTGTCCGTGGTTATCTCTATGAACCGGTAATTAATACCAAGGAGCACCACTTATTGGTACACGATTTGTATATTTAACAAGTTACAACAAAGTTACGTGCTCTTAACGCGCCGTCAAAGAAACATAAAGCAATCTTGCAAGTAAAATAAAGTGTTATGTCAGGTAAAGCTTTGGAAAAATGAGGTTAGGTTTCGGCAAGGGAGGTAAAGGAGATGGAAAGTGAGGTTATTCTGTACATGAAAACGTGTTCATTATTCAGGATCACAGAAGATTTATTTTGAATCGAAAAGAGCAGATGGTGTAAAAAATAAGAGGCTGGAAGAAGTTTTCCACCTATCGTGTGTTTCAACGCGAGGAAAATTCCTCGTTTGAAATTTAGTCAGTGAAGTGATTCTGTTCTTGAATAATAGCGAAGGGGAAACGTTTAGGAGCAAGCAAGATTCGAACCCGTACTTCATCCGAATAATAAATTTATTAAAGGCGTTTAAGAAGTGGTTTCACGCGTCGCCCCTAATAGCGCACTAATCGTCCTATGTCCGCTGGTCCGAGTTCAATCTCTGCTCACTTATTAGGAGGCATAAAATAAGGAAAATTAAAGGAAGCCGACAACGTTTAATAAACTCCTAATAATCCTCGCTTTCATGCGACCGATCCTTTTATAATTAGCATATGCCCATCTACAAAAAGGTTATTATGTTATTACTAACAGTGTTTTCCAACATTATATACATTAAAATAAGAATTTAAATCACTATGCGCCACTTTTGGCGCATTCTTTTTTCGTCTTTCTTATTTTTCGTCTTACGGAAGGATAAATCGTTCTTTCGTTTGCATGTGGATGCAACCTGATTTCATACTAACAATCTGTAATTTAAACCGTTGTTTTTGTGAGACTTCTTGATTTAATATTTGAATGGAAGTTTTATAGATTAAATCTCAAATTGAAGAGAAGAGAGACATGGTACAAATGAGTTTTAAAGAGGAAAGTAAAGCTGGCTGAGACTAAAATGTAACGGAAAAAGAAGATACCTTTGTGATTATAAGGAAGGGCAAAAAGCACTTAAGTTTTGCTTCACAGGAAACAAGGAAGTTTTACGTGTTTTCAGACAGCAAATAAATTTGGTATATCAGGTCGTTTATGAATGGAATGAAAAATCATTGATTCTTAGGACATTTTAATGATCTCGCCATTAAAGCTGACCCCTCCGAATTCTCACATCAAATTGTAATTCTTATGATTTTACGAGAAGGTCGTAAACGGCAAGGATCACCTGCTCCACCATTAAAGCAAAGCTTTCTCAAGCGAGTCCGCACCTCCGACCGATTCCCTCCCAAATCTCAAAAGAAAGATATTTAATCTGGGTAATTCGACGCAGCACCGCTAACTCGAGTTATGCTAATTCAACGGGGATTACACGATGGTACTTCCGCCTAAATTAGGGGAAGACGAACAAAGCTGTGATGAGACGGTGGTGAGATGTCAGGTGAAGCTGTGGAAATTTGAGGTTAGGTATCGGCAAGGGAGGTAAAGAGGAGGGGCAGTGCGCTTGGGTCTCGGAAAGGGAGGTTAACGTGACGGAGAGTCTAGGTTCCGGTGGAAAGAAATCGAAGGTGATAGAAAGTAAGGTTAGGTTTTGGGGACAGGAGGTAAAGACGACAGAAAGTGAGGTTAGGCCGCGAAATAAAACAAAATAAGGCAAGGCGCAGTCTGCCATTAAAATCCCTGGTGCAAGTGTGGTAGTTAGATGGCAGCCAGACGGTTGAAGTTGACAAATTTTACGAACCATATTTCATTAAAGGTCGCTATCTGCGCACAAATCCGCTTTCCTCGCCCGATTATTCCATGGCACTAAAAGTCACTTATGCAACACGTACCATTTCCGTAAAAATAACGATCGCAGTACGAATCTCAGTGACTTTTTCACGGTCCATCGGCTGTAAAAAGGCCTTCTTGCAGGGGTCTATCATAAAGGACATACGGCGATCTCTTTTTATTTACGATTTCCTTCTACTAATTACTATTAAGAGTTGTTTTATTACATCAGAGGATGTTTCCCTTCTCTTATCTCCGCCGGTTGCTGTGTACATGCGAAACAATGAAGATGTTACTTTGGCATTTACGCCCAATTCTACCGCTTTTATAGCCGCACTTGGCTAATTAGTAATTAAAGTGCGCAAAAGTAGATTATTTGCTCCGCGGGACGTTTATACTCACCTTTTTTTGGGTACATAACGTCCTTGCAAGAAATCATAAATTACTGCGGATGCGTATCTCTTCCTGTTCCAAAACTCAAGTTAAGCTTATACAGGGCTGACACCAGAGTACTCTATAAAAAGTGTCTTGATTGACATTTCAGCCAGACAAAGGTGACAAGTGACAACTAATTTTCTGACCTATCACGAACAATGCAATTCTATGTGTCAAAAAACATAATTATTATTAACTATGCGCAACCAGATTCTTGTCATCTTTGTTCCAACGATGAAAAATAGCTGGCTAGCTTTTCTGAGTCCCTGAAAATGGGAAATTGTGCGGAAAGAGGGGAATCATGAAAGTATTCCGTCAATTGGTTATTACGGTTATATTCAAATAGCAAGTTAATCAGGTTCAAAACGTAATAAGCAAATTGAAAACAAATTTGTTGTTATTTCCGGCGTAACAATGGTTAAACCAAGTTAAAGGTCCGAAAGGTAGGCCAACCTCTACGTTAAAAAAATACCAAAACTCGATGCATGGGCGTTGTTTTTCTTCTTTTTTAAGTAACAACGTTTTACGACCGTGAGAAAACGGAGATGATACTCAGATTATATCACTAATTTGATGATTGTGGAACCACACATGTGTGTCATTCACATGCATTGTTCTCATCTCAGTGATAGGAGTGCAACCAAGTTGCGCTTAACAGATTGTTGAAAACTTTTAATAATGCGGAAAATCACGAGTGTTCTTTCCTAAGGGATGGGCTTAACGATAGGAAATAAGGTGAGATCACTTTTTTTCCGGAAATTATAAAGGAAGCTGATTGAGATTAATCGCCTCAAGCGGGAATCACTCGCCTGTAAAGGCGGATAACTCCCGAGATAAAACGCATTTCTAGGCTAGTTGGATAAGAGAGGTTAGATAATTGAACAGTAAGACGAGGTATGATATCTTGTTACCGCGTAAGGAGTAACAAGCCAGGAGGGGATAAATCGAGCTTTGCCGCGACAAAACATACTCGAGTTTGTTTCAATTTTAGAAAAAAGTATGAGAAATTTAAGTTGAAATAATAGTTTTCACGAGTTGGAGGCTTTTCCGATTTTTTTGGTAAAAAAAAAATGAAACCGGTTTGGAGAAGCTAAGAACAAACGAACTATCGCACAGAGTCTCGTACCTGCATGTTATTCCGACATTAATGTATTCCTAGTTTTCTTGACATCGCTTGTTAGTTAGCGAAACGGCGGCTTGGAAACACGGGAGCCACGCCTAGCAAACATAACCTCTCAGGATCGAAAAATATAGAGAACCGAAAAAGAGGGCGTTGTCATGTCGCGCGTAAAAAGAGTTGGAAGTGGCGATACGCTGTGAGCTAATCCGAGTTACCGGTGACTCATAAATCACGCGCAAGCCGAGGAAACTCGTAAAATCTTGTTAAAATTGGCAATTACCCCGCTTAGGCCTACCTGTTTACTCAACCGTTCGCTCGTAAATAATAATTTGCACTTCTTTCAGATGACGATGTCTTCATTCTGACAGCGCCTTTCTTTTCCCACAAAGAACGCTTTTATAACTCCGCAGTTTGGCACCCGACTGAAAAACTTATTATTCATGCTAAAAAAAACGCTTTATTTAAAAATGTGAATAATGATTTTTTTAAAATCAGATTAAAAAAAATATGTGCAATGATTACTTTCTTGGTTTAATTTTGATAAAATGCTTAAAGAACGGTCACAATAATCGAATTACAAAATAAATCAAGTAGTTCGCGATTGGAAGGTTAGAGGAAAATGCGTATATTTTATATTCCATTTCGGAGCGATAAATCGACGAAGTAAACAAAAGAGATGACGGTAGTATCATCATTTTTAGTTCCTCTTCATCAATTCCAACCATTGAACATAAAAAACTTGCAAACATTTTTCGATATCAAATAGTATTTCCACCCATTAAAATATAAAGCTTGAATAATTATTAAGAATTTCTAAAAGCTACAAAAAATTTGATCTCAGCATATTAAAAAAAGTCGACTTTTCATGATTTACTGGGTTTTGTGAATTTGGATTGGAAAAGTGAATAGCTGTGAAGTTGAAGACGTAAGTTTAAGTTTTGCAGGCGGGCAATAAAACGAGCAAACGAGCTCAGGAAGGATATCTCTGTAATCTTTTTAAATGGCACGTTTCGGATTGGCCGCACAAAAATCCATTTTCCTTCTCTCTTAAACTGAGACGCTTAATCAATGTCAAAACACGGAGTGCTTCTAATCTATCTAATCGTTTTTGCAAGGAGCTCGCAAAATCAACAAGGTCAAAAGTTGGCTGGCCTATGCTTCACCCTCGTTACAAAATAAAGATAAGCCAACTCACCTGCGTCTAATATTCGTTGTTTTACACTATGTTGACGGCCGTGCCAAAACTGCCATGCTTTGATTTCGTCTTCAGGACTCTTCTCTTCTCGGAACATGAGCATCACGACACTCTGAAACATAGAAGCAACATTTTCAGTTTAGTTTCCATTCCAGCTGCTTTGTTGAAAGATCTGTAAACATCACTGAAGTTGTAAACAACCTCGTGTGCTTACAAAGAGAACTTGCGGAAATCAAAAAGAAAAAAATTGCGATGATTGCTGACGAAAAAGTGAGGTTAGGTCAGGAAAAAGTGAGGTTAGGTCAGGAGAAAGATGTAGAAAATGCAGATAAAGACGGCGGGTGACCGAAAACTTAGGTGAGGTGAGCGGGAAAAGAGGTTAGAAAAGCGGAGATATAGAGAAAAAGTGAGGTTCGGCGTGCAAAAAGTGGGGATTTTGGGCGGGGAAATGAGAAGTGAGGTAAGGAGAGCGGAAAGTGAGGTTAGGTACGTGAAAATGGCAGGAATAAGGAGTATTTGAGAGGAATTGGGAGCATTCAGTTCCTCGCCCGTTTTTGCTCGTAAGCTCACGGGCAGCGAAGTTAACATGAAGGTGGAGGGATAGAATCATCGCTGTAGGATGTTCAACTGCACATTGCTTCTATTCTAGTCCGGAGGACATGCTCTAGGACGACTAAAAGCGTTTAATTTGCTATCGCATGACTCAGGGAATAAATGTTTGCAGGCACGCAAAGCCCGATACACTTTCTCAATACTTCATACTTATCTTCACCAGAGTATTGCAACATATTCAAACCCAAAGAACGACGGGCATATTTTCAGTAAACAGTCTGTATTATGTCCTTCATAAAAGCCTATACATCTACCTTGTGGTTGGTTTGGCAGGTCGAAAGCTAATGCAGTTGAAGCTTATCAAATGTCCACATAACCTCAATCCCCGAGTGAAATAAAAAGAAAAGTATGAATAAGGATGTTATTGCGTCAAACCAGGAATGCCAGCGGATCAAATGACCCCCGAAGATGTCGTAACTGGCACCGGTTCTCATTTATTAGACTATTCTTTTTTTCGACAGAAAGTTGAACGTTGAGGCGGGAAAACAGCTTGTACATGATCATTATTTACATAAACTTGGGAAGCGAGTGGACATTGGAGACGCTATTTGTCTACTATGCGCAAGAAAAAGTTCGCGCCTCTATAGCTAAAAGCGTCAAAGCCATTAAACGCATTATGTTGTTGCTGGAAAGCGTTTGACATTTTCCAACACATGACCCTTCCGTATGGAAAACTTTCTAGATACTTACAATAAAACTAAGATTTAATAATTGTCAAAAGACCTTTGGATAGATCATGGGAACCTGTTTTCCTTGCCCTTTTGAGGTTATCGAAATTATGCCCCCATAAGTAACAGGACGTCGCTTTAAACGCTTGTGAAACTAAACAAACACACAATTTTTTTCAAAAGAAAAGCATTGTAAAAAAAAAAAGAAATTTTCTGCGAGGTTTGATAGGCGATTTTTCGAGGCGTTCTTGAGACAGAAATATTGTGGGCTGGATTCCGAAGAACGCTATCAAGACGAAAACACTTGAAGACCGTAATTGCATAATTTGGGTGCCAAGAAAACATGGAGGAGTTTTCTCGGACATCACAATTGTAAAATGGAACATTCCTCAAGGATTAGAATCAGACGTCGAGTCATCAATAATGCTAAAAGCGGATGGATAAAAAATAGCCCATACCAGGGAAAGGGATACCTAATCCACGCACCATAAAAGCCATTTGGCTCCGTCGGCTGGCTTGCTCAAAAAATTATCAGTGTCCCGTTGGACGGTGCTCTCCTCATACGATTTGTTGTCCCCTTCCCAAATGTGTTTCTATTCGTCCCATCGGGGTCCCATACGTGGGACACGGTCATAGGGACGCTCCGTCTCGGCCCCCGTCCATGGGAAGGTGGATCCGATGTCGCTCTGGCTTTTCCAATATCTCCTTACCGACAACTCTCCCGTAACGCTCCCCTCTCCCACCCCCTCAACAGGGAGCACACTACACAAAAGCTACCGGCCGACACTTATAAAGTTCACGGTTCTAAATTACCACCGCTTCCTTATCTTCCTCTTTTAGTGCTACTACCTCTCTGTGATGGTTTTAAGGTCAAAGCTATGGATCTCAAACTCTTACTGCACACTAATTGACCTTATCTGTACGTACGTAAATCAACGAAGTCATGAAGTAGCGAGTTTAAGTATCCTAAGCCGATCTCATCTACAGTTCTCCCCAGCAGTCATTCTCGGCGAACACGATTACAACTGATTCCTCTTATTCTGCATCTTATAACTATCCTTGCGTTTAAGTCTCCCGCACCTTGAAGTCAGCTCTCTTGCGTTCAAGTCTCCAGCCTTCAGCGCCCATCACTTCGCCGATGAAGTCTTCAGCATTGTCGTTGGTGTACTCTATCGTCGAATCTGCACCAAGCGTGTTGCTTTTGTGAGGAGTCCGATGCTTCGACAACCAATCGCCGAAGTCTTCACGATTTCTTCCTCGAACTCTTCGTCTCCACTGTTGAGGTCTCAGGCTTCTGATGGTCTTAAGCCTCGACAACCAATCGCTCAATTCTTCACAATTCCTTCCATCAAGTCTTCGCCTCCATCGTTGAAGTCTCCCAAGTTCTCTCCCAGAGAAATCTTCAGCTCGGCTACTCCTACAATGGCGTCTCACAGCCAACCGTGAAAGTCTCTGCCTCCAATGCAAGAAGAGCAGGTGAAGTCCATTCAACCTCAAGACTATCTCCGAAGCGAAGCAACAATAGTCCGTAACTCAACACAAGCAATTAACCTAATCGCCCTTGAAAAGATTAAATTTCAATATCGGCAGGCGATGACTAACATTGTTTCCGTAAACGTGTGGGAACTTCGAAATGCCGGCCGGGTCAGTTAAGTCAAGTAGGTTTTACGAGTCGAAAACGTGAAAAATGGTATGTTTCGAAAATCGTGAAAGTAACGCCATCTCGCGGTGACTGCGGGTAACATGATCTCTTCGTTGAAACTTGTTACTTGATGAAGCGCGTGAAGATATTTCTGACGTCTTTGCTCTCGTTAAATACGTTTTTTTTGTTTTGTTTTATTCCTACTTTCTCTTCGTCGCTGTCTCAACTCTCGGTCATCCGTCTGGCAACCAATTATATTTCACTCCCAAGGAGCGGTGACACTCATAATCGGGATAAGCTGATCATGGTGCACCAGTTACGCACTCGCACGTAATCTATTCAATCAGTTTACCCGACTAGATAAAATTTTCTACGGATCGTGACGAGGACGACAGTTTCATGTACGCTTACACGATCGAACGAGAGGGCGCGACATTTACAGAGAACAGGTTCGATTATGACGCTGTAAGTGCGTGCCGTCTTTTTCAGCGTTACGATGCTTTCTACTACAAAACGGAATTAGCGGAACGTGTATGAAGAGAATATGACTCGAGTTTATACAACGTTTTTGCTAGCTTCCGAGCGTTGATACGATGATAATAGGCTCGCTCTGCGAACACACGTGCGCACGCAACTCGAAATGCATTTACAACCTGTCTGCACTTTTCAACAAAACCATAGACTCGTATGAAGGAATTCCGCTTATCTTAAGTTCAGTTAAAAGTCATCTGGAGGAATGTTCCTTACTGAGGACCAAATAAGGACGCTCTCCCACGAAGGTGCTTGATTTAGTTTTTTCGTCTTAAAACGGGCATAACTTAGTAACCAGCAACGACAACTTCATGATCGATTTTCGAATTTTTCAGCTCACGAAATATCCAAAATATACTTTTTTTTGGTTATTTATCAAGGTAATCCAGCAAACTTTTCCAATCTCAGAATGTGTCAGTAAGAGTGTTTTTTCGACACTTAGACGACTACCTTAAGACGGACAGGGTTTTCTTGAGGAAGTGTGAATGGCACACCGTAAAAACCACCTCCTGTTTAAGGCATGAAGGTAAAACAGAGGAGAAGGATTTGGTTATTTTTAAAGACACCCCTATGAATAACCATATCAATGGAAAGCACTCGACGAGACATTTTCGTTTATATGGTTGTTTATAAATTTATCTTCAAAAATACCAAATTTATCTCCCCCCTGTTTTACCTTCAAAACCGGTGTGGGACTACCTGAAAAAGGGATGTTTTTACTGTGCAGTTAAGCGCACGTTACTGTTGATTGAGGGTATCTGTGACGGTTACTTCGTGTCGAAGTTCGAGCTCATCGCAACTTAACCAAAACAGCAACAATAATCCAAAACCAATCTTGGAATCCGATAATAAT
>Ga0058701_10004885_pt1 | contig 10979 bp, 6 predicted proteins | sample AgamicOrMae_FD_97039 | JGI IMG/M metagenome (GOLD analysis project Ga0058701, IMG submission 97039) | Agave microbial communities from Guanajuato, Mexico - Or.Ma.e | ecosystem: Host-associated > Plants > Phyllosphere > Phylloplane/Leaf | place: Guanajuato, Mexico | collected 2012-06-04 | reverse complement strand
GTTTTAAATTATGTTTTTTTAATGTTCAAATTTGAAAGCAATTTTTAAGTTGTTAAAAATGAATTTTGGCAGCAATTTTGGGGCTTGGGTATCTTAACCGCTACCCCACCTTGCAGTCCTGAAAATTTCAAGAAAATCTGGGACGGACCATTTAGTACTCCCCTTGTTTGTTGAAGTTACAAGATTCGCTCGGCTTGGCGACGAAAGGTGGCTCTCAGAGAGAGAAAATCCTATCTTTAAAAATTAGAGATTGTACTATGAGATTCATTCCAGCGGGTCACCCTCCCACCCGAAGCGCTCTACTGGGTACAGCGCGGGACATTGACCAGCGAGTGCGTCTTTTTAGCTTTCCTCTCGCGAGACTGGGTCAATGAGCACCTGTCCTTGTCGAAGGGAGGACCCATTGACCGCTTTCTGAACTCTCTCTCTCTCGAACCAATTAATTGAGGTTATGCCTAAACGAATCTATAACGCGGACAACGGAGAAAAGGGTATCATTTCAAAGAAAGTAGGGTAACCATAAGTCACGTAATGGCATGCCTTTCTTACGTTACAAACTAGGCCAACTTTTACTATTGAAATCAATCATGCGCACATGAAACAGATGTCCATTAGATGTATGTAACCTCCAGAATTCATATTTCTTTAAACATTCGAGATTTTCGCTTCAATTGCGCCACAAAAAATTTAACTTTCCTAGATGACCAGTCGAAGAATAATCTGGCTCAAAACTAACCAAGCTTAAGGTAGCCTTGGTAAGAACGGCTGTAATTAAAAGCTCTCAAAATTTTCATGTAAAATTAGTTTTTATTATTATTATTATTTTATTACTCAGAAATACGTGAGGATTTTTTTCGAGTGCGTGAAAGGAGAGCCGGTAATGTGTATCACTCTGTACGCATATGTCTTATGAATTAAATAGACGCACGGTAGTTAAATTCTATGAAGCAAACCAGATTGCTTTTACTCAAAAGCTCGCGTAACTCTCTCCAAACAAACAAGTTATTCCGATAAATCTTCAATGAGACTCCTCCATGAAGTTCAAATGTGGACTAAGTTTTCTTACATACGTTGTTAGTTTTGCTTGTCTAACGTCATGATCATCAAGAAACTTATTCACCGCTTAGTTTTTAGACATTAAGAGCCAAAAATTTTCTGTAAAGCAATACATTGAGACGGCCAAAAATTGCACATTAAAAACTACCAGTACAAGGAACAAAATATTAACACGACTACAAAACGGGTACTCAGTATTGTCAGTGCGAAAAACCAAACCCACAAAAGCCGTATTGAACCCGCAAGAGTCGTGATTTTATCAAAGTCTTTTCATTCCTGATAAGAGGGTGACGTTTGAAAACACTGATCTATAAGAGAAAATAAATCAATGGTATTGTTCTTCTTAAAAAAAAAAGCTGGAAAGGATTACTTTATCGCTGAACATGCACAACTGTATTCAATAAAAATAACTATATCCTAAGCTCTAAGAGCACGATTTAAGAATGCAATATAGTTAATCGAAAAGGAAAAAAAAATTCCCAGTACGTGTGCCACAATTTTCAATAGAGAATAGGTTAATCTTATTGTATTAGCTTCGACTGAATTCAGTTAGATCATTTTTCCATTCAAAATACCGTACACAAAAGCCTCGACGCTCGTTAAAATCTCCCACAAGGAAACATACCATGATCCGCATACGTAGGCCTACGTTGGAAACTATGTCCGCCTTCAACAGTTTAGGTGGACTTGACTCTCAAACATCGGAGGAGTATACTTATGCTACACATTAATCAGACACGAAATTGTGATACACAGTTCTTTACACGCAATGTATACTTGATCAGCTCGCGTCGATGACTAGTAATTACGCATCCTTGAGCAAAACTCACCGCGCAGAGAACATCCAGTAGCTGATACGCGAAGAATGGTCACCAACTCTTGAATAACTCTGGTATCTTTTGTGATCGCACTTTTATATACTGTGGGTCGCGCACTGTTCTGCATTGATGATTAAGGGACAGTCCGTTTCACGCTGCATGGTTGGTCATCATGTAGGGAGACTCCCACTAAGGCGGTCGAGCGGCACATGTCAATCAAGCGCTCATGCGTGTTTTTGAACTTTGCGCGCGAAAAAGAAAAAGTGTTCACTAAATACCTACCTGGTAGGCTCCTGCCGCTGAGAAGTAAGCGAAATTAGGCTTGGCAACCCTGTTATGGGTGGGTTTGGTTGGATGCTACTCGCTCCGAATGGCTTAAGGGATGTGTGACACACGAGGTAAAAATGCAAACTCCAGAATTAGGAGTGTGTAAACAAGCCAATCCAAAAGAATATTTCAGACGATATTCGAGATTACTCAGTGAGGTTACCTCCAGTTTATGAGCAAGAGGAGCGTTCCAGATAAATATGTCTAACGAGTAACACGAACACGCCCCTCCCTGGAAAGTAACTTTCTTCGGACTAGCTTATCCTAAAAGTAAGCCGTCGAATTCACGTCGAATGGACGTTCCATAGACGTGATTTTGACGTCGAATTTCACGTCCCATATTCCTCGCTCGATACCAAATTTGCCTGACATTGGAGCTATCGATATGAATGATCGATACAGAGGAAGGGTTTATCTCACTATCTCACTCTTTTGGCACAATAAGATGTCTTTTTCTAAGGAGAACGAAGGAGTTGCACGTTGGCGAAGAGGTATTTCGGCTTTGTTTACCTGCCGAAAAATGTACTGGTACTTTCATATCATTTCTACTTTGTAGGCAAAAGCATCACAGAAAGTACAGTCGTGTTCTTTTCATACAAGTACAGGAAGCACAACTCAACGAATTCGCTTAAGGTAATGCCCATTGAATTTTATTTTCTGGATCGAAAGACTTTTTTCCTTTACGGAATCAAAAAAATCGTATCGGGCAAAAGCGTTGCAGAGAAAGAAAATCAACATTACTGATGCTGGTCCCGAACTTTATTAATATGAGTCTTTTCACGTAGGGCTTACTAAATTAACTGTAGTATATAAAATATGTGCGAGTTGCCTTGATCACAGGAACAAAACGTTAGAAGTCTTACATTCAAATCCGAGATGCAAGAACAAGAAAAAAGGTTTTGATTAGGAACAACTTTTGCGCGAAACACACGCAAATAAAAAGGTCTAACGAGCGAAAATTTCGGCTTTTGCCTCAAAGAGCGGTTTTTGCAGGAGGAGATTTAGAGACGTTCATGCTTTTTAAGATAGGAAAAGAAAGTTATATCAATATTATTAATATATCATTTTACTTTACATTGACCCAGTTAGCCCCACGCAAAAAGTGGATTTTGACTTGCCCGTGCCTGGCCAAGTTTTGAAAGTTAGGCCGGGAAGCGAAAGACTGGGCGGATTCACTTAAACGGTACTGATGCCCGCCAATTACCCCATCAAAAGGGTTTCCGAATACCTGCCGGATATCCTAAAAGCCACCGGGCCGGTCAATACTGGGCTGGTCTGAAACTTGTATTCCCGTCGCACATAAAGATTTATAAAGCCCTACCATGAGAGTGAGGCCATACTCTCATGGCCCTACGGTGCTGCTGTTCGGCTTGCATACGTCGAAAAGAGCTGCAGAAAGTACGCGATGAGGAGACTTACTGCATGGACTTCTTACTCCATGCTTACTGTTAGCTGTACTCTAGGAACGACCAGGTTTTGTATTTATTGCATACGTTTCTGCACGACGACAAAATGGATGCGCGGCTCAGTGATCAGCGTGTCTGCCTAACAATCACGAAATCGTGGGTTTGATCCCTGCTTCCGCAACAATTTTTCCTCCTTTTCTATCGACGAGGCCTTGTCACTTATGTACACTTCCGAACACCGCTGGCAGATGTCTTCTCAGTGGCCGAGAGGTTACCGTTGCTACGTTACCAGTGATGGTGTCTAGACTCGGTTAGAGGTTCGTGGTTTGAACCCGCGATTAAACGCCGCGCGCAGCCTCGCAAAATCGCGGAGATCCTTGGAATCTGGCCGGATGGGTAACACCTCGCCAGCCACGGAGTCCTGAGATGACATCTACCTGGCTTCAGATCTGACGATGCGCGTTAGGAGGTAGCCCTTCAAACACCCCACCCCGTAAGAACTGGGGAGTTAAGGAGGGGCTAACCAGTTTTGTATTTTTTTTTCGAGTTTATTCACGCTGTTGTAGACATTAGTATTAGAGGTTGAAGGTTCGTGATTCAAATCTGCGATTAATTCCGTGGGCAGCCTCGCAAAATTCGGAAGAGTTTAGGAATCTGGCCGGATGGGTAACACGGAGCCGCCAAAGATTAAAGTAAGTTGTTCAATAAGACAGGAAGAACCTTGAATATCTTGCAGAAGAGCCAGCCGCGTAAACTAAACAGACCTTCCCTCAAAAATTAGCCTTTGTGGAGAGTCTTCGGGTAAAGACAATCGCTCTTGGTGGACTACCGCCACCAAAAGGTTCACACTATGTATCCTACCAACATCGAAAATGAAAGAAAAAATCAGACTACTCACAACTCAAACTATTTCCTCTTCATCCACATTTTCGAAAGAGTTGTTAGGAACACCTCGAGCTGAAACAGAAGTAATGCTGATGTTTCAAATCCATTCACCTCCATGAATACTCCTCGGTCCTCTATATTATTTTTTTCTCAACGCTAAATATCGCTCTTCGTTTCGTGCATCTTGAATTGTGGCGCTGCCTTAATCCGATTTCACTGACAGTGTTGTCTCGAGATTAGAGCAAACCGGCAACCGAAACATATGGTGTTATTTCATCCTTTGGGAATTTCGGATCATCTGGTTTTGGGATCATATGTTACCTAAAAGCCGAGGTTTCTCGTTAATTTTGTGACTTAGGAATTTAGTCACATGCTCACCTGAGAGTAGCCGATCTTGTCGCGACGTGGAGGCAGACATGACCCCGCGGCTGAGCCTCGCGCCCAGGGGGACGACCGGCTCGGGGGACGCACCCTCGTGCTCGTGCTCAGCCTCATCAATCGGCGCAATCCTCGCTCCTCCTGCGCGAACAAAGTCGTTACTAAGATAAACGATCGCTTAAGTACATACTTGAGCTAGTATCCTCTGTGTTCTACCCTTATTTCAAAGATTGCATTTTCCGCATTTCTAATGTCGCTATCGAGTAGGGTGTGGCACAAGGCGATTTTACGGTCACCCTGTGATTCTCGGCGGAAGGCTGCTCCACCGTCGGTGGAAACCTCGATACTTCTATTAACATGTGCAACTCGTTAAGACACCGAGCAGGTAAAGGTAGGAACAGCATACCCGTGGCACCGGTGCATCCCTAACAATGTTCACCGTAAGACACAAATAACATTTTAAAAAAAAGAAAAAAAACACAGGACCGTTAAAGCTTTTGTGACATCAAGACCTATTGGTCGCTTCCTTGCTTTCAGCGCCTGCGCACTCGGCCCTAGGCAACATACACACATTGATGTCGTTTGGGTTGCATACCTAGTTTATCTAACTCGAGGGAAAAAATCGATTTCTTTGACAAAGAATAAAAACAAATTGCAGTTTCTACGAAAAGTTGGGCCGCTGGGATTGGTCGGGCTTGATCGGGATGGGTCGGGCTTGATCGGGCTTGGTTCGGATCGGTGGGCTTGATCGGGATTGATCGGGCTTGGTCGGGCTTGATCATGATTGATCGGGCTTGGTCCGGATCGGTCGGGATAGGTCGGGCTTTTGCCTGACTCGATAAGTCCGGCGCCTTAATCCAGCCCGTTTCAGACACCCAAAGCCCGGCCGAGCCCAATTTTGTACTTGAGAGGATTGGCTTTACCTGATTCGTCGCCGGTCATCTGTGCTACATGGCTCATGGCAGCCGAGATGTATCCTTTGAGGCGCGCTGTATCGCTGGTGGCGAAGGAAGTCGACCGGTGCTTCTCGCCGAGGTGCCGCGAGCCGCCTGCAATCGAGATCAGCAGCCACTCCAACGCTGCTTCCGATATTTGCTCCCAACTCTGGAAATCAGAGAAGCGAATTCATTACAAATCATGAAGCCCGATAGGCAAACAAATCGCTCTTTCTTACAATGCGTCCTCGTAACAAAACTTACCTGCTGAGGATTATCATGTACACCCGGAGATAACACTTTTTGTAAATTCACAACATTCTCTTGAATAGCATCAAAAAGTCTTGTGGTAAGAAGCAGTACACGAAGAACGCAGTTGAGTCTACTTCGACTGAACTTGAGTTCCTGGAAGTGACAAAGAAATTTTCAGTAAAATGGCGGGGTAGTTCTAGGCGTTGTCTGGAATTACCTCTTGCATTTGTCCGATCTTAAAGCTTTTATCCACCATGGAGGACGATGTCCGATGGAACAGCAAATCTAACCGGCTTAAGGAGGAGGGCTGCTTGTCCTTGAACTTGGCTAACAGACGACGCTGAACTGCTCGCAGCTGGCCCGCCAGCTGGCTCAGTTGTTCCTGACAACAAGAACTATTGTTGACAAGAGCAACGTGCACTCAGTAAAAAACTCCGTTTTGGGGAATGCCATACGTGTTTTGTGAATGAAACTAAAAAAAGTGGTAGTTCGTATATTGGTAATTTTTCAACATAGACCGGTGTTGCGCCACATCAATGGATACCTCTCGCCGAGGACCTTTTGAATGATATGACTGAACATAGGCCTATCTTGAAAAATCACAAAAATACGTACCACCCCCGTTTTTGTTTCACACCCATAAATGGTACAGCATTCCCAAAAACAGGGGTTTTGTTTTTATTGTGCACGCGGCAACTGTAACAACGGTCGTGTTCTACTCCATACAGGAAAGTTATGGATCGCTATAACCTAAGCAGCTATTTCGAACATACCTCAAGGTCTGTTATGGCTTTCCGTATTCGCTGATGCTCGTCGATTTCGGCAAAGAGGTGTTCGAGGGGGAGGCCACCGACGCAACTGATTTTGAAGTCCTTCTGCTTGGCAAAATGGCGTCGCAGTCGAATCACGAGCTGCTCGGTGATTATCGCCAAGGGCGCAACACTGTCGGACTGGAGGCGATATCGGGGAGATGACTTTCCTACTACTATCGACACCAAATCTCCGCTCGGTTTTACGCTGAAGCACGCCATGTTTTGCCCGATTCCCTGCTGCTCTTCCTCAGCACGAAACTCTGCAAAAGCGAGTGGAGTTAACATGTATGCCTTCCCAAATCATTTTCTGGGTGTTCCCACTTACACACACTACGGTATTCAAAAAAGGTGTTGCTATTGACCCGACTTGCATTAATATCAAGAGACTTGAACGCACGTAACCAATCTAATGCATATTTAATGGAAGGTGACTTGAACGCATGGAACCCAACCTCATACATTTTAGGGAGAGTCTATTGACCCGACTGCCCCATTTAAATTGTATTAAGTTGGGTTCCGTGCGTTCAAGTCATCTCCCATTTATTAAGCATTAGGTTAGGTTCTGTGCGTTCAAGTCTCCCTGTATTAAATTAAGGCACGTCGGGTCAATAGCAACACCCTAAATTTTAAATGGGGAAGTCGGATCAATAGGCACTCCTATTCAAAAATGCCTCTTTCCGTTATAGCTAATCTTCTACTAACTGTTGCTAATCTCTTCTATTGGGAAAGGTACAATGGGTACTACACCTTTTGGTGACTTTTACTTTTGAAATTAACCTATAGTCGTGATCGGATACGTGTCTTGTTTCGATTTGCTCAGCTCAGCTTAGTGACGAAAAGTGGAACAATAGATGTCGAGATCTCTCTTTCCTTGAGATATTGCTACTTACCAGGGAAAAGATCCACAAGACCTACGGTAGGAGTCGAGGTCGCCAGAGTGATTTTTATACCAGCTTCTTTTAGTGCCGAGCTACCATTCGGAGAAGCCGCGAATCGAAGGGGCAGATCTAATGGCACTACGACGGCACGAGGTGATCCAGAGTTCGTCATGTAGCTCGCAGCCACCTGCACCTGCAAGCTACTGATAGGCGAATTTTTCATAGTGACGAAACTCTCCAGTAATAAGGATGTACCTAAAAAAATAAGAAAAAATGATATTACGCTAGACGAGTAAGATGTTTCTATTGTTTCTGAAAATCTTGAAAAACTCTCGAGATATCGAAAATGCTTTAAAATATAACCTAAAAAAATATTTAAAAAATGCGCTGGACGAATAAGATGTTTCAATTTTTTTCTGAATACCTTGAAAAACTTTCGATGTATCGAAAATGTTTTAAAAAATAACCTGATAAAAAAGAAAAAAAGAAATTGAGCTAGACGAATTTTTAAGATGTTCCGATTTTTCTCGATTATCTTAAAAAACTTTCGAGACATCGAAAATGTTTTAAAAAATAACCTGATAAAAAAGAAAAAAAAGAAATTGAGCTGGACGAATTTTTAAAACATTCCGATTTTTCTCGAATATCTTAAAAAAAATCGAGATATCGAAAAGTTTCTAAATTAGTGTAAGTCTTAAATTTCTTTATACTTACACAAACTGCTGATCGAAAATGTAGAAGGAACAGTAACAATAGGATTAGTCGTTCCCAAAATGATTTGAACTTTGCTTAGGGGCGTTAAAGGTTCCGCGTGAATCTGTATTTTGCACGAAGTCTGGTTCCCGGTGGAGGATTCGAAAAAGTTTGCTGTCAGATGAAGCTCTTGTTGAGCTGCAGCCGACGTAGACAGAGAGAGATCTAAACACACGAGAAAATCATAATGAGCATTCTGATGGCGGTTCCAAACTAAAATAGGATTGTCATGATTGTTACTCCTCGGCTTGGCGTTGGATGTCGGGACACAAAGCGGTTTGAAATTCGACCAGGAGTCTCCTGTTTCGACCTTTTGAATCTCCAGTAGATTTTCAACTTTACTCCATCATCGCAACTTGCCTGTGGCTCCTCCTGTGTCTTCTAGGATCGCGTTCAACTGAATAAGTTCCTGTTCTGCGGCGGCGAAGTCGATTGGGCGCTGGGTGATTGCGGGGGCGACGAAGAGCGAGGGCTCGGTTCCCAGGTAACAGCACTGAAGAGTACCAGTCATCGATAAAACGACCAGGACACCCTCAGATTCCTGCAAAAGTAACTCATCAGCAACTGTAATAGTAACAGTAACAAGAAACGGTAACTTATCAGTACTGTTTTCATGTTATCAGTTTTAAAGTTTGCAGTAACCGCCATTTCGTGTTCCACCCAGGAGCGATTTGAAGATGTTCCAGCGCAACTACGAAAGTCAAATTGGCGCACAAATGAAAAATCGCTATTAAAAATCTGAAAACGGCAAATCAGCATCAAACTTTTGCTAACTAACCGTCCTCAATATTCTCCGTACGTCCATAACAAAGATTTTAATTTTTCGAAATCGTTTAGGTGCTGATTTGATTTACACAAAAATTGGTATTTTTTAGAGTTTTTTTTTTACTATCATTTTCTTTATTTTACGTTGAAGTGTTTATTTTTGTTGCTGGATTGTTTGTAATAGTATTTGGAATCCTTGAGAAAGTTTCTTAAGCCTTTGTCTTATGTGAAAGTGTCCTGAATTTTATAAAGGTCGTGGCTATTCGCCAGTCGACGCAATTACATGGAGACTTGAACGCACGTAATGCATTTTGAATGAGAGGTGACTTGAACGCGCGGAACCCAACCTAATACATTTTATATGGGGCAGGCGTGCGAATAACCTCTTCGTTCTTTTTTTTAAAAAAAAAGTGGCTTCTTGTGATACCTTGAGTGATGCTCTTCGTACGGCAACAGCAGAGTCAGACAACTGCGCGGACCATTTCAACGTTGTGTGTTCCAAAATGAGCAGCGAGGAAGTGTCCGTTCCGAGTAACGTGAGCAGTTTGTTGCTGACTTCTAAGACAGTTAAAACGCCGTTTCGCTCAACTTTTTTTTCATATTTGATTCAATATTCGTTCCTTACCTGACATGTACGTGTAGATGCAGAGAGGACGGAAATCCAGGCGTTGCATGAACCACATTATTCCATGGTCGTGTAAGCAGAAAAGGTTATGCATCCCGAGAACGCTTATGTGCGTGTTACAGACGTCGATATCAACAACAAATTCTCCGATATTTAGACTCCAGTCGGGAGTAATCTTTTTCGTGTCTGGATACTCTGCAAGCATCTGATACCTGTTAAAAAAATTAAAAGACTTGAACGCTAACAGAGAGGCTCTACGACACTAAAATATTGCAGTTTTCAAATGTCCTGAATCCTCAAATTATTCGATTGTTAGTCGAGGATTTAAATGAAGCCTTCTTCTACAAAGCAAGCGAAGTAAAAATAAGACGTTAAAATGCAAGTAGCTCTTTACAGTAATGGTCTTGAAGCCCAATTAAAAAACCTCATCCAATGCAGCAGCGTAGTTGATTTCACCCAAAATTGTTGCACGCGTGTTTTTAAACACATTCTTAATTTTGAGGTTAAAAGGGTGTTGCTATTGTCCCGATGTGCATTAAGATGGGGCGACTTGAACGCACGTAATCAACCTGATGCATTTTAGATGGGAGGTGACTTGAACGCAGGGAACCCAAACCTATATTACATTTTAAACGGTGCAGTCGGGTCAATAGACACTCTCTAATTTTAATTAAGTAGTCCCCATTTGTATTCACGGCCAAAATCTTTTTTTCCTTCTTAAAAAATATTAACAATGTTGCTAATTTGACTTATTTTTAAAATCAAAAAGCAATTTACGATAGGGTAATTATTTACGGAACTTAACAGTAAACCATAATTCTTTTGGAAAATTCGTTCTTTTTCGCGTGAAAGGGCATTTTTTTTTACTTTTACTTATTTATTATATTTTTGGAGTAAGTTTATTTTGATTAAGTCGATAATTTTAGGATATGTGCCACCTTTGGAGGCACATATCCTAAACACCACTTTCCGTTGCATTATTTTCATTTTGTTGAGGCGAAAAATTTCGACTTTCATACTTTATATAAAACTACCCCCCCCCCCAAAAAAAAATTCAGTCTTCGAGATTCCCTTTTTTTCACGTTATCT